>Ga0209992_10000518_pt1 | contig 51637 bp, 46 predicted proteins | sample 2SBtaG_2_FD_182564 | JGI IMG/M metagenome (GOLD analysis project Ga0209992, IMG submission 182564) | Deep subsurface microbial communities from Kolumbo volcano to uncover new lineages of life (NeLLi) - 2SBTROV12_ACTIVE470 metaG (SPAdes)... | ecosystem: Environmental > Aquatic > Marine >... | reverse complement strand
AAAGTATTTACAGCTCCGCAGATACCACCGAGCAAGCTATTATGGCACAAAAGCAAGGCACTGACTCCGTTGCCGCTGCGATTAATGAATTAGAGAGCTCATCAAGCGAAGTTAAGAACACCACACATTTTGCCTCAGAGAAATCGGATTCAAGTAATCATCTAGCAGAGGAAAGCATGACAGTTGCAGAGCACACCGAAGCAAGCATTAATCAACTTGCGCAGGATGTTCGTCAGGCTGCAGAGCAAGTTAGTCAATTACAAAGTCAAACACTTGAAGTAGGTAAGATACTTGAAGTGATCAGTAGTATTGCTGAGCAAACGAACCTGCTCGCACTTAATGCAGCAATCGAAGCGGCACGAGCAGGTGAAGCAGGTCGAGGCTTTGCGGTGGTTGCCGATGAAGTTAGAACGCTAGCAACCCGTACTCATGACTCTACGGATGAAATAAAACGCACTATTGAAAAACTTCAAAGCGAAGCAGCGCAAACCGTTCAAGCAATGAGTGCATCTTGTGAAGAAGCGGATGACAGAGCCTTGCAAGTGAAAAAAGTCGCACAAGCATTAAAGGATATTTCTAATCAGATGCATGAAATTAATGGCTTAAACGTACAAATCGCCGATGCCACAGAGCAGCAAAATTTGGCGGCAGAAGAAATTAATCACAGTGTCATTGGTATTCGCGATAACGCGGAAGAATCTTTAAAAGATGCGCACCGTAGTAAACGTGTCAGTGAAGAACTCCTTACTTTAGCGCGCTCTTTGGATGAGCAAGTGCGCAGTTTTAAAGTCGATTAATAATAACCCTCTTTATACAAAAACGGCGCTCAATCGATCGCCATTTTTGTATTCTGCTATTCAAGCCCTGAAGTTAAAGACTCAACCAGTCTCTTGGCTTTAAATAAGATTCATATAAGTTTGCTTCTAATGAGTCGGCTTCTGGAATGAAGTCATATTCCCAGCGTGCTAATGGTGGCATCGACATTAAAATTGACTCTGTGCGGCCGCCAGTTTGTAAACCAAATAAGGTACCGCGGTCCCACACTAGGTTAAATTCAACATACCGACCACGTCGATAAAGCTGGAATTGACGCTGTGCATCATTAGTCGGTGTATCTTTACGTTTTTTAATGATAGGTAAGTATGCATCTAAGAAACCATTACCCACCGCTTGCATAAAGCCGAAACTCTTCTCAAATCCCCATGCATTTAGATCATCAAAGAATAAACCACCTACGCCACGCGTCTCATCACGGTGCTTTAAATAAAAGTATTCGTCACACCACTTCTTATAGTCATTGTAAACAGTGTCACCATATGGATCGCATAAGTCTTTTGCGACTTGGTGCCAATGTTTTACATCTTCTAATACAGGATAGAAAGGCGTTAAATCGAAACCTCCACCAAACCACCAAATGGGTGCTTCGCCTTCTTTTTCAGCAATGAAAAAGCGCACATTGGCATGACTCGTTGGGATATGTGGGTTTTTAGGGTGAATAACCAAAGACACGCCACACGCATGGAAGCTGCGACCTGCTAACTCCGGGCGATGCGCGGTTGCCGAAGCAGGCATTGACGCACCAAATACATGAGAGAAGTTAACACCGCCCTGCTCAATTACATCACCATCACGAATAACACGGGTACGACCACCACCGCCTTCTGCTCTTTCCCATGCATCTTCAACAAATTTCGCCTTACCATCAGCTTGCTCTAAGCCCGCACAAATTGTGTCTTGTAATTGTAATAAGAAGGCTTTGACTGTTTCTAAATTTACTTTTGACATGCTTACTCTCTAATTAGCTGTGTGGTAAATGCATCTTTGATTTGACTTGGTTTGGTTTCACCACCAAGTGCTCCTTCAACATAAAAGTCGATTTGACCGTTAAATACCGCTTTTACTTTACTTAGTGTTGCTTCTGGCTGTTGCCCTGCAATGTTTGCACTGGTCGACACCAGCGGTTTACCAAACTGTTGACAAAGTTGCTTCACCACCGGGTGCGCACTAACGCGCACCGCGATTGTCGTATGAGCACCGGTTAACCATTTAGGGGTTGAAGACTTGGCAGGCAGAGCCCAAGTAATGGCTGCTGGCCACGAAGAAAAAATCTCAGCGCGTCTATCCATAGGGATTTTGCTTTCATCGACATAAGGTAAAAGCTGAGTAAAGTTATCGGCAATTAAAATCAGCCCTTTCTCTTCAGCTCTTTGCTTTAATGCCAAAATGCGCTGCACGGCATTGTGATCATCAGGATCACAGCCGAGACCATACACAGCTTCTGTTGGATAACAAATTACACCACCAGCACGCAATACAGCTTCAGGCGTATCCTCGCAGGGTTGTTGTTCATGGCTCACAATGATTTCTCTACTTTATATTGGCAGGATTTCTGCGGGCATTGTAACACAGCTTTGTCGCCACGAGATTTCTCAACCATCACCCCCCAACCACATTGTGGGCAAGTTTCATCGACTGGGTGTTGATTTAAACTGTACTTACAACTTGGGTAGGCATCACATGAGTAAAATTGTTTACCGAATTTATTGTTGCGAACAACTAGTTTACCCTTTTTACATTTAGGGCAGTTTGGTAACCCTTCTTCTTCGGGCTCGTCTTCATGCACAATAAAATGACAGGCGGGGTATCCGGTGCATCCAATAAACATTCCATAACGGCCATTACGAATAACCAATGGCTCACCACACTCAGGGCAAGGTGAGTCGTCGAGTACCTTAATGTCATGATTATCATGCTGGGCGAGAGAGCGAATATAGTCACACTTAGGATAACTGGCGCAACCTAAGAAGGGCCCATTTTTGCTGTGCTTCATCACCAGCTCAGAGCCACATTTAGGACAAATTTCATATTCTTTTTCTAATGCGTGTTTATCAGCATTAAATAAAGAATGATCAATCTTACTCATACAAGCCACCCACTTAGCTCGGTTTGAATTGCGCCTAATATAACCGTGCTAAAGTAAGGGTCAAGTATTGCGCATCAATAAAAGTGCTTCTAGTGCAAGTACTCCGTAGGCTCATCGAAGATCAGGTCTTCCATTTGCGCATAGGCTTGCTCTTTACCAGGCACATTAAACAGCACCATTAAGATCACCCACTTTAGATCATCTAGACTTATCTCAGCCTTCTCAAGGGCCATCAATCGGTCAATGACCATTTCACGCGTTGTGCTATCAATCACACCGACTTGCTCAACAAACATTAAAAAGCCGCGGCTCTCAACATCCAGAAGTAGGCACTCTTCTTCGGTATAAATACGGATGGCTTTGTCGGTTGTCGCATTTAAATAAGGAATTTCATCGCTATGTTGTAAATCTGCTAATTGCTCCAGCCAATCCAAGGCTTTGTAAATCTCATCTTGATTAAAACCAGCACGTAATAGCTCGTCAGTTAATTCGTTTTGTTCAACAAAAATATCCGATTCAGAATGGATATAGTTCTCAAATAAGTACATTAAAATATCAAACATGATTAACCCCTCGCTAATTTTATGTAGCCATCCGCAGTGCGGGCGACTTTATCTTCGAGTTCGAGATCCAGTAGTCGTGCTAATACTTTCTCTACTGGCCATTGAGTCCTATGGGTTATGACGTCGACACTGACCGCCTCAAAACCTAGACTCTTTAATACTGGGCAATTCTCCTCACTATATTCTATTGGGGCATTTTCTGCCCTTTCTATATTATATAGACCGTTATTTGGCAAAAAGCTCACATCTTCTAAAATATCGCCGATGCTTTCTACTAATTTTGCCCCTTGTTTTATCAAGTGATGACACCCAGCTGCCAATGGATTTCTGATAGAGCCGGGTATCGCAAATACTTCTCTATTCTGCTCAAGCGCATACTTAGCTGTGACTAAAGAGCCGCTTTTTATTTCTGCTTCAACGATTAAGGTACCTAACGATAGCCCCGAAATAATCCTATTTCGTCTTGGAAAATGATGTTGATTTGCAACAGTGCCGGGTAAAAACTCACTGATAACGAGACCTTGTTCGGCCAATTGCTGATATAAATAGTTATGTCGCTTTGGATAAACCACATCGACTCCTGTGCCTAACACTGCAATAGTATTACCGTTACCAGCGAGCGCTCCTTTATGCGCCGCCCCATCAATCCCCACGGCCATACCTGAGGTGACCGTTATACCTGAACGAGTTAACAGATACGCAAACTCTGAGGCACACTCCAACCCAGGTGGTGTTGCGTTACGGCTTCCCACTATGGCAATTTGCGGCTCATTTAGTAATTTAATATTACCTTTGCATAAAAGTATTAAAGGCGCATGACTAGTTTGCTTAAGTAATTTTGGATAAGCTTCATGCTCGGTGTGAATAATTTGAATATTTTTCTGTTCACACGATTTCTGGAGTTGCTCAATGCGTTTTAAATCGGGGGTGGCTATTTGCTCTGCGATGGCAGGTTTAACGCCTAGCGCTATAAGCTCATCTAGAGCTAAATCGAATAACTCAACAAGCGCTAATTTACTTTCTATGGCTGAAAGCGTTGAACTGCCCAGCCCTTTAGTAAAATACAGTATCAATCCTTGTAACTGTGAAAGTGTTGCCATACTCCCTCCTTAGAGTACCTTGTCATTTATAAGCTTTCGCTCAGTTGGCGCTTATGGTATCTCCCACTCGGATTGGTTGTTGAGAGCGAGTCACCATCGCATAGCTAATATTGTCGTAAACTTTAAATACCATAAGCTCACCGACTTTTTCTTTTGGCATAGTCCACACCACACTGTCTTCATCGTTTTCTGTGCCAAACATTTCTCTAAAGCCAGTGATAAACTTTTCTAGTTTGGTGGCGTCTTCGACGTAGCGCGGGCCATGTTTACCTTCAATAACTGTAGGTGACTGTTTGTTAATATCAAGGATATGGCCTTCTTTAAGGTTATCGTCACGACCACGGTTCAACACCACTATGGTAGTTGAACCAAACTCACGCATTTGGTTATCGCTTGAAATAATCGATCCATCAATGACTTCGGTAGGACGTGTCATATTAAATTGTGCCGAATAGCTTTGTCCGACATTAATCGGCATCAGTACATCATTGGTTTTGATTTCTTGGCGAACCGTTTCAATCTGCACCTTTGCCGGATAACCCGCTTCAATATCACCACCAAACAAAACCCGTGCCGTCCCCACTAAGCGCGACTCATACGCTAAAGTGTCACCATTTTCAGGATCAATATAGGCTTCACCACGACGGTAAATACCATAGTTTGCAGATGGATTAAGATTACCCTTTACATACAACAGCTGACCTTGGGTATTACGCAGTACATTGCGGTTTGAACCCAATACAATTGGCTTACCGTCTAAATCATCGGCACCAATAGCTTGGTCGAAGCGCAAAAACGGCTCTATCATGGCTAGAGGTAATGTCGGAATGGCGGTGTTTTTTTGCACCACAACACGTGTTCGAGGAGAAAGTTTTTTCACCCCTTTCTTTAACACTAGGCGCGGGTTACCTTGGGCATCATATTGTAGCGCCAGAATATCGCCGGGATAGATTAAATCAGGGTCGTCAATTTGTGGATTCCACTGCCACAATTCGGGCCAAAGCCAAGGCGTGTTTAGATACATGATCGAAATGTCCCACAAGGTGTCGCCTTTTTTCACCACATATTGTTGTGGCGCATCGGCTTTCAACTGTAAAACATCAGCCATGGCCGAAAATTGAGCGCCAACAGAGAGCATTAACGCAGCAATGGAATATTTCATCAAAGCTTCCTTGAGTTATTTTTCGATATTATCAACCAAAACCTGTAAAAGGGAAACGTGAATGGCTAAAATGAAAGCATACACGAATGCATATATAGCTCAATAGTAAAAGGTAACCATGGCTAAGTTAGAAGTATTAAGATTCCCAGATGAGCGTTTACGCACAGTTGCAGAGCCTGTGGCTGAAGTAAACGACGAAATCCGTCAAATCGTTAAAGATATGCTTGAAACCATGTATGACGAAAATGGTATTGGTTTAGCAGCCACTCAAGTTGATATTCACAAGCGTATTGTGGTGATCGATGTATCAGAAGAAGGCAATGAGCCACTGGTATTAATTAACCCTGAAATCATCGCGAAAAACGGCACTACTATCAGCGAAGAAGGCTGTTTATCTGTCCCTCAGTCATACGCAAAAGTTGACCGTGCAGAGCAAGTCACAGTTAAAGCACTAAATGAAAATGGTGAAGAATACACCTATGAAGCAGATGGCCTACTGGCGATTTGTACTCAGCATGAGCTAGATCACCTGATGGGTAAATTATTTATTGATTACCTATCGCCACTTAAGCGCCAGCGTATTCGCAAGAAACTTGAAAAAGAAGCACGCTTAGCCGCTCGTTCTTAATTTAACCTGACAACATTGGAATATTCTGTGACTCAACCATTACGTATTGTTTTCGCTGGTACGCCTGACTTTGCTGCGCGTCACCTTCAAGCACTTATCGATTCAGAGCACCAGGTTGTTGGTGTGTATAGTCAACCAGACCGTCCTGCGGGTCGCGGTAAAAAACTCAAAGCCAGCGAGGTCAAAACCTTAGCGCTTGAGCATGATTTACCCGTTTACCAGCCTGAATCATTTAAAAGTGAAGAAGCACAGCAAGAATTAGCCAACCTAAACGCCGATGTGATGGTTGTTGTAGCTTATGGTTTATTGTTACCTAAAGTGGTGTTAGATACACCTCGCCTTGGTTGTGTTAACGTGCATGGCTCTATTCTGCCGCGTTGGCGTGGTGCGGCACCAATTCAGCGTGCACTTTGGGCGGGTGATGCCGAAACAGGCGTGACCATTATGCAAATGGATGAAGGTCTAGATACAGGCGATATGCTGCATATTGCGACTTGCCCTATTACCGCTGAAGATACTAGCGCGAGCCTTTATACCAAGCTTGCCGAGCTTGGGCCACCAGCGCTCATTGAAACGCTAAACAGTATGGCTGCAGGCACTGCGGTTGCAGAACCTCAAGATGATAACCTTGCTAACTACGCGAAAAAACTCAGCAAAGAAGAAGCTGATATTGACTGGCAAATGGATGCTGCACAACTTGAGCGTAACATTCGTGCTTTTAATCCTTGGCCAGTGTGTTTTACCCAAATGCAAGAAAACACCGTAAAGATTTGGCAAGCTGATGTTGTTGAGCAAAGTGGTGAAGCGGGCACCGTATTGCATGCCGACAAACAAGGTATCGTGATCGCGTGTAGTGAAAATGCACTGCGTATCACGCAACTTCAGCCGCAAGGTAAAAAACCGATGTCTGCGCAGGATTTCTTAAACGGTCGTGCTGAGTGGGTTGCCACTGGTAATAAGGTAGGTCAATAATGACCAATGTGCGCGCCCTTGCGGCGCAAACCCTATTTCAGGTTGTCGATAAAGGCCAATCGCTTAATACACAACTCCCGCTTGCTGCAAAAAACTTATCGCCAAAAGACAAAGCGCTTTTACAACAAATTTGTTATGGCGTTTTACGCTACTTACCAAGTTTAGAAAATTACTGCCAGCAACTACTAGAAAAGCCGCTCAAAGGTAAAAACCGCGTTTTCCAATTTTTACTTTATGTGGGTATTTATCAGTTACAGCATATGCGTGTGCCAGAGCATGCCGCAGTCGCTGAAACCGTGAATGCGTTAATGCAAATGCGCGCCGGTGGTCTTAAAGGTTTAGTCAATGCGGTACTGCGTAACTTTCAACGCCAGCAAGACACCTTAGAAGAAAGCAGCCAAGGTAATGATGTTTTAACGTTCAACCACCCAGGCTGGTTTATTAAAGCCGTTAAAGAAGCCTACCCTGAACAATGGCAAGACATTCTTGAGCAAAACCAATTACAAGCCCCTATGTGGCTGCGTGTTAACCAACACATGGGCAGTACAGAAGAATATTTAGAGGCACTTGATGAAGCGGGTATTCGCGCCGAGTACTACCCTGAATATCAAGATGCCATCATCTTAGATAAAGCCTGTGATGTGGCCAAGCTACCAGGCTTTAAACAAGGTGCGAGTTCGGTGCAAGATGCTGCAGCCCAGCTCGCTGCACGTTTACTTGAACCACAAGATGACGAACGTATATTAGATGCGTGTGCAGCACCAGGTGGTAAAACCTGCCATATTTTAGAGCTTGCCAAGGTAAACGTTGACGCATTAGATTCTGATAGTGACCGCTTACTACGTGTTGAGCAAAACCTTGATCGTATTGGCCTTGAAGCAAATTGTATTCATGCCGATGCTAGTCAGCCAGATATCTGGTGGAACGGTCAGCAATACGATCGCATCTTACTCGACGTGCCCTGTTCAGCCACGGGTGTAATTCGTCGTCACCCTGATATCAAATGGCTTCGTAGAAAAACTGACATAGACGATCTTGCCGAGCTGCAAGGTCAGATCCTGAAAAATATTTGGCCACTGTTAAAGTCTGGTGGTACGTTACTGTATGCAACTTGCTCAGTACTACCAAAAGAAAATAAACAACAAGTCGCACAGTTTTTAGCTGACAATAGCGACGCTATTCACCAGCCTCTTCATGAGAGTGATACACCTGAAGCACCCGGCTTGCAGTTGTTACCTGGTTTAACCGATGGCTTTTACTACGCAAAAATAATTAAAAAGTAATTTATCACACTATGAAGATCATCATTTTAGGCGCCGGACAAGTTGGCGGCACCCTAGCAGAAAACCTTGTGGGTGAACAAAACGAAATCACCGTGGTTGATATCGACGGCGATCGTTTACGAGAGCTGCAAGATAAATATGACTTACAAGGGGTTGCTGGTCACAGCGCACACCCTGATGTACTTCGCCAAGCAGGTGCCGAAGATGCCGATATGATCATCGCAGTGACCAGTTCGGATGAAGTTAACATGGTTGCTTGTCAGGTCGCTTATAGTATCTTCAATACGCCAACAAAGATTGCTCGGATCCGCTCTGAGCAATACTTAAAGTATCGCGAGAAGCTATTCCATAACGACGACTTACCCGTAGACCACTACATTGCGCCAGAGCAGTTGGTGACCAAATACATTCGCCGCTTGATTGATTACCCCGGCGCATTACAAGTACTTCAGTTTGGTGATGGCATGCTGTCACTGGTTGCTGTAAAAGCGTATTACGGTGGCCTGCTAGTAGGCTATGCGCTGTCAGCACTAAAAGAGCATATTCCAAACGTTGATACTCGCGTTGCCGCGATTTACCGTCAAGGTAAAGCCATAAAGCCTTTGGGCACCACGGTCATAGAAGCTGATGATGAAATCTTCTTCCTTGCAGCAACTAAGCACATTCGTGCGGTAATGAATGAGCTGCAAAAGCTCGAGCAATCTTATAAAAAGATCATGATTGCCGGTGGTGGTAATATCGGTGCCGGCCTAGCTCGCTCGCTTGAGAAAAATCACAGTGTAAAACTGATCGAACGTAATCAAGCGCGCGCCACCGAGCTTTCAGAAATGCTCGACAATACTGTAGTGTTCTGTGGTGACGCTTCAGATCAAGAGCTACTTTCTGAAGAGCATATTGAACAAGTTGACGTGTTCATAGCGGTAACTAATGATGATGAAGCCAATATCATGGCTGCCATGTTGGCAAAACGAATGGGCGCACAAAAAACCATGGTACTGATCCAACGTGGTGCTTATGTTGACTTGGTCCAAGGTGGTGAGATTGATATTGCTATCTCACCTCAACAAGCAACCATATCTGCGTTACTCACCCATGTTCGTCGCGGTGATATCGTCAACGTATATTCATTACGCAAAGGGGCTGCAGAAGCCATAGAAGCGGTTGCGCATGGTGATGAAAATACCTCAAAAGTGGTAGGTCGTGCTATCAGCGATATTAAGCTACCTGTTGGTACTACCATTGGTGCCATTGTGCGTAATGATGAAGTGCTTATTGCCCATGATGATACTGTGATTATGTCTGGCGACCATGTCATCATGTTCTTAATCGATAAAAAGCAAATTGGTGTAGTCGAAAAGCTGTTCCAAGTCAGTGCGCTTTTTGTCTAAATACTTGGATAGAAAACTAGTCTTTTTGATCGGCTTGTAACACTGACAGGTCGATCAAATACTCTTTCATTATGGCTTCCATAAAAGTCTGATCGTTCCTTAATTTTATTCCCAGCATGACCAAGCCTTCTTTTTGTTTCACTCGGCAAATCTCACCATTGAATTTAAATTGCTGATTTTGTTTGCCCTCAAGTAGAATTTCACAGTCTCGTTCTTTTAAATCAGTATTAGGGCAGACATCATCACAGTGCAAGTCAAACTGAAGACCCGACAAAGAAATATCTTTTATCACGCCAACCTCAGAATGGTCACTAGTCTGAAATACTGCTGGGATTAAAGTGGGAATACGCACCTGTTCACGGAGTTGATAACTTTGTACTACGCGAGGTAGGAATAAAAAGATAAGCTTAGTCGGATGTGTTGTTACGGCTTTAATCATGCTTTTGAAAGCAATGATTTGGCCATCGCCTTGCTCGAGTACTGCGCGCACCACGACGTACGTGCCCTCTTTGACATAATCAAGTGCTGCACCTAAACGTTGTGCAGACGGGTAATTCAAAATGATATATTGCCTTGACATATAACCGACGAATTCCGTTTTTGAACGTTTTGAGCCTGCAGGCATGACCACTTCAATGTCTACAGTGCTTCCTGTTGGCAGCTGAGAAATGATAGATACATCTACACTGGTTTGTGACTTTAACATCTTTGATCTTTACAACTTGTAGTCAGAACAAGTGTCCCTTTTATTTTTGTTATCCCTGTTTATATCGACCGTCTACTGAAGACTTTACCCTACTGTACTAGATTTTAGTCAAGCCTTAACCTCGCCAAAATGTCGGTGTAAATAACACCAGAAGCGTGAATATTTCTAAACGACCAAATACCATGGCTAACGTTAAGATCCATTTAGCTGAATCGGTAATATCGCCATAATGTGCAGCCACATCACCTAACCCTGGGCCTAAATTATTTAAACACGCAGCGGTCGCTGAGAACGCTGTTATGTTGTCCATACCCGTACCTAGCAAGGCAACCATGATAATAACGAACACCAGGGCATAAGCCGAGAAAAAGCCCCATACAGCTTCAACCACTTTGTCTGGCAGTGCTTTACGACCTAGTTTAATAGAGTAAATAGCACGAGGGTGAACCAAACGATTTAGTTCTCGTACACCTTGAAGATACAGTAAGAACACACGTACCACCTTCATGCCACCACCAGTCGAGCCCGCGCAACCACCAATAAAGCTTGAGAAGATGAGTAAGATAGGCAGAAACAGAGGCCAAGCAGAGAAGTTATCCGTCGCAAAGCCAGCTGTTGTACTGATAGAAACGGCTTGGAACAAAGCCTGATCTAGGGTTTCATCCCCATCGGCATAAATTTGATTCGACGATAAAACAGCAAAACAAATGACAACCAAAGCAAGTTGTATAAATAAAAACACTTTGAATTCTGGATCGCGTAAATAGACACGAATATTTCTACTCGATACCGCCGCATAATGCAGTGAGAAGTTCACCGCAGCGATGATAAGAAACACCACACAAATGAGATTAATCATAGGGCTTTCGAAGTAACCCATGGATGCGTCATACGTCGAGAATCCGCCAATCGCAATCGTCGAGAAAGCATGACATAACGCATCGAAAAAATTCATACCCGCCAACCAATACGCCAAAGTACAGGCTAAAGTTAACGCCACATAAATGTACCAAAGGTGCTTGGCCGTGTCGGCGATGCGCGGTGTCATTTTCGAGTCTTTCACTGGCCCCGGTGTTTCTGCACGATATAACTGCATACCACCGACACCGAGCATTGGCAGGACCGCAACCGCTAGTACAATGATACCCATACCCCCTAACCACTGCAGTTGCTGACGGTAAAACAATACTGACTTAGGCAAGGTTTCAATACCTGTTAGTACGGTTGCACCGGTTGTGGTTAAGCCAGAAAACGCTTCGAATACAGAATCTGCCAAAGAGAGGTTAGGTGTTTGCAAGAAGATAAGCGGTAAGGATGCGAACGACCCCAGTACCAGCCAAAATAACACCACAATCAAGAAGCCTTCTCGAGCTTTCAAGTCTCCTTTTTGATGGCGATTGGGATAATAAGCCAACATACCCATAATGATACTGAACACAAATGCCAGTACGAATGGCACACCCCCACCATCTTTATAAATCAGCGAAACCAGTGCAGGCGGCACCATTGTGAGACTAAATAAGGCCACCAATTGGCCAAGAATTTTTATTATGGTACGAAATTGCATGCTGCGTTACGCTTCAAAAATAAGAATGACAGAATGTTATTATTTGATTGTCTTACTCTTTACAGACTAACTCAACCACTCCATGGGTTAAATCAAAAATTTCTTGCTGGGCTTGTTCAACTTGTCGACTATCAATACTGACTTGCCAATTCACTGCTGAATCATAACTTTTATCTAGCTGCAAAATAGTAAAATTGGTATTTAGATACTGCTCGATAACACCCTGAAGCGCATAATCCGAGCGCCCTATCAGCTCAGTTGCTGGCACTTTTAACGTGGTTTTTAACACCTCAATGGCATTGTTTAGCGAACCGCCATAAGCGCGCACTAAACCGCCCGTGCCCAGTTTAATGCCGCCAAAATAACGGGTTGTGACTGCGGTTATTTCACCAATCCCTGAACCAATTAGTACATTCAACATAGGTTTACCCGCAGTACCATTGGGTTCGCCATCATCCGAGAAACCATAAACATGACTGCCCCCAGGCTCTCCTGCTACATGTGCCCAACAGTTATGTCTAGCATCTGGATAGTCATCGTTGATCTTTTGAATAAAAGCTTTTGCAGACTCAATGGTTGGCGTATGCGCAATATGCACTAAAAAAGTGCTCTTCTTAATTTCTTCATGATGACTGATGGATTCGCTCGGAATATAGAATTCTGACATAAGGTTGGGGTACCAGTATTTATACCAATCCTCAATAATACTTAATCATTTTGAGGGATTAAAGCTGCCGCTAACCGCGTTAAAAATTTCTCATTTAGAATAACTAAATAGCAAAATTTTCGCCTTGCCTACATGGATGTAGGTACCTCGGCGATAGCAGGACGCGTGAGCGGCGTTATCGACAAGCTTTCCTGGCCTCAAAATAGATCACTTAATTAAGAGGATTGGTATTAGAAACGGGAAGCAACTATTTCCCGTTAGTGTAACGAATTTCGTTTCAATGAGTCGACTTAATTAGTCTAAGTCTAAATCACGCGTCATATTTTCTAGACGATCTTCATGCACAATGATGTTGTCTTCGATGCGAATACCGCCATATGGCTTGAATGCTTCAACCTTTTCCCAATTGATGTATTGGTTGTTATCAGTCTTCGCTAAATCACCCAGTAGTGAATCAATGAAGTATAAGCCTGGCTCGATAGTGAACACTTGATTTGCTTCAATCTTTCGTGTGCAACGTAAGAAAGGATGCCCTTCAGGTGGCGCTTGGTGCGTGCCCGCTTCATCAGCCATGAAACCGCCCATGTCATGTACTTGCAGACCTAAATGGTGACCCAAACCATGTGGGAAGAATGTCGAAGTAATGCCTTTAGCCACAATGTCATCTGCCGCTAGGTTTACAATCTTAAATTCCGCCAAGGTTTGTGCAATGCGCTGATGACAATCAATATGTAACTCACCGTAAAGCTTACCCACTTGCAAACCTTTACCCAGTGCAATTTGGTGATCGTTCAGAACTTTAATTAGCTCCGCAAACTCACCTTGTTTTGCAAAATCATAAGTACGGGTAATATCAGACGCATAACCGTTAAAGTTTGCGCCTGCATCAATTAAGAAAGATAAATGCTGAGCAGGTGCTTTGCGGTCAAAATGCGTGTAGTGCAAGATTGCACAATTTTCATTAAGCGCCACAATGTTGCCATACGGGGTATCATTTTCCATGTGCTGAGTGGCGTTTAGGTAAGCTTGTTGAATAGCAAACTCTGAACCGCCCGCATAAAACGTATCACGTGCCGCTTTATGACCTAACACAGCTAAACGGTTTGCTTCACGTAAACAAGTCAGTTCATATTGCGTTTTGTAAGCTCGATGAAAATGAAAGTAGTTCATCACCTGCTCAGGATTTACATTAGTGAAGCCTAGTGCCTGTGCAACTTCTAAATATTCACCAATGTAAGCAAACTTTTCTTTATCGTATGGTAGGTATTTCTCAACCTGATCAGGTTGTAATAATAACTGAATATCAAAATACTCAGCCCAATATTGACTCGGCTCATCAGGCACTTTATGCCAGAAGTCGACCGGGCGATAGAAAATGAGTTTAGGCTTATCTTCGCCGTTTACTACAATCCAGCAATGTGGATTATCGATCACAGGTAACCAAGCTTTAAACTGAGGGTTCACCTTAAACGGATAATACATGTCATCTAAAAACTGACGCTTTGCTTGTCCAGAGTGGATCACTAAGCCATCTAAGCTTTCTCGCTCAATAATGGTTTTGGTGCGCTGCTGCAGTGTTGCAATATGTCCAGCGAATAAATGTGCTAATTGTTCCATGGCGTACCCATTTCATTTAGTTTTTTCATTAAGCCAGTCTAGCACAAGGCCTGAAAGGCAATCCAGCCAACACGCTGGATTGCAATGACACGATATACCATCCCTAAATTATAATTAATCATTTTGAGGGCCTAAAGCTGCTGCTAACAGCGTTAAAACTTTTTAATTTAAAACCACTTATTAGAACAACTAAATAGCATAGTTTTTGCTTTGCCTACATGAGTGTAGGTATCTTAGCGTTAGCTGAGCACGAGAGCGCTGCTATCGACAAGCTTTTCTTGCCTCAAAATAAATCTCTTAATTAAAAGGATTGTTGTTATTTCTCTATTTTCATATCCAAGATTGGGGCCAATATATTACCCTCTCGACCCAACTTAGTGTGATAAACCTGACGATATGCCATCACGTTTTTCACATAGTTTCGGGTTTCTTTAAATGGGATGAGCTCTATCCAAAGCTCTGCTGGCATACCTTGCTCGGGTAACCAACGCTTAATTCTATGATACCCTGCATTATAAGAAGCCGTAGCTAAAATCTCATTGCCGCCATTCTTTTTCTTTAAATACTCTAAGTAATCGGTACCTAAACGAATATTAGTGGCCGGTTTATAAAGCTGTCGCTTGGAGACTTTTTGTTTGCTAACGTACCTGGCTGTACTCGGTAATAATTGCATTAAGCCATGGGCGTTAGCATGAGACACCGCGTCTGGTGCAAAAGAGCTCTCTCTTCGCGAAATAGCAATACTCCACGCTAGATCCACATGATTACGCTTACTATAACGCATGAATAACGCTTCAAACGCCATGGGGAATCGCAAGTCGACATAGTTCCACGCTTTAATCTCAGCTAAAGTACGGATAGCACTGTCATACCATTCAAGATCAGCGGCGAGTATTGACGCAGCCAGCTTTTCTTCATTACTTGAGGTGTTGGTCAGATAATTCCATTCTCTGCGTGCCGAAGTAAAACGATCAAGCTCATATAATGCTTTCGCTCTTAAAAAGCCCGGTGCCTGAGACACCTTATCAATAATAGCTTGAGGTACATCTAGAGTTTGATTATTCAACGACACCGGCATATTTAAACGTGCCGCGGCTAAAAAGCCATAATAATCACGCTTTACCGCCAAAGGCAGCCATAACTGTTGTGCTTTTTCTAGCTCACCACGCTGATTATAACTATAAGCAAGCCAATATTGTTGGCCATTACTTAGGTTCTTCATCCCCGTAAATAAAGCCACGATCCCCGCCCAATCCTGCTCTTTGAGCATATTAGCCATCATCCATTGACGAAGCTTAGTATCTTGCAACTCTTCAGGCACTTTATTTAACCAAAAGCGTGCATCATTATGCCCTTTTGTGCCAAAGCCAATGCAAAGCGATACGCTACCGCATCTTTTTGCGCTTGGCTAAATGCAAACATACTTTGCAGTTTATCCCATGCTCTTAGAGCAAGCTTTTGATCACGCCAAATAAGACGGTTCACGCCATATACCGCTATTTCAGCCTCTTTACTTGAGCGATTTTTATAGCGGTATAGTCCAGCAGAGGCACTTGGATCATGCCTTACTGCTTTATATAAATCGGCTAAATAAGCTTCTTTTTTAGGGAGCAGCGTTTTTAAATAAGGTAAAAGCGCAACTTGCCCGCCTTGTGCCGCTTTAGTAATGCGCTGCCACACTATAGCTTCAGTCATGCGCTCGTCTTTTCGCCAAATTCTAAATAATTTATCGCACGCTTTAGGCTGAGACTTACCGACCGTCCAAAGTGCATCCACTTGATCAAGCAGTTGTGCTTTCGGTGCGCCTAAATCAATTTGATACTGTAGATAGCGACAGTGTAACTCGGCATTGCTGGTAGGCTGATAATACTCAACAAAGAGCGCTTTTTTTCCACGACGCTGCAAATACTCCAGCCAGCTCTTGCGCACCGGCCACTCTAACGGCGTGTTATCGTAGACACTTAAATAATGGCTTATGTCTTGCTGATATTTCAGGCGAGGGTAACGTTTATAAAACGCCAGCTCAGCATAAGGTTTAAGCGGATGTTCTAAGTTGTTGATCGCTGCTTTAAACGTTTTGTAGTTACCTGAACGTGCAACTTTTTCTGCATCTTTAAATGCTTGATGCTCATTGCTCGCAGAAGAAAACCAGCTAAATGCGCCTAGGCTGGTAGCGGCAATGGTCATGATCCAAGATTTCATAATGACCTTTACACTTTAAATTTTGAATTAATGAATGAGATAAGTATTAATGCATTCATCTTGCCGAAGCTTGGCTATCTCTAAGATGAATAAATGTACTCAAGGGCATAAGCTCCACGCACTAATAACACGCCAACAAAAAGCACAAACCAAGTTTGTACATCGACTGTTATCAAGACTAAACGCCATCAGGATAAAAATAACTTGAGCATATAGTTACTCAACCACCTTAGCAGCTCAACTGCAAATTTTTAAGGCAGGCGTAAACCTCTGGTAAATTTTTCATTGCAATTTTAATTTAAAGGGTCCAAACTGAGTAAATTAACAACTCATCGTACCAGTGTGATAACACGGGAGAACAAGCATGTTATACAAGAGCGAGTCCTTTGTTGTTGATTTTTACAAAGGCAATATCGCTGAGTTTAAGTTCTGTATGCCAGGTTCGGTAAACAAACTTTCTCAGCAAACCCTACAAGAATGTGGCAAAGCATTTGCCGAACTAAGCCAACGCGATGATATCGCGGCAATGGTTTTCACCAGTGACAAAGACCATTTCATCATCGGCGCCGACATTTTTGAATTCTTACCGACTTTCCAACGCCCAGAAGAAGAACTCGTTGGTTGGATAAAGTCAGCAACAGATGTTTTCGATGCCATTGAAGACTTACCGTTCCCAACTGCATCTGCTATTGATGGCCTTGCACTCGGCGGTGGGTGTGAATGGTTACTTGCTACGGATTATCGTATCGCAAGTCAAAAAGCAAAAATTGGCCTACCAGAAGTTAAATTAGGGATCATGCCTGGTTTTGGCGGTACGGTACGCTTACCACGTATTATTGGTGCTGATAATGCCATGACGTGGATCACCACAGGTAAAGAAAACCGTGCAGCAGACGCATTGAAAGTCGGTGCGGTAGACGGTGTGGTTGCAAAGGAAAAATTAGTAGAAGCAGCAGTAAAAACCCTTGAGCAAGCTGTTGCTGGCAAACTTGATTGGCGTGCAAAACGTCAGCTAAAACTTGACCCATTGAAACTAAACCGCGTTGAGCAAGGCATGAGCTTCGCAATGGCTGAAGGCCTGGTGATGGGTAAAACCAAAGGTCACTACCCTGCACCTGTGATGGCAGTAAGAACAATTAAAGCCGCTGCAAATGCAACGCGCGATGAAGCCATGGCAATTGAAAATGCCAACTTCGCAAAGCTGGCTAAAACGGCAGAAGCGGCCGCGCAAACAGGTATCTTCTTAGCTGACCAATACATCAAAGGTGTGGCAAAGAAGCAAGCTAAGCAATCTTCTACTGAGATTAAACAAGCCGCAGTACTAGGTGCAGGTATTATGGGTGGCGGTATCGCATACCAATCTGCTTATAAAGGCACGCCGATTGTCATGAAAGACATCAACCAAGCGGCCCTTGATCTAGGCATGAATGAAGCAGCATCGCTACTTGGTAAAAAAGTAGAACGTGGTCACATGAAGCTAGACAAGATGGTTGGCACGCTAGGTAAGATCAAGCCAACACTGAATGATGCTGATTTAGCTGGCTCTGACATTGTGGTTGAAGCCGTTGTTGAGCACCCACAAGTGAAGAAAACGGTGCTTGCTGGTCTTGAAAAGCAATTACCTGAAGGCACTATTTTAACCTCGAACACATCGACAATCCGCATTGACGAACTGGCTGAAGCATTAGAAAAGCCAGAGCACTTCTGTGGTATGCACTTTTTCAACCCTGTGCCAAAAATGCCGCTTGTTGAGATCATTCGTGGTGAAAAGACCTCAGATGAAACAGTTGCTGCCGTAGTTGATTACGCATTAAAACTTGGCAAGTCACCTATCGTTGTAAACGATTGCCCGGGTTTCTTTGTTAACCGTGTGCTTTTCCCATACTTTGCAGGTTTCAGCAAACTCGTTGTTGAAGGCGCTGACTTTACTAAAGTTGATAAGGTCATGGAAAACGTATTTGGTTGGCCTATGGGCCCAGCATATCTACTAGACGTTGTCGGTATCGATACAGCTAACCATTGTACGGGCGTGATGGCGGATGGCTTCCCTACTCGTATGGCTCGCCAAGATAAAGATCCAGTTGCGGTACTTGCTAATGCCGAACGTTTTGGTCAGAAGAACCAAAAAGGTTTCTACCAATATGCCCCAGATCGTCGCGGTCGCCTTAAGAAAACTAAAGACGCTGACGCAGTTGCACTATTAAGTAGCATTTGCGACTCTGCAACTGAGTTTGATAAACAAACCATCATTGAGCGTTGTATGGTGCCAATGATTAACGAAGTTCTACTTTGCTTACAAGAAGGTATTGTCGCTTCTCCACAAGAAGCAGATATGGCGCTTATTTACGGTATTGGCTTCCCTCCATTCAGAGGCGGTGCATTCCGTTATCTAGATCAAATTGGTCTAGCTAATTTTGTTGCTATGGCTGACAAGTATGCACATCTAGGTGAAATTTACCAAGTATCAGAACAGACACGTCAATGGGCGACTGAAGGTAAAGTATTCTATGCCGTGGAGGGCCAATAACATGACTATGCAAAATGCAGTAATCGTTGATTGTCTTCGTACGCCAATGGGCCGCTCTAAAAACGGTGTGTTCAAACACCGTCGCGCAGAAGACTTAAGTGCACACCTAATGAAAGGTATTCTTGAGCGTAACCCACAAGTTGATCCAGCAAGCATCGACGACATCTACTGGGGTTGTGTTCAGCAAACTCTTGAGCAAGGCTTTAATGTAGCGCGTAATGCAGCACTACTTGCTGGTATTCCTCACACTGTGCCAGCGGTTACCGTTAACCGACTATGTGGCTCATCAATGCAAGCACTGCATGATGCAGCTCGGGCAATCATGACAGGTGCAGGTGACACTTACCTTATCGGTGGTGTTGAGCACATGGGTCACGTACCTATGACACACGGTGTTGATTTCCACCCAGGCTTATCAACTTCAGTGGCACAAGCTGCAGGTTCAATGGGTTTAACTGCTGAGTACCTTGCAACAATCCATGGTATCAGCCGTGAGCAACAAGATGCATTCGCGGTACGTTCACACCAACGTGCACATGCTGCGACCGTTGAAGGTCGTTTTGCTCGTGAGATTTTACCAACAGAAGGTCACGATGATGATGGCGTGCCAGTGTTAGTAGAAGACGACGAAGTAATTCGCCCAGAGACAACACTTGAAGGTTTATCACAACTTCGCCCTGTGTTTAACCCAGCGTCAGGCACTGTGACTGCGGGTACTTCATCTGCACTGTCAGATGGAGCATCTGTGATGCTAGTAATGAGCGAAGAGAAAGCCAAAGCTCTAGGCTTACCTATTCGTGCCCGTGTTAAGTCAATGGCGGTTGCAGGCTGCGATCCATCAATCATGGGTTACGGTCCTGTTCCTGCAAGTAAGAAGGCATTACAACAAGCAGGTATTACGATTGATGATATCGATGTAGCTGAGCTTAACGAAGCTTTCGCTGCACAGTCTCTACCTGTATTAAAAGATCTTGGTCTACTTGAAGTGGCAGACGAGAAAGTGAATCTAAATGGTGGTGCGATTGCCCTAGGTCACCCACTGGGTTGTTCGGGTTCACGTATCAGTACGTCACTTATCCACTTGATGGAAGACAAAGGTGCAAAATATGGTTTAGCCACCATGTGCATTGGTTTAGGCCAAGGCATCGCAACGGTGTTTGAGCGCGTAGAATAAGCCCAAAACAGCTCACTTAATAAGTGAGCTGTTAAAGCGCTTGCGCTCATTTCTCTTGTCGAGAAATTATTCAAAACGCAAAACTCAACTTGGTGAACCAGTATTTCAGTCATGAATGCTGGTACAAAGGCAAAGTGTGAAAACGCTTTGCCTTTTTTCGTTTTGGGTTCTAAATCTCTATAAAGCTCAAATTAGCAGCTTGTGATGGTTTATTTGTCATCGCGCAGTGGGTAAAATATTCGCCCTATTTTTAGCTTGTTTAAGAGAGTCACCATGCCATTTTCTAATCCCGATCATACATTAGATGCAATCGGTCTTCGTTGTCCTGAGCCTGTGATGATGGTACGTGGTGCGGTGAGAAAAATGTCTGATGGTGAAACGTTATTAATTATCGCAGATGACCCATCAACTACCCGTGATATTCCAAGCTTCTGTGAATTTATGGACCATACATTGGTTGCCAAAGAAGTTGAACAAGCGCCTTTCCGTTACTTAGTAAAAAAGGGCAAATAAGCCCTTTTCGTTCGTTATTTAACCTGAGCTTTGGTTAAGAGATTTACTAACGTTATGATATTGAAATGATAAGTGCTTTTTTAAGTCTGCAGCCGGAGACTTTTATCGATAACCAGGCGAATTTACGCGTCAATAGCTAGCCTATTGCAAGTAAATTCAACGCAGTTGACGTTGAAAGTAGCCGCTGGAGATAGATTTATTATCCAGAGCTCAGGTTATTTAATAAAGCATTCGTTCGCTTTAACTTACCCTTTACTCACCATGACCAAAGGCAAAGCCGAGTTTCGATAATCAAAGGTGATGGTGTACCAGCCCTTTTTACTCGGTGCAAAACTAAAGTAGTTATATACCGTGTCACAGTTCGCTGGTATTGGTTTATTTAATTGCAGTGAGCCTGACGACTGATAACCACAGTTAAATCCTTTACTCCAAGATTCATCGGCAATTTTAAATTCATACACTTTGCCCGGCGTCATAAACTTTGCGCGTACCGTATAAATACCCGGTTGTTGTGCACCCAGTTTATAGTGTGGCTCTGCATCCCATAAAGTAAAGTCACCACGCAGATACATGTCTCTATCGAGGGGTTTTACATTCGGCTGAATAGTTTCTTTGCCCGGAAGATATACCTGACTCGAACACGCAGAAAGTAATAAAGCTATTAACGCTGCGGATAATTTTTTCATACCTTTAATTTCCTCTCAGCCACTTTGCTCAGCTTAGTTCTGAGCTTTTCTAACTCATACTTATTAGAATATATAGCGCTGTAAAAGTGCGAAGTATTTTGTAAAAGAGTTTGTAACTCTCTAACATTAAATGACAAAAAGCCAACCGCTGTGGTTGGCTTTTGACAGGATCTCAATCAAACAGATTAATTCTGAAGTACCGAGATATCTGCTGTATTTAAGAACAAGCGACTTAACTGACTTAGCAGCGCTAAACGGTTATTTTTCACCGCTTCATCATCAGCCATTACCATTACATTATCGAAGAATTTATCAACCGCTTCACGAAGACTTGCCAGTTGCGTTAATGCGCCTTGGTAATCACCTGCAGCGTATACCGGTGCAAGCGCTTCGGTTAACTCAGCAACTTGTGCTGCTAGCACTTTCTCTGCGTCTTCGGCTAATAAAGCGTTGTCTACTGCAGCATCGCTAGTCACATTATTCTTAGCAAGAATATTGTTTACACGCTTATTTGCCGCTGCCAAGCTTTCAGCTTCTGCCAATGTACGGAAGTGGCTTACCGCTTTAACACGACGGTCGAAATCAGCCGGTGAAGATGGACGACGCACTAATACTGCTTGGATCACGTCAACACTGATACCTTCATCTTGGTACCAAGCACGGAAACGACCTAGCATAAATTCAAACACGTCTTCAGCCACATTGTCATTGCTTAGCTTGTCAGCAAATAATTCCTGAGACTTAGCAACGATGTCATGGATGTCTAATTTAAGCTCTTTCTCTACCATTATACGGAGTGCACCGATGGCTGCACGACGAAGAGCAAACGGGTCTTTGTCACCTTTTGGCGCTTGGCCAATACCAAAGATACCCACTAGCGTGTCAAACTTATCTGCCAATGCAACAGCATAGCTGATAGGATTTGATGGTAAATTATCACCAGCAAAACGCGGCATATATTGCTCGTTTTGTGCTAGAGCAACTTCTTCCGCCTCGCCGTCGATACGTGCGTAATGCATACCCATTACACCTTGAACATCAGTGAATTCCATGACCATCTCAGTCATTAAGTCTGTTTTACTTAATAGACCTGCACGTTCAGCCAATGCCTTGTCTGCACCAACTTGCTCAGCGATATAACCCGCTAATGCTGCAATACGCTCTGATTTATCTTTTAAAGTACCAAGCTGCTTTTGGAACAATACGCTACCTAAAGATTCTAGGCGGCTTTCAAGGGTTTTCTTTTTATCGGTTTCAAAGAAGAATTGTGCATCAGCTAGACGAGGACGGACAACCTTTTCGTTACCTGAGATAACCACACTTGAATCTTTACTTTCGATGTTAGACACGAATAGGAACTTATTAATTAAGTTGCCTGCCTTGTCTAATAGCGGGAAGTACTTCTGATCGTCCTTCATGGTATAGATAAGCGCTTCGTCAGGCACAGCTAAGAACTCTTTTTCGAATGATGCAGTTAACGTAACTGGCCACTCAACAAGAGAAGTCACTTCTTCAAGTAAGTCTTCATCCATTGCCACAACCGCGTCAACTGCCGCTGCAGCTGCTTCAATTTGTGCACGAATTTGTGCTTTACGCGCTTCGTAGTCTGCAACAACATAAGCTGATTTAAGCGTTTCGAATACCTCATCAGCGTGATTGACAGTTACACGTGCTGGATGATGGAAACGGTGACCTTGCAGTTCATTACTGATCGCTTTTCCTAACACTTCACCTTGAACTTGTGTATCACCAAGAAGTGCAGCCACAGTATGCACAGGACGAATAAATTGTGTTTTATTCGAACCCCAACGCATAGGTTTTGGAATAGGTAATTTAGCCAACGCTTTGTTAATTGCATCAGCAAGTAGCTCTGTAGCCGCTTGACCTTTTACCGTCGCACGGTGAAGTAACCAAGCACCCTTTTCTGTTTCTAGCGTCTCTGCTTCGCTCACTTCGATACCACAACCACGCGCCCAACCCATGGCTGCTTTAGTTGGATTACCGTCCGCATCAAAAGCTGCCTTAGTGGCAGGACCACGCTTTTCTACAACTTTATCTTGTTGTTCAGTCGCAAGCGCTGCAACCTTTAAACCTAAACGACGTGGTGATGCATACCAATTGATGCTATCGAAAGATAACTCTAATGCTTTCAACTCTTCAGTTAGGTTGTCTGCAAAAGCGGTTGCTAGTTTGCGCAGTGATTTTGGTGGTAACTCTTCAGTACCAATTTCTACTAATAAATTTTCAGTTGTCATGTTCAGTCCTTACAAAGCGGGAAACCAAGCGCTTCACGCGCTTCATAATATGCCTGTGCACAAGCTTTAGATAATGCGCGTACACGAAGGATATAACGTTGACGCTCTGTTACTGAGATAGCATGACGGGCATCTAATAAATTGAAAGCATGAGATGCTTTCATTACCTGCTCATATGCTGGTAGTGGTAAACCTGCTTCAATTAGTTTTTCACTTTCTTTCTCACACTGATCAAACTGTGCAAATAAAGCATCAACATCAGCATGCTCAAAGTTATAAGTCGACTGCTCAACTTCGTTCTGATGGAATACATCACCATAAGTGACTTTACCCATAGGACCATCAGTCCATACTAAGTCATAAATACTGTCTACACCTTGTATATACATAGCAAGACGTTCTAGACCGTAAGTGATTTCGCCAGTTACCGGTGCACATTCTAGGCCGCCCACCTGTTGGAAGTAGGTGAACTGCGTCACCTCCATGCCATTTAACCACACTTCCCAACCAAGACCCCAAGCACCTAGCGTTGGTGATTCCCAGTTATCTTCTACGAAACGAACCTCATGTGTTAACGTATCGATGCCCATAGCAGCAAGAGAACCTAAATACAGCTCTTGAATATTATCTGGAGATGGCTTTAACACAACTTGGAATTGGTAGTAGTGTTGAAGGCGGTTAGGGTTCTCACCATAGCGGCCATCTGTAGGGCGACGACACGGTTGCACATAAGCACTCGACATTGGCTCTGGGCCAATTGATTTCAAGAATGTCAGTGGGTGGAATGTACCCGCGCCTACTTCCATATCAAGTGGCTGAGCGATCACACAGCCTTGCTGTGCCCAGTAATCCTGTAGTGCCAGGATCAAGCCTTGAAAAGTTTTTAAATCGTATTTTTGCATAGTTGGCTTAATTTAATTTGGCTCATTGCGCCTAGTAGAGCTCACTGAGTGGCTATCAGCGCAGGGTTTTGTGATTGAAAATTATGCTCAGTATACCGCGTGCTGTGCAGGGTTTTAAGCATCAAACATAAAAAAAGGCGGGAAATCCCGCCTTTTTAAATATTATTTATAACTCGACTAAACGTCTAAGTTCACAACACGTAATGCATTGCTTTCGATGAACTCACGACGAGGTTCAACTTGGTCACCCATCAGTGTCGCAAATAATTGGTCAGCTGCAATGGCATCTTCAATGGTTACCTGAAGCATGCGACGTGCACCTGGATCCATCGTTGTTTCCCAAAGCTGGTCTGGGTTCATTTCACCCAATCCTTTATAACGTTGTGTATACAAGCCACGCTTTGATTCACTCACCAACCAATCAAGACCTGATACAAAGTCAGTAACAGGGTGCGTCTTCTCACCACGTTGTACGTAACCGCTCTCTTCCATCAAGTTCGCCATTTGCTTACCTGTGTTTGCGATACGTACATAATCTTTAGACGTAATGAAGTTGTAGTCAAGTGTATAAGCTTTATCAACACCATGCTGACGGATCTTAACCACTGGGTAGTACATATGACGCTCTTCGTCGTACGCTACTTCAGCATTGAAGATAGTTGCATCTTCATCTTTTTCTACAAGGTCAGCGACTAAACGTTCAGTCCAGCTAGTTACTTTGTCTTTATCAGATAGATCAGCTTCTGTGATCTCAGGTTGATAGATTAGACGATTTGTTACTGATGCTGGGTATTTACGATTTAATCGCTCTAACACTTCTACCGTTTTCTGATAATCATAAACGATATTTGCGAGTGCATTGCCTTCAATTGCAGCTGCACCTTCCGCTGGATATAACGCAGCACCATTTAATGCTAACTCTAGCAAGTAACCAGTAAGCGCATTTTCATCTTTGATGTACTGCTCTTGCTTACCTTTCTTCACTTTATAAAGTGGCGGCTGAGCAATATACACATAACCACGTTCAATGATTTCGGGCATCTGACGGTAGAAGAAGGTCAATAGTAACGTACGAATGTGCGAACCATCGACATCAGCATCGGTCATGATGATGATTCGGTGATAACGCAGCTTTTCAGGGTTGTATTCATCACGGCCAATGCCACAACCAAGTGCAGTAATAAGTGTTGCAACTTCTTGAGAAGATAGCATCTTATCAAAGCGTGCTTTCTCAACGTTCAGAATTTTACCTTTCAGCGGTAAGATTGCTTGGTTCTTACGATTACGACCTTGCTTCGCAGAACCACCCGCCGAGTCACCCTCCACTATGTATAATTCAGAAAGTGCTGGGTCTTTTTCTTGGCAATCAGCCAGCTTACCTGGTAAGCCCGCTAAATCCATTGCTCCTTTACGGCGAGTCATTTCACGCGCTTTTCGTGCTGCTTCACGTGCACGAGCTGCATCAATGATCTTATTTACAACCGTCTTAGCATCATTCGGATTTTCTAGTAGATACTCGTTAAGTTTTTCGGCCATGGCTTGCTCAACAGCTGACTTTACTTCACTTGATACAAGTTTATCTTTAGTCTGAGAAGAGAACTTTGGATCTGGTACTTTAACACTCACAACTGCCGTTAGGCCTTCACGCGCATCATCACCTGTCGCGTTACTTGCTGTTTTCGCTTTCTTGTTAAAGCCTTCCTTTTCCATGTAGTTGTTCAGCGTACGAGTCAGTGCAGCACGGAAACCTGCTAAGTGCGTACCACCGTCACGCTGAGGAATATTGTTCGTGAAACAGTAAATGTTTTCTTGGAAACCATCATTCCACTGCATTGATACTTCAACACTAATGCCATCTTCACGCTCTGAAGTGAAGTTGAATACATTCTGATGCACAGGTGTTTTCTTACGGTTTAGATATTCAACGAAAGCTTGAATACCACCTTCATATTTGAAGTGGTCTTGCTTATTCTCTTCACGCTCATCGGTCAGGATGATACTCACACCAGAATTAAGAAATGAGAGTTCACGAAGGCGTTTTGCAAGAATATCGTAGTGGAAATTTGTATCAGAAAAAGTTTCAGCACTTGGCCAGAAGCGTAACTCAGTACCCGTAGTTTCAGATTCACCAATCTCCGCTAGCGGAGCATCTGGTACACCCATGGTATATTTTTGCTGGTGAAGTTTACCTTCACGACGGATTGTAAGTTGTAACTTTTCAGATAGCGCGTTTACGACTGAAACACCTACACCGTGAAGACCACCTGATACTTTATATGAGTTATCATCAAATTTACCACCGGCATGAAGCACCGTCATGATAACTTCAGCAGCTGACACCCCTTCTTCAGGGTGAATAGAGGTAGGAATACCACGTCCATTATCTCGAACTGATACAGAACCGTCAGTATGAATAGTTACGAAGATATCATCACAATAACCAGCTAATGCTTCATCGATTGAGTTATCTACTACCTCGAATACCATATGATGAAGACCAGTGCCATCATCCGTATCCCCTATATACATTCCCGGACGCTTTCTTACCGCATCCAATCCTTTCAGTACTTTAATACTGGACGAATCGTAATTTTCAGACATGGGTTTCTTCCAATTTTATGTTGTTAAACTGCCATGTTTCACGTGGAACATTTTCTTTTCTCTTTGTATTGGTTCCACAACAGCAGAAATACTTTCAGCAGTAATAGCTGTAATAAATAGCTGTGACTGACATAATTTTAATAATTCAGCCACACTAGTCATCGTTTCTTCCCCTAGTTCTGAGGGTAAATCATCGATTAGCAATATTGACTGCTTTTTTGTTTCGGACTCAATTAAGGTGTTTTGCGTAATCTTTAACGCATACAACAACAGTTTTAACTGACCCCGAGAAAAAATATTTTCTATACTATGACCATTTATATAAAAGCTAAAATCAGCTTTATGCGGTCCTTTACTTGTATAACCAAGCCTAACATCACGCTCAAAATTAGTTTTTAACGTGCTTGCCAAGTCTTCTTTCCAACCAGCATCATAACGTAATTCTAGGCCAGAAAATATAGGTATTTGACCCACTATTTTATCAAAAAAATACGCATTAAACCTCTCTATATAGGCTTTTCTTGCGATATTTATTTGATCAGCCACCTTAACAAATTCAACGTCCCAGAATTTGATTTGCTCGGCGTAATTATGTGGACGTGATTTAAGGAGTGCATTGCGTTGTTTAAGTATTTTATTGAACTGTCGCCAGGCATTGAAAAAAGATTGTTCCACGTGGAACACACCTAAATCTAAAAACTTCCTACGCTCTTTTGGGCCACCAAAAAACAATTCATAACTCTCTGGTGTAATAACTTGCACTGGTAACAACTGAGCCAGTTCTGAGATTTTTCTACTGGATTGACCTTGTATTTTAAGTTGTGTTTCACCCTGCTTATTCTTACTGATACCTAGGGGTATAGACAAGTTAAGGTGTTGTTTTTTAGCATGAACAATACAAGCATCTTGCTCGTAATGAATAAGTAGTTTCTGCTTGTTAGTACGAAAAGATTTACCGTGAGAAAGGAAATAGATGGCTTCGAGAAGGCTGGTTTTTCCACTGCCGTTCGCACCATAGATGATATTAATGTCTGCGCTCGGCTGAAAAGATAAAGCCTCAATATTTCGAAAATGATTGAGGCTAATATGGTTCAAGCTCATAAACTATAAACGCATTGGCATCACAACATACATAGCATCATCTTGGCTTACGCCCTCAATTAATGCACTTGAATTTGAGTCAGATAATGTGAACTGAACATCTTCAGTTTTTAATGTATTCAATACGTCTAAGACATAAGAAACATTAAAGCCAATTTCTAAGTCGTCGCCTTGATAACCCACTTCAACTACTTCTTCTGCTTGTTCTTGCTCTGGGTTATTTGCAGTGATCTTTAATAAGCCACTTGATAGATTAAGACGAACACCACGGAACTTTTCATTCGATAAGATAGAAACGCGTTGGAATGCACTACGTAACCATTCGCGATTTGCAGTTACTAATTTATCGCCACCACGAGGAAGAACACGACGATAGTCAGGAAAACGACCATCAACTAGTTTACTGGTAAAAGTAAATTCACCATCAATTAAGCGTACATGATTTGCACCAAACTGAATTGAAATCAGTTCATCGTCTGCTGGTAAAAGGCGCATAATCTCTTGCACACCCTTTCTCGGAATAATTAACTGACGCTGAGTGTTTAAAGATTCAGACAATGGCTGAGCTGCGATTGCTAAACGGTGGCCATCAGTGGCAACAGTTTTTATTTCACTGTTATCAACTTCAAATGACATACCGTTCAAATAATAACGAACATCTTGGTTCGCCATTGAGAAATGCGTACTCTCAAGTAAACGTCTTAACTCTAAACGGGTTGTCTTGAATTCAACTTCACCATCCCACTGTTCAAGATTCGGAAAATCTTCAGCAGCTAATGTCGTTAGTGAAAAACGGCTTTTTCCACTGGTTAGAAGCACTTGATGTTCTTGCATAGAAAAAGTGAGTTCTGAACCATCTGGTAAGCTTTTACAGATATCGAGTAGCTTCTTAGCTGGCAAAGTCAGTTTGGCGTCTTCAGCTGGATTTTCAAGGTGCGAACTTGCAACCAATTCAATCTCTAAATCGGTCCCCGTCATCGCCAACACGCCATCTTTAATTTCTAACAATACATTAGAAAGAATAGGTAGTGTGTGTTTACGCTCAATGGCACCTGAAACCTGCATTAACGGCTTTAAAAATTGCTCTCTTGAAATTGTAATTTGCATAATAAATTAAGCCCGAAAATTAAGACGACAATGTTCTAATTAAATTTTGATAATCTTCTTTTACCTCATGACTCTCATCACGAAGTGATTTTACCTTACGACAAGCATGTAACACGGTGGTGTGATCACGACCACCAAACGCGTCGCCAATTTCAGGTAAACTATGGTTTGTTAATTCTTTAGATAGCGCCATCGCCACTTGTCTCGGTCTTGCAACCGAACGGCTTCGACGTTTGGATAGTAGATCAGAAACGCGAATACGATAGTACTCAGCAACTGTACGTTGAATATTATCGATCGTAACCAGCTTATCCTGCAATGCTAATAAGTCACGCAGTGCTTCTTTTACGAAATCGATAGAAATTGGGCGACCTGTGAAATTTGCATTTGCAATTACACGGTTAAGCGCACCTTCGAGCTCACGTACATTTGAACGCAATTTTTTCGCGATGAAGAAAGCTACTTCATGGGGTAAGTTAATATTACTCTGCTGTGCTTTCTTCATCAGGATTGCCACACGAGTTTCAAGCTCTGGCGGCTCAATGGCAATTGTTAAACCCCAACCAAAACGAGACTTTAATCTATCTTCTACCCCTTCAATTTCTTTAGGGTAACGGTCAGAAGTTAAAATAATTTGCTGATTACCTTCTAGTAAAGCATTAAAGGTATGGAAAAACTCTTCTTGCGAACGCTCTTTGTTTGCGAAAAATTGAATATCATCGATCATCAAAGCGTCAACACTGCGATAATAACGCTTAAACTCTTCGATGGCATTATTTTGTAGCGCTTTAACCATGTCTTGAACAAAACGTTCAGAGTGCATGTAGACAATTTTGGCATCTTTTTTCTTTTCCATGATGCCATTGCCCACCGCGTGTAAAAGGTGAGTTTTACCTAAACCTGTACCACCATAAATAAAGACAGGGTTAAACGCATTACCCGGGTTATCGGCAACTTGAGTTGCAGCCGCCTTAGCTAACTGGTTTGATTTACCTTCGACGAAATTATCAAACGTATAGTTTTCTTTAATATTAGATTTATAACCAGACTTGGGCGCAGGCTCCACCTTTTGTTCAGCAACAGGCTGAGCTGTTACTTGCATTTGTTCGTTGCTTGTTGCTTGAAGTGGAACATTATTTGATTGCTCTGCAGAATTATTCGCTTGAACTGCAGTTGGAGTACCAACATCAAATCGCAACTCAGGCGCTTCGTCACCACAAATTTCAACCAATAACTCATTAATGCGGTTGAGATATTTTTCTCTAACCCAATCTAAAACAAAGCGATTAGGTGCATAAATGGTCAAAGTATCATCGGTACTCTCTGCTTGCAGTGGCCTAACCCACATACTAAATTGCTGAGATGGCAATTCATCTTGCAACACATATAAACAACTTTGCCAAACAGACAGATACACGCTGAACAACTCCAATGGGTTAATATTCTCGTACATCGTAAACAGTACAAGAATTGATTAATTTTTATCACAAAATATAAGTGGAAGCCGGGTATTATGAATTGATCTTATCCACAACTTCAATATTGACTTTTTCAAAAACTAGGATCTTGTTGATAAAAATAATTAAACAACTGTTTTATAAACACTTTTATTTTAGATCCGAGCGACAGATCATAACAAAAAACAACCAAGATCTCACGCGATAATTGTGATCAAATTAAGTTTTCCCAAGCTTTTATTCAGATTGACCCCAAGACCTGTGGAAAACCCAAATAAGAACAGATCTTTCAAGATCTGCTACCCTTTATGTCTAGATCACGAGTATAATACACCCGCTTTTATATTGGGCTCATTAAGTTGCTTAATTTTACAACTATTTTGCTCTGTAAATGAGATTATCATTGACTTTCGTCGTCCTCGGCATTAATATCTCGCGCTCGCAATGGCACCTGTGCCAGGATCGCGACCTGCATAGGATGTTTTAACCTTAACCGATCGGATGGAATTGTTATGAAAAGAACTTTTCAACCTAGCGTATTAAAGCGTAAGCGTACTCACGGTTTCCGTGCACGTATGGCTTCTGCTAACGGCCGTAAAGTTTTAGCACGTCGTCGTGCTAAAGGTCGTAAAGTACTTTCTGCTTAATCATTAGTGGAAAGCTTTAGCTTTAGCAGGGAGTTACGTCTGTTAACTCCCTCGCACTACTCCCGCATATTCAATGAACCTGCTCGTGCAGCAACACCCTTCTTTACTTTATTAGCTAAACCAAATGAAGCTGGTCAACCAAGACTAGGTCTCACTGTTGCTAAAAAACGTTGTAAACTGGCTGTTCAAAGAAACCGCATTAAACGTCTTGCCCGTGAGAGCTTTCGTTTAAATCAACATAAACTTGATAACATCGATATTGTCTTGATGGTTAAATCAGGTGTTGATGAACAAACAAATGAAGAGCTAACTAAACAACTTAATAAACTTTGGTTAAAAATAAATGAACGTTGTAAGCCAGGTGCTCCAAAACCTAAACCTTACAAAAAGCGTCCTTATAAAGGTAAGAAACCAGCTAAAACTCAGCAAAAGTAGTGTATTAAGCTTCTGCTGAATAGCTTTACCCCCCTATTTAAGGTATCTTTAGTTCACCTTTTAAACATTCAATGCGTGACCATGGCACAAGCTAAAAAAAAGTTGACCTTTGCATGGCTATTAAGCCTGCCGAAACTTGCTTTAATTGTGCTAATTAAAGGCTATCAAAATTTTATTAGTCCGTTACTTGGTCCTCACTGTCGCTTTAATCCATCTTGCTCCAGTTATGCAATTCAGGCAATTAATTGTCATGGATCGATAAAAGGGAGTTGGTTAGCGCTCAAACGCATATTAAAATGTCACCCTTTAAGCGCAGGTGGGGATGACCCCGTACCTGAGAAGTCCAACAAAGTTAAACACCAACACGAGAAATAAGAGCTGTTATGGAATCACAACGCACGTTTTTATTTATCGGTTTATTGCTTGTGTCGTTTTTATTGTTCCAAGAGTGGAATAATGAAAAACTTCAAGCGAATGCCGATACCAGTGCCACTACACAACAAGTCACTGCACCTTCCTCATCAATCGCGCAAGATGACGATGTGCCAGCATCAACTCAAAACGATGTACCAGCCGCAGTTACTAAAGCAGTTCGTTCAGTTATCACAGTTAAAACTGACGTACTAGATGTAAAAATTGACACCAAAGGCGGTGATGTTGTTGAAGCGAAGTTATTACAACATGCAGAAACACATGGCAGCGATACACCATTTTTACTGTTAGGTGAATTTGAAGGCCGCCAATATATTTCACAAAGCGGTTTAATTGGTTTACATGGTCCGGATGCAAATCCTGAAGGTCGTCCTGTTTATACCGCACCACAAAAAGCATATGAACTATCAGGCGATGAGTTACGTGTACCATTGACTTTTGTTGATAACAAAGGTGTTAAGTACACAAAAACCTACGTATTCAAAGCGGGTAAATATGATGTTGCACTAGAATACACAGTCAACAACACGACTGCTGACCCCATTCAAGTTCAGCTTTACACGCAAGTTAAGCGCACTGTGCAAGCAAAAGGCAGCATGGTTGACCAAACTTACTTAGGTGCAACCTATGGTACCTCTGAGGAGCCTTACGAAAAGTACAGCTTCGAAGATATGGCTGAAGCGAACTTAAGCAAAAACACGCAAGGTGGTTATATTGCTTTCATTCAGCATTATTTCTTAAGTGCCTGGGTACCAGACCAAACCTTAAACAATACAATTTACACATTACTGCGTAATAACCAAGGTATCATTGGTATTAAAGGCGAAGCGGTAAATGTACAAGCAAACAGCACGACCAACATTAACTCAACTTTCTATATGGGTCCAAAAGATGGTGATGCACTTGAAGCTATCCATGAAGACCTAGATTTAGCAGTAGACTTCGGTTGGTTATGGTTTATTTCTCAGCCACTACTTGTACTTCTAAAACTACTTTATAGCTTTATCGGTAACTGGGGTGTGGCAATCATCGCTATCACTATTTTAGTTAAGATGGCACTTTACCCACTGACTAAAGCTCAGTACACGTCTATGGCTAAGATGCGTGCGCTTCAACCTAAGATGATGCAATTAAAAGAGCGCTATGGTGATGACCGTCAAAAGATGGGTCAAGCCACTATGGAGCTTTACCGCAAAGAGAAAGTAAACCCTATGGGTGGTTGTTTGCCGCTATTACTGCAAATGCCTATCTTCTTAGCGCTATTCTATGTATTCCTAGAATCACCTGAATTACGTCATGCTGAATTCATGTTCTGGCTAACAGATCTATCAGCTAAAGACCCATACTACGTATTACCGATTCTATTTGGTGCAAGTATGTTCTTAACGCAGAAACTGCAGCCTATGACAGTAACTGATCCTATGCAACAAAAGATGATGACGTACATGCCAATCGTATTTACGTTCTTCTTCATCTTATTCCCATTCCCATCAGGTCTAGTACTTTACTGGTTAGTATCTAACTTGATCACCATTGCACAGATGCTTTACATCTACCGTGGGATGGAAAAACAAGGGATCAAAGTACGCGACTAATCACGAGTACTCATAAAATAAAAACGCCAGCTTCAAAGCTGGCGTTTTTATTTGGGAGTAATATTGCAGACATTCAAGCTGTTAATGGAGCTAAGTAGATATAACTAAGCTTGTATCAATGCCATCAAACATTAGCTAGATATAGTAAAACCTATTTCTCACTCGCAACTAGATTAAAGTGTTTTCCAGTAAAGGGTGTTGTCTTCTCGCTTAGTGCAAAGCTGAACAACATCACCAATATAGTGCCTTGCGCCTTCAGAAAACTCTTTATCTGCGTAATAACAAAACTGAGTAGAATCATAAACCTTCTGTGCTTTGTCACTGCTAGATTCAGAGACACCTTGGTCTGAAGCAAAAGACATTACAGGTATTAAAAATACCATAGCAAAAACGCACTTATTCATTTGATACTTCTTTAATTTATATTAAACCCAAGAGCCACTAGTACAGGTTTGAGTAGAACCATCAGGGTGCTTTATTAATCAATAGTATTTACCTTAAATAGGAAATTTCAACCTATCTCAAAAAAACACGTATATCAACAATTTATTAACTATTATCTACAACAGTTATCAATAAGGACCAATCTGGCTGACACTGATGCTTTAGAGTACAATTGCAGTATTGTAATTGCTCAGCAAAAGAATCCATGATTAATCAAGACACCATAGTCGCACAAGCAACCGCGCCCGGTCGTGGTGGTGTAGGCATCATCCGAGTTTCGGGAAGCTTATCTACTCACGTAGCCGAAAAGATCTTAGGCAAATGTCCAAAGCCGAGATATGCTGAATACCTCTCTTTCAATAGCCTTGCGGGTACGCAGCTTGATCAAGGTATTGCCCTGTTCTTCAATAACCCACACTCTTTCACTGGCGAAGACGTATTAGAACTTCAGGGTCACGGTGGCCCCGTTGTAATAGATATGCTGTTAAAAGAGATCTGCCAAATTGAAGGCGTGCGTTTAGCGCAACCTGGTGAATTCTCAGAGCGCGCTTTCTTAAACGATAAAATGGATTTAACCCAAGCTGAAGCGATTGCCGACTTGATCAATGCAACCAGCGAGCAAGCGGCAAAAAGTGCCCTACACTCGCTACAAGGTGATTTCTCAAAACACATTCACACGCTGGTGGAAAAAGTCATTCACCTACGTATGTATGTTGAAGCTGCTATCGACTTCCCAGATGAAGAAATTGATTTTTTATCGGATGGTAAAGTAGCAGGCGACTTAGCAGCCATCATCACGCAACTGGATGAAGTGCGTCAACAAGCGAAGCAAGGCAGCATTATGCGTGAAGGTATGCGTGTAGTGATTGCTGGACGTCCTAATGCAGGTAAATCATCGCTGCTTAATGCCCTAGCAGGACGAGAAGCGGCCATCGTGACTGACATTGCAGGCACCACGCGAGATGTATTGAGAGAGCACATTCACATTGATGGTATGCCACTACATATCATTGATACAGCAGGTCTTCGTGACAGCCCAGACAAAGTTGAGCAAATCGGTATTGAACGCGCATGGGATGAAATTCGCCAAGCCGATCATGTCCTGTTTATGGTTGATGGTACCGATACCACAGAGACTGACCCTATGCAGATCTGGCCTGAGTTTATGCAGCAGTTGCCTGATGGCATGAAAGTGACTGTAGTACGCAACAAAATCGATCTCTCAAATGAAGCGGTAAATCTTGATAAAGCGGGTCAGTACCCCCTACTTCGTTTGAGTGCTAAAAGCACCGAAGGTGTCGATTTGCTGCGTGAACATCTTAAAGAATGCATTGGGTTTACCGGTGCAACTGAAGGCGGGTTTATGGCAAGACGCCGTCACTTAGATGCCCTAGAGCGTGCTGCCGAGCATTTAGATATCGGACAAACACAGCTAGAAATGCATGTAGCTGGTGAGATCTTGGCCGAAGAATTACGCCTCACACAACAACATTTAAATGAGATCACCGGTGAATTTAGCTCAGATGATCTACTTGGTAAGATCTTCAGCTCATTTTGTATCGGTAAGTAACAGTATATACGCTCTAAAGCGCCGCATATCCGACTATTGTGGCGCTCACTTTCCATAAAACCAGCCATTATTTCATCAAATTACGCAAAAAACCTTAAACTCTTCTCAACGTCATGTAGTTGAACGTCCATGATTTAAAGCTTCCTAAGACTAAATCAGACGAAAAACATCATCAATAAACGATCTCTTTCAAGAAAAACAAACATCAGCACCGTTCAGCCAGCAAACCGCACTTTGATCAGACAAATAAATAGACCTTTGATCACCCTATTCGGATCTATTCTCAGATTTTATAGAACATTTAATTATATAAAATTTATTTTTAGATCTAAAAGTAAGTGAAGGGAAATAGACAAGATCGAGTTATACACAAGTAGCCTATCCACATCGATAAAATATCGCTATAAAAACCTAAAAGAAGATCTTTTTAAGTCCGTTATTTCACATTGAAAAAGAAACTAAATGCAACTTTCAATCAGCTTATCCACAAATTAACAACGAAATAATAAAGCGGAATAAATTATTAATTCAATATAAATCATAACCTTAATTAAATAACGCTGGTTTAATAGACATTTAAAGTTATCCCAAGTTTAAATCCCCTCTTTACTTCTTCCACAAGCACATTATGATACCTGCACAAAGTAGATAGGATGAATAAAATGCCGCAAGTCGACATCATTGTAGGTAGCCAGATGGGATCAGCAGAATATGTCGCTGAGCAACTTCAAGAGTCTCTTGAAGCTCAAGGTTTCGAAACAGTGTTACATGAACAACCAAATTTTGATGATTGCCGACAGGCAAATTGGCTAGTGGTAACCTCTACTTATGGCGCTGGAGATTATCCAGACAATTTACTGTCATTTATTGAGCAAATTACAGCACAATCTTCTTTATCACAGCTCAAACATGCAATCGTCGGAATTGGCGATAGAAGTTATGACACCTATAATTATGCTGCAAAGAACTGTGATGCACTATTAATGAGTAAAGGATCACAGTCATTATTAGCGCCATTGGAGATCAATGTGCTTGATGAATCCTTACCGGAAGACACAGCTTTAGCTTGGTTGCCAAACTTGATCGATAAATTGGCTGATAGTTAGAAAGATCTTTACACAGAAGTTATTCACAAAATTTCCATATATAAGATCGGATTGTGGATAACCTTTGATCTAACTGCTGAACTACGCATACTTATCCCTTGGATAAATATTTCCCGATCTGAGGCTGTGAATAAAACATTGATTTGATCAACGCTTATACCTAGCAAGATCCGATCTAATTCACACGTATTGATCTGATCTAAGTTTATGCTTTTAAAGATGTAGTTAGAGTTACACACAGATCTTACGATCACTAATAATAAGATCTAATAAAAGATCTTTAAAAAGATCCTTATATATATTTAGTGATCACATTTTTGTATTTTCTAGGTTGTTTAATATTTAAGCGTTTCACTTCTGAGTTTTTCTAGGTAGAATACGCATCCTTTCAAAATTCACCGGTTGTTTTAAGTAGGATCCCGTAGATGATTTATCATGAACATTTTGATGTAATAGTTGTTGGTGGCGGTCATGCAGGTACTGAAGCTGCATTAGCGGCTGCACGCATGGGCATGAATACCCTATTGTTAACCCATAATATGGATACATTAGGCCAAATGTCATGTAACCCAGCAATTGGCGGGATCGGAAAAGGACATCTGGTAAAAGAGATCGATGCACTTGGTGGTGCAATGGCCAAAGCAATCGATAAAGGTGGCATCCAATTTAGAACTTTAAACTCGTCTAAAGGCCCAGCTGTTAGAGCGACACGTGCACAAGCTGATCGCGTACTTTATAAAGCGGCGATCCAAGACATTTTGCAAAACCAAAAAAACTTGAAAATCTTCCAACAGTCTTGTGATGATCTTATTGTTGAACAAGATCAAGTTAAAGGCGTAGTAACTCAAATGGGTCTACGTTTTAGTGCGCAAACGGTTGTATTAACTGTTGGTACATTCTTAGGTGGTCAAATTCACATTGGCTTAGAAAACTTCTCTGGTGGTAGAGCGGGCGATCCACCTTCAATTGCATTAGCAAAACGTTTAAGAGAACTGCCATTCAGAGTTGATAGACTCAAGACAGGTACACCACCACGTATTGATGCCCGAACAGTTGATTTCTCCGTGATGCAAGAACAACCAGGTGATACACCAACACCGGTATTCTCTTTCATGGGTAAGCAAAGCGATCACCCACAACAGATCCCTTGTTACATTACTTATACCAATGAAAAAACACATGATGTGATCCGCGATAATCTCCATCGTTCACCAATGTATGCGGGTGTCATTGAGGGTATAGGTCCACGTTATTGCCCATCTATTGAAGACAAAGTAGTTCGCTTCGCTGATAAAGAAAAGCATCAAATTTTTGTTGAGCCAGAAGGCCTCACTTCCTATGAACTTTATCCTAATGGCATATCGACAAGCTTGCCATTTGATATTCAACTAGATATTGTTCGTTCAATTAAAGGGTTTGAAAACGCGCATATCTGTCGTCCTGGTTATGCCATTGAATATGACTTTTTTGATCCGCGAGATTTAAAGCAGTCTTTAGAAACAAAATTTATTAATGGCCTATTCTTCGCCGGTCAGATCAATGGTACGACTGGTTACGAAGAAGCGGGTGCGCAAGGTTTGATCGCAGGTATGAATGCGGCATTACAAGTACAGGGTAAAGATGCTTGGACACCACGTCGCGACCAAGCATACACAGGTGTACTGATTGACGACCTTGCAACATTAGGGACTAAAGAACCGTATCGTATGTTTACGAGTCGCGCTGAATACCGTTTACTTCTGCGTGAAGACAATGCTGATCTTCGCTTAACAGAGAAAGGTCGTGAACTAGGCTTAGTCGATGATGAGCGCTGGGCGGCTTTCAATGAAAAACTCGAAGTGATGGAACAAGAAACACAGCGCGTTCGCAGTACTTGGATCCATAAAGATCACCCGGCACTTGATCAAGTTAATGCGCTGCTTAAAAAGCCATTAACGCGCGAAGCAAGTTTAGAAGATCTGATCCGCCGTCCTGAAGTCGCACAAGCTGATCTATATAACATCGAAGGGCTTGGATCTGAATCAGACAACTGGCAAGCATTAGAGCAAGTTGAGATCCAAACCAAATACGCAGGTTATATTGCACGTCAACAAGATGAAATTGAAAAATTGATGCGTCATGAAGAAACGCAAATTCCTGCTGATTACGACTATAGCCAAGTAAGTGGCTTATCGAATGAAGTAGTTGCCAAGCTTTCTGACGCCAGACCACAAACTATTGGTCAAGCATCACGTATTTCTGGTATCACCCCAGCAGCGATTTCGCTATTATTAGTCTATTTGAAAAAGCAGGGCTTACTTCGTAAGTCAGCATAAGCCGCAAGGGTAGACTGTGTTACAACCATTACTGACCTCTTTATTAGCACAAACGGATATTGTGCTAAGCGACAAACAACAGCAACAACTGGTTGCTTATGTCGAATTGCTTGATAAATGGAATAAAGCTTACAACTTAACTTCTGTACGTGATCCTAAAGAAATGATGGTGAAACATATTATGGATAGTTTAGTGGTAGCGCCTTACTTAACAGGCAAGCATTATATTGATGTAGGTACAGGCCCTGGCTTACCGGGCATTGTACTTGCTATCGCTTTACCTGATACTCAATTTATATTACTTGATAGTTTAGGCAAACGTGTGCGCTTCTTAATGCAAGTAAAACATGCATTAGGGTTAGATAATGTCACGCCAGTACAGTCTCGAGTTGAAGAATATCAACCAAGTGTTAAATTAGACGGGGTACTAAGCCGTGCATTTGCATCATTACAAGATATGGTGCAGTGGTGTTCGCATTTAATTGATGACTCAGGTCGTTTTGTCGCCTTGAAGGGGCAATTCCCTGATGAGGAACTTGAAAACCTGCCTGTAGGTACCAAGTTCGAACAAGATATTAGTTTAGATGTACCTAAATTAGATGCTGAGCGACATTTAATTATTCTGTCAAAAGACTAAGTTGAGGGTAAAGTGGCAAAAGTTATTGCAATCGCAAACCAAAAAGGGGGCGTGGGTAAAACAACCACCGCCGTAAACCTTGCCGCATCAATGGCCGCAACCAAACGCAAAGTTTTACTTATTGATTTAGATCCACAAGGTAACGCCACTATGGGTAGTGGTGTTGATAAGTATGGCGAGGTTGCCACTATCTACGATTTGTTAATCGAAGAAACACCAATCAATGACGTGGTTTGTAAAGAAACGTCTGGCGAATATCATTTAATTGCTGCAAACGGTGATGTTACCGCTGCAGAAGTCAAATTAATGGAATTATTCGCTCGAGAAGTACGATTAAGAAATGCCTTAGAGGCAGTTCAAGATCAGTATGAATTTATTTTTATTGATTGTCCGCCTTCATTGAATATGCTGACGGTCAATGCCATGGCAGCAGCTGATTCTGTTTTAGTGCCCATGCAATGTGAATATTACGCATTGGAAGGTCTGACAGCATTAATGGATACTATCACTCAGCTTGCTAAGTTGGTAAACCCTAACTTACAGATTGAAGGTATTCTGCGCACTATGTACGATCCGCGTAATAGACTAGCCAATGATGTGTCTGAACAATTAAAACAGCACTTTGGCGAAAAAGTATACCGTACAGTGATCCCTAGAAATGTACGTTTAGCCGAAGCGCCTAGTTTCGGTGCACCAGCCATGTATTACGATAGAGCATCAAGCGGTGCAAAAGCATATTTAGCATTAGCCGGTGAAATGTTAAGGCGTAAAGAGCAGCAAACAGCTGCTGTTGCGTGAGAGGATAATAATAAATGTCAGTAAAAAAACGTGGTTTAGGTCGAGGCTTGGATGCCTTATTGAGTTCAGCCAAACCGGCTCCGGCTGTGCCTGTTGAAGTAGCATCACAAGAACCTGAGTTACCGGCCACTGCACCAGAGCAAGAAGTTGTATCTACAACTAGTACCGTCCACACCGATAATGAACTTCGCCGTTTACCAATCGAGTGGCTTCAGCGTGGCAAATATCAACCACGTAAAGATATGTCTGAAGAAGCGCTAGAAGAACTTGCTAGTTCAATTCGTGCGCAGGGCGTACTACAACCGGTCGTAGTGCGTGAAATTGGCCATGAAAAATTCGAAATTATTGCTGGTGAACGCCGATGGCGTGCAGCACAGTTGGCACAACTCGACGTTATTCCATGTTTAGTGAAAAATGTTGCCGATGAAGCAGCAGTTGCTATTGCACTCATTGAGAATATTCAGCGTGAAGACCTGAATGCTATGGAAGAAGCGGTTGCACTTGAGCGTCTATTGAATGAATTTGAATTAACGCATCAGCAAGTTGCCGAGGCGGTAGGCAAATCTCGTACTACGGTCACCAATTTATTGCGTTTAAATAATCTCAATGATGATGTAAAAAAATTGTTAGAGCACGGTGACATCGAAATGGGTCATGCCCGCTGCTTACTTGCGCTGACTGGTGAAGTGCAATCTGAAGCCGCTCGAACAGCCGTTGCAAAAGCGCTTACGGTACGTGAAACTGAAAAATTAGTGCGCTCAATCCTCGAACCTGCGGATAAAAAAACAACAAAAGAAAAAGACCCTGATGTCAGATTGTTAGAACAACAGTTGGCTGAAAATTTAGGGGCGAAAGTTGAGATTAATTACAATCAAAAAGGCAAAGGAAAGCTGGTCATCTCCTATGCAAATCTCGATGAATTAGATGGCATTCTTAGCCAAATTCAGCCAGATCTACAACAACCTTCCTAACGCATAATTATTAGACGAAAGTGGCGCTGAAAATGTGTCACATTTCGTCGCTGCAAGTTGCAAAATCACCAAAAATAAGTATAATTTCGCCAGTTTTCATACCCTGATAAATTTTTGCGTCATTAAGGTAAATAAAAAGTGACAAATTCGTTAGCAGGCCCATACAGGCGTGCCGCATTAAAAGGTGTTTTACTTCAGGGTATCGTAGCAACAATCGCTGCAGTAATAGTTTTAGTTGGTTGGGGAGTACAAGCGGGCGCTTCAGCATTAGCTGGTGGCCTAGTTATGGTACTGCCTAATTTTGTATTTGCTTTGTACGCGTTCAGATATATGGGCGCCAGTAAAGCAGAACAAGTGTTTGACTCGCTTAAGCGAGGCAACGGATTAAAATTTTTGATTACCATTTGTTTGTTTGCACTAATATTTAAGCACTTTGCTGTCATGGCTTTGCCATTTTTCTGTTGTTATATATTAGTGATGTTTGCACAGTGGTTTTCACCGATTTTTTTTAATCATTAACTTTTGGGATAAAACATGGCTGCAGAAGAAGTGACTCTATCGAGCCATATTCAGCACCACTTGACCAATGCTAAGATGTGTTCAACCGATGCCGGTTTAGCCTTCAATAAAGCATGTGCGGATAGTGGGTTCTGGACATGGCACGTAGATACCCTCGCATGGTCAATCGGTTTAGGTCTTATTTTCTTATGGATCTTCCGTAGCGCCGCTAAAAAATCAACCACAGGTGTACCTGGCAAGTTTCAGTGCTTCATCGAGATGATCGTTGAGTTCGTTGGTGACAACGTACGCGACACTTATCACGGCAAAAGTGCTCTAATTGCGCCACTAGCCCTAACAATTTTTGTTTGGGTGTTCTTAATGAACCTGATGGACCTTATTCCTGTTGACTTCTTACCTGCATTTGCTGGTTTCGTTGGTGAAACGGCATTTGGTATGGATTCACATGATGTGTACATGAAAATTGTACCAACAACTGACATCAACCTAACAGCTGCACTTGCTTTGGGTGTGTTTTTATTGATGATCGGTTACTCAATCAAGATGAAAGGCATTGGTGGTTTTATTGCTGAACTAACGCTTCACCCGTTCAGCTCTAACAACAAAATTGCCATGATTTTCTTAATCCCTTGTAACTTATTACTTGAAACAATTGCGCTGGTTGCTAAGCCATTCTCGCTAGCTCTGCGTTTGTTCGGTAACTTGTACGCTGGTGAATTGATTTTCATCCTTATCGGCGCAGTTGGTCTTATGCAACTTCCGTTGCATTTTATTTGGGCAGTATTCCACATCTTAGTAATCGTACTTCAAGCATTCGTATTCATGATGCTGACTATCGTTTACTTAAGCATGGCTAGCTCAGATAACCACTAATTATTTATAGATTTTATTAACTTTAACTTTAACTTTAAGAAACTTTGGAGAAAAAAATGGAACTAGTAGAAGGTTTAAAATTCATCGCTGTTGCTCTACTTATCGGTTTTGGTGCTATCGGTACTGCGATCGGCTTCGGTAACATGGGTGGTAAATTCCTAGAAGCATGTGCTCGTCAACCAGAACTTGCACCTTCACTACAAGTTAAAATGTTCATCCTAGCTGGTCTAATCGATGCGGTAGCAATGATCGGTGTTGGTATCGCAATGGTATTGTTGTTCGTACTTTAATATTATTTTTGAACAGCTTACTATTTTAAGGAGGAGCGGTTGTGAACTTAAACGCCACTCTAATAGGTGAATTAATTGCATTTACGGTTTTCGTACTTTTCTGTATGAAATACGTATGGCCACCGTTAAATGGTGCAATTGAAGCTCGCCAGAAAAAGATTGAAGATGGCTTAGCTGCCACTGATAAAGCTGAACAAGAACTTGAAGTTGCGCGTAAACAAGCTGCTGAGCAGCTTAAAGAAGCGAAAGCTCAAGCAGCTGATATCGTTGAACAAGCTAAGAAGCGTGCTGCGCTTATCGTTGACGAAGAGACAACGCGTGGTCAGCAAGAACGTGAAAAAATCATCGCTCAAGGTCACTCTGAGATTGAATCAGAGCGCAGCCGAGTTTCAGAAGAGCTACGCAAGCAAGTTGCAACGCTTTCTGTAGTTGGTGCTGAGCGCATTTTAGAGCGTGAGATTAACCAAGCTGCACACAGTGACATCGTTGAAAAACTTGTCGCTGAGCTTTAAGTAGGGGGTCTGAGCATGTCTGAATTGACTACTATCGCTCGCCCATACGCTAAAGCAGCTTTTGAACTTGCCGTTGAAAAAGGCAATGTTGAAGCATGGAATGAAATGCTGTTCTTCGCTGGTCAAGTGGCCAGCGATGAGCAAGCAAGTTCATTACTAGCTAGCATTCCAACAGCTGCAGAACAAGCTGATGTTTTCATCAAAGTTTGTGCTGAGCAGCTCAACGAACAAGGTCAAAATCTTATCAAGCTGATGGCCGAAAATGAACGTTTAGCCGCCATCCCAGCAGTTGCCGAAATCTTTGCTGAATTTAAAGCAGAGTTTGACAAAGAAATCGACGTAGATGTGGTTTCTGCAACTGAGCTTGCTGCAGAGCAGCAGGACAAACTGGTCGCGGCGCTAGAAAAACGTTTCGCACGCAAAGTTAAGCTGAATTGTAGCATCGACGAAACCGTTGTTGGCGGTTTAGTTATCAAAGCTGGTGACACCGTGATTGACGGAACTGTCCGAGGCAAGTTGGACCGCCTAGCGGTATCGCTACAATCGTAATTGGGAAAAAGAGCATGCAACTTAATTCCACTGAAATTTCTGCACTGATCAAACAACGTATTGAACAGTTTGAAGTTGTTAGTGAAGCACGTAACGAAGGTACTATCGTATCTGTTACTGACGGTATCATCCGCATCCACGGTCTAGCTGACTGTATGCAAGGTGAAATGATCGAGCTTCCTGGCAACCGTTATGCTATCGCACTAAACCTTGAGCGTGACTCAGTAGGTGCAGTAGTAATGGGTCCTTACGCTGACCTTAAAGAAGGCGTAAAAGTACAATCTACAGGTCGTATCTTAGAAGTACCAGTTGGTCGTGGTCTACTTGGTCGTGTTGTTAACACGCTAGGTCAGCCTATCGATGGTAAAGGTGCACTAGACAACGACGGTTTCGAGCCAGTTGAAAAAATCGCACCAGGCGTAATCGAGCGTCAATCAGTAGATGAGCCAGTGCAAACTGGTTATAAGTCTATCGATGCGATGATCCCAGTTGGTCGTGGTCAGCGTGAGCTAGTCATCGGTGACCGTCAGACTGGTAAAACTGCTCTAGCAATCGATGCAATCATCAACCAAAAAGACACAGGCGTTAAGTGTGTGTACGTAGCGGTTGGTCAGAAAGCGTCTACTATTGCTAACGTAGTACGTAAATTAGAAGAGCACGGTGCACTTGAAAACACAATCGTTGTTGTTGCATCTGCTTCTGAATCAGCAGCGCTTCAATTCCTAGCGCCATTTGCTGGTTGTACTATGGGTGAATACTTCCGTGACCGCGGTGAAGACGCGCTAATTGTATATGATGATCTTTCTAAGCAAGCTGTTGCTTACCGTCAGATCTCACTACTACTTAAGCGTCCACCAGGCCGTGAAGCATACCCAGGTGACGTATTCTACCTTCACTCACGTCTTCTAGAGCGTGCATCTCGTGTAAACGCTGATTACGTTGAGAAGTTCACTAACGGTGAAGTGAAAGGTAAAACAGGTTCATTGACGGCATTGCCAATCATTGAAACTCAAGGTGGTGACGTTTCTGCATTCGTACCTACTAACGTTATCTCTATCACCGATGGTCAGATCTTCCTAGAAACTGACTTATTCAACGCAGGTATCCGTCCAGCTGTAAACGCTGGTATCTCGGTATCTCGTGTAGGTGGTGCAGCGCAAACTAAAATCGTTAAGAAACTAGGTGGTGGTATCCGTCTAGCGCTAGCTCAGTACCGTGAACTAGCGGCGTTCTCTCAGTTCGCTTCTGACCTTGACGATGCAACGCGTGCACAGCTTGAGCACGGTGAGCGTGTAACAGAGCTAATGAAGCAGAAACAATACGCACCAATGTCTGTTGCTGAAATGTCTCTGTCTCTATTTGCTGCTGAGAAAGGTTTCCTACAAGACATCGAAATCAACAAGATCGGTGATTTCGAAGAAGGCCTAATCGGTTTCGCAAACAGCACTTACGCAGAGCTAATGGCTCAAATCAATGAAACAGGTAACTACAACGCTGAGATCGAAGCGCAGCTTAAAGAACTTCTAGAGAAGTTTAAAGCAACGCAAACTTGGTAATTTAGTTATGGATGGTGAGTGTTCTTAGAATGCTCACCTTGATTCGGAGAGAGAGTCATGGCCAGCGGAAAAGAGATTAAAAGCAAGATCGGGAGTATCAAGAATACTCAGAAGATCACCAGCGCAATGGAAATGGTTGCTGCTTCTAAAATGAAGAAAGCACAAGACCGTGTGGCTTCAAGCCGTCCATACGCTGAGAACTTACGCAAAGTGATCGGTCGTGTTGCTCAAGCAAATCTTGACTTCCAGCACCCGTTCTTAGAAGAGCGCGATGTGAAGCGAGTTGGTTATATTGTTATCTCTACAGACCGTGGTCTATGTGGTGGTTTAAACTCAAACGAGTTTAAGAAAATCACACAAGACGTACAGGCGTGGAAAGAAAAAGGCGTTGAAGCTGAATTCGCTACTTTAGGTAGCAAAGCTGCTGGTTTCTTCCAACGTTTCGGCGGTGATTTACTCGCTAAGAAAGCGGGTCTTGGAGATGCACCTTCAATTCAGGACGTAATTGGTCCTGTAAAAGTAATGCTAGACGCATTCGCTGAAGGCAAAATTGACCGTTTGTTCGTGGTATACAACAAATTCGTAAATACCATGAAGCAAGAGCCAACGATCGAACAGTTATTACCTTTGCCAAAAGCTGAAGAAGAAGTATCAGCGCACGCTTGGGATTATCTATATGAGCCGGGCCCAGAAGCGATCCTAGAGACGCTATTGGTTCGTTTCATTGAATCACAGGTTTACCAAGGTGTAGTTGAGAATGCTGCCTCTGAACAGGCTGCCCGTATGGTTGCGATGAAAGCCGCAACTGATAACGCAGGCGACCTAATGGATGAGCTGCAACTTGTTTATAACAAAGCCCGTCAGGCTGCAATCACACAAGAAATCAGTGAGATTGTAGGCGGTTCGGCAGCTGTATAACGCTTCGGCAAAGTTTAACGAGAGGAATAGACATGAGTTTAGGTAAGGTCGTCCAAATTATCGGCGCCGTTGTGGACATCGAGTTTCCACAAGACAACGTGCCAGCCGTATATGACGCACTAAAAGTTACAGATGGCGACTTAGCTGGTTTGACTTTAGAAGTTCAACAGCAGCTAGGTGGCGGTGTGGTACGTGGTATCGCACTTGGTACTACTGACGGTTTACGTCGTGGTACTTCAGTAGAAGGCACAGGCGAGCCAATCAAGGTTCCAGTTGGTACTAAGACCCTAGGTCGTATCATGGACGTACTTGGTCAGCCAATCGATGAAGCAGGTCCAATTGGTGAAGACGAGCGTATGTCAATTCACCGTGCTGCGCCTTCATACGAAGAACAATCAAGTTCAGTAGAACTTTTAGAGACTGGTATCAAGGTAATCGACCTTGTATGTCCATTCGCTAAAGGTGGTAAAGTTGGTCTATTCGGTGGTGCCGGTGTAGGTAAAACCGTAAACATGATGGAACTTATCCGTAACATCGCAATCGAGCACAGCGGTTACTCAGTATTCGCAGGTGTTGGTGAGCGTACTCGTGAGGGTAACGATTTCTACCATGAGATGAACGATTCAAACGTACTAGACAAAGTATCTCTAGTATACGGTCAGATGAACGAGCCACCGGGTAACCGTCTACGTGTTGCACTAACGGGTCTAACTATGGCTGAGAAGTTCCGTGACGAAGGTCGTGACGTACTTTTCTTCGTAGATAACATCTACCGTTACACACTAGCGGGTACTGAGGTATCAGCACTTCTAGGTCGTATGCCTTCAGCGGTAGGTTACCAGCCTACACTAGCTGAAGAAATGGGTGTACTTCAGGAGCGTATCGCGTCTACTAAGACTGGTTCAATCACGTCTATCCAAGCGGTATACGTACCTGCGGATGACTTAACTGACCCATCACCAGCTACAACGTTCGCGCACTTAGATGCAACAGTTGTACTTTCTCGTGACATCGCATCACTTGGTATCTACCCTGCGGTAGACCCACTTGATTCTACGTCACGTCAGCTTGACCCTCAAGTAATCGGTAACGAGCACTATGACACAGCACGTGGCGTTCAGACTGTACTTCAGCGTTATAAAGAACTGAAAGACATCATCGCGATCCTAGGTATGGACGAGCTATCTGATGAAGATAAGCAAGTTGTATCTCGCGCACGTAAAATCCAGCGTTTCCTATCTCAGCCGTTCTTCGTTGCTGAGGTATTCACAGGTGCACCTGGTAAATACGTTTCACTGAAAGACACTATCTCTGGCTTCAAAGGCATCTTAAACGGTGAATACGATGACATGCCAGAGCAAGCTTTCTACATGGTTGGCTCAATCGACGAAGCGATCGAAAAAGCCAAAAACATGTAATTTAGGAGGGTGTTATGGCAATGACAGTACATCTTGACGTAGTAAGTGCAGAGCAGAGTGTATTCTCTGGTGACGTAACGACTATTCAAGTGACAGGTAGTGAAGGTGAGCTAGGTATTCATCCTGGTCACGCGCCACTATTGACTGGCCTAAAACCTGGTATGGTACGTTTAGTTAAACAAGATGGTTCTGAAAACATCATCTATGTTGCTGGCGGTACGCTTGAAGTTCAACCTAAGACAGTCACCGTTCTTGCGGACGTTGCTATCCGTGGTGAAGAGCTTGACGAGCAGGCTGCTGAAGAAGCTAAGCGTGAAGCGCAAGCACAAATGGCTTCAGGCACGACGTCTGAGCTTGATACGCATGCTGCAGCTGTACAGTTAGCAGAAGCAATCGCTCAGCTACGTGTTATTCGCCAGCTACGCAAATAATACATCCTATCTGGTTTAAAAAGCCCGCACTGCAAAGTGCGGGCTTTTTTATTGCAACTAAAAAATCTATATATTGATGTTATTAATACATTTTTTTAAAATCAGCAACAAAGTATAAAAATGGTACAAAGAGTTAAGTAGGACATTAGCTTGGCTGTAAACGAGATGTATGATGAAGGAATTCAATTTTAGCAGTGCCATTGTGCAGGTTAAGTTCGCACAGTGGGAACTTGATCCGAAACGACAAGTCATTAGCGATGGCGACATAAGTCGAGAGCTCGAGCCCCTACTTTATAAATTATTATGTTATTTTCTTCTCAATAATGAAGAAATCATCACTCGAGAAGACTTAATTGAGCATGTATGGCGACAATATTATGTTGACGATAATGCCATAAATCGCGCGGTGTCTGAGCTGAGAAAACTGCTCAAATCAGATAAGTTTAAAGGGACAATAATCAAAACGCACTATCGCAAAGGCTATAGCCTTGCTGTCGATAGAGAGCTCATCGGTTTCGATGGAAAGCAGAGCAATACTGGTGTAATTAATACCCCAGCAGCTAGCACACCGAGTCAACCAAAGCACCCAACCTATAATTTCTCATTGCGTATTTTATTGGCATCCTGTGTGGTGTTTGTTTTGGCCATAATTGGCTATTGGTTTATCCACCAGCAAGGTTTAGCCCAGCCAAATGAGGTTACCCCTCGCAAGTTCAGTGACGCATCAACACAAATATTAAGCTGGCAAGACGCGAGTTTTAGCCAACTTAAAGTGCACCCCAATAACAACGTTTACGCTTATGTAACTGAATCAGACAGTGAACAAGGCATCACAGTTCAAACACTAACAGGTGAGGTCTCAAAACAGATTTCTTTTACTGGTAGTAAACTGACTTTGTTGGGCTTTTCAGCCATATATACTGATGTTTTTTACAGGGAGGAGAACACTGAGAGCGAATGTGGTATTTGGCGTGTTAATTATTTAAAAGATACGCCGGCTGAAAAGGTTATGGAATGCGGCGGCGATATTCGCTCATTGATAGAATATGATGATCGTTATCTGGTATTCGACCGCTTGGGTTATCGTGATCAAAAAAATATTCGCGCCATTTATACCTATGACAAAGTTCGCGAGCAAACCTCAAGAATTTCAGCGCCAGGAGAGGGGGCTTATGGGGATCATTTGCAAGCCATAGATATCTCTAACAACAGAATATATTTTATTAGGGTTTTACCCAATACTAGTGGTGTATTTTACACTGACATTGAAGGCAGCTATGTATCAAAATTGTTTAGCAATGAATTGTCCGTTACAAACTTAACCCTTGTTAACGATGAGCTATATTTTTTTGAGTATTATTCACAGTCGCTCTATAAGTACGATGAGATAAATAAGCAAAGTATTGAAATACACAAAAATGATTCGATGGGGTTATTCCAAAACGTATTTAAAATATCTGAATCTCAAAGTATTGCATTAACTGATGCTTTTGAAATAACTGTAAACTTTCATTCTTTCTATGAAGCTCCGAAAATTAACCCTGATCATGCAAGCAGCATTTGGAGCGCAACCCGCTTAAAGCAATCACAACAGCTTGTTGTTTTGGCTTTATTCCCCGCAAGCAAGTCGAGCATATTGAGCTTTTATGACGATGCAGGCACAAAGCAGAAAGAGCTCTCTTTTGATGAAATGAGCTTTAAGATTAAACCTTCCCTTGATGATAGGTATCTTTTTGTAAGGCATAATAAAGCTGTATCTGTGCTAGACCTAGATGGAAAGCTAATAAAAAGACTAGAATTTGAAGGGAAAGTGTTAACGATAGAAGTCATGTCTGGTGGGCGTTTGGCGGCTGTAGAGCAAATTGCTGGCGAAAATAATGCCATCGTTATTGATGTGCTATCAGGTACGCGTAAACGCTTACCGATAAAAGATATCATGTGGTTTAGCTGTTTTGAAGAGTATCGTTGCCTTACGCAAAACTTCTATGGTGAATTACGCGTGTATGACCTAAGAAAATTGGGATTTGAATCTCAGATAGCAAAAACGGATACTTTATTTCCTACCTTTACTCGTTTAAAAACGGGGTTTTACTTTACAGATAGGGAAGGTATGAAACAGTTTGATCTAAAAACATTTGCTATAAAAGAACACCTATTACTACCAGAGAAAGTACATGAAGATAAGCTATTAAATTCTATTTTGTTAGATGAGACGAGCCTAATCTATATCAAAGATGAATCTGGCAATAATGAGGTTGTTTTACACAGCTTTAGCCTGCAATAGGTTAATGCGATTAACTTTTTATTAAGGGCGCCAGATGTTGAATTATAATCATGGCGCTTTCCTTCCTTTTATCCACGTCGTTAGTTCTTAGACGCATGTGGGTGTTAAAAATGTAGTCTCTTCTTATGCTTGTATTAATTCATTAGCCATTTTAAATCTGATGAATTTACCGTTATGAGCCATTTTTTATTCTCACCACAGGTTTGTTAGCTAATATACTTATAAACAGTTTCTTA
>Ga0209992_10000516_pt1 | contig 51697 bp, 58 predicted proteins | sample 2SBtaG_2_FD_182564 | JGI IMG/M metagenome (GOLD analysis project Ga0209992, IMG submission 182564) | Deep subsurface microbial communities from Kolumbo volcano to uncover new lineages of life (NeLLi) - 2SBTROV12_ACTIVE470 metaG (SPAdes)... | ecosystem: Environmental > Aquatic > Marine >... | reverse complement strand
AAAGGTCGATCAGAACCTCAAAACCAACGCGCCACCCCTCTTGGAGTCCCTGGGAATTCCCAGGGACTCCAAGAGGGGTGAAAAGAAAATACCATTCCATTCAATGCCTGTAAATCCAATGGTAGACCCCAATTACTTTGCCTCCGGCTAGGACTTTCGTTTTGACTTTCATAACGATTCCTCCTGATAGATTGAATTTATTTACTGGTGAACTTCTCGGAACGGTTCAGACCCATTCCACCGCTTCTAACTTTGGTTTTAACTTTCATAGTTTGCCCTATGTGTTTTGGAGTGTTATTTACAATTAACTTCTCGACGACTAATAATTCCTTGTCTCTTCAATTGGCCCCTCAATAACTCGTCATGTCAATTCGGGATCATTGCGTTTCCGTTGGTGGATACTTTACCGAGGTTGAAATCGGGTTACTGTGAACTATTCCCGAAAAAAATGTGGAATATTCACACTCGACCTGAAACCGATATGTCTGGATTAATTCTTCTGCGTCCTTTGTCATTGATAAAGAAGGATCATCTCGATTGATCACACGGGGTCACTGTCTTTCTTTTTCTTGGGCTTACCTAAAGAATATCTATGCTCATAAAATTCTTTAATTATGTTTAGAAAATGTCACTTTAGAATGGCACAATGAGAAACCAACACTAAAAATTTATCGGGATGATTTATCTCAGCATGAAATTGACTTAATGAATGAAATAGAGGATTTGGATAAAAGGTGTGATGAAAATATTCAAAGAATTCAGTCTTTCATTTGTGCCAGTAAACGAAGCTTTTTTTAAAAAAAATCTCCATCAAGGTTTTATGTGGCCTGTTCGAGGATTAGTACTGCGGAAACCATTTTCAAATTATGGGGATCATGGTTTATTACATATTAATGTCTTCTGATAACGGGAAATTAGTGTGTCGGATGTAGGGAAAAGAAACAAAAGGTCCTTAAATGAAAAAGCTGATACTTTTGCGAGAGAGGTTGTTTTAAAAAAATCTACCCAAGCAGATGCTTATAGATTTGTTTACCCATCAAGCCTGAAATGGAATCCGAAGACCGTGTACTCTAAAGCTTCTACGTTCTCTAAGACTGAGAGAGTAAAAAAAAGAATTCGGCATTATCAGAAGCGAATAAACAAAAAAATCGCGGAGAAATTCGACCTTGAAATCGAAGATATCCTCGAAAGATTGTACGCTATCGCATTCAATGATCCTGCTGAAATGTACGAACCAAGCGGGATGATCAAAAATATTCACGACATACCGCCGCATATTCGTAAAACACTCACGGGTGTCAAACACAAAGTTGTGATGCACAATAGCATCAATGAAGACGGCATCGAAATCAGTGGACCAACCGTGGTAATCGAGGAATTCCGCCAAGAAAATCGTAAACCTGCGCTTGAACAGTTGTTAGAATACAAATTAAATGTTTTGCGTGATCCACTGCCAACGCCTGAGGACGATGAGGATATTGAGGTGGATAAGAAACAGCTAGCGCGTGAGTTGCTATTACTAGTTTATGAGGCAAATCGATTTCGGCGGAAAAGAATTTAGCTTAAACCTAGTCTAACAGCCACCCACAAAAACTGGTAATGTGAGATCAAGTCTGAGCTAGTACACGCAGGTCGCTTCCTAATCGACCGTGCACGTTAGTCTGCATCATCTCGTCACCTTCCTGAATGAATCACAATGTTGTTTTGCATTTGGGAATAATGGCTTTACATCACTACCTTTTAACCCTTTCGCGCAATCGCCTATCCCATTACGCGTTTTAATAGGTTTGAAATACTGGCATGCATTACAGGTTACAAGCCCATGATCTGGTGGTTTGGTTATCGTCGGATAGGGTAAATCGTTGCCTACTGGGACAAGGTACGGGTGATCGCTCCAACGTTTGGCATGGGCGCGTAGTGTGGCGGAATCGATCAAGCCGGATTGAATATCGTCAATGTCTTCCAGTGATAGGTAACGCCAAAGTTGTTGTGGTGTTAGATCAAGATTTAAACAAGATTGTTCGAGAGTATTGGGTAACCGATTTTCAGCCCCCTGTGTCGCAGGAGTCGCAAAAGTCGCAGGGGTAAACTGTGAATTTTGATTTTTTATTGTTACGGAATCATAAGTTTCTGCACCATTACTGGTTTCACGATTATTTAAACTTCTTTGGTTTTCTAAATCTGGAGATACACCCTTGCGACTCCTGCGACTTTTGCGACTTTCCTTTTGCAGAATTTCCCTTTTTGCGTTTTCGATATCAAATTTTACGAATACTGGCACGCCTAGAACCTCCATGCTTCTTTGCGAATGGACCCGTCAATAGACTTTCGTAATTCTTCTTTAGTCAAAGGGAAAAGCCATCCATGATCTACCAGGATTTTAATAATCTGTTTTGCCGTAGCTTTATCTCGTATTTCATTAGGCCCCAATCGATAAATCATTCGGGGGTAAAGCACAGTTATTTTTTCGTTCTTCAGCCACTCCAACAATTTCTCAGCCTTCAAAATATCCGGATTGGTCAAGCTCGAATTAAATAATCGTAAAGCCTCAGATATATAAAATTCAACAAGTTTAATTCCATCTTCAATGTGGCTGATATCAATCTGATGGGCGTTAATATCCGCCACCAGCGTGAGTACGCCAGCCAATCTCAGACAATGTTCTGGTACTTTATTAGCAAATCCCCGGATGGGATAAAGATTACCCTTGGGACTTAGTTGTTCCTCTATTGAGTCGTGAAATTTAACCCACAACTGTTTACCGTCGGGCGAAAGCGGAAGATTTCTTGGTTGCAATGCGCCTGTTTTGTCTATAGGTAACGGGGTTCTCAGTATTGATTTCATCAGGGCGGCATAGCACTGCATCGCAGAATCTCTCCACAAATCAACTGCTTTGTACGATCTTGTTCCACAAGTAGTAGCAGGATAGGCCACTAAAATTCGACTCAGCAAACCCTGGCTCGCCAGTAGAGAATCACCCAACAACTTCTCAGCAACCATTGGTTGAACCATTAAATGCATGGAAACCCGCCGCCCGTATAGTAACGACGATCCATCTCCTGCACGGGTCCGGCTAATCGGCTTCCCATCCCATAACCCTGAAAGACCTGCAGCTGTCTTTAATCTATTATCTTCACTCATTCCATGCCCGCCGATCATACGACCGCCTTCATCGGAAAATATCCCGACCGATGGGCGACTCACCATTAGAAGTTTTATCAATCCTTCGTACGTAGGTTCTTCTGTGATGAACATAGGATGCGAGGGAGCTTGTGGTTCATCTCCTAGTTCCTCAAGTGCTTTGCGTTTTCCTTCAAATGTTTTTTCCTTTTTTAACACCTCGTCCTTGGTTTTTTGGTGCGCCGTAATGTCATTTTCATAACGGATGAAATCATCTTGATATTTTTGATATAGCTCTTCTTCATATTTCCGATGCTCCCACAGCGCTTGCTCATCTACACCGCTTTTTCGTTCTCCGGATTCCCCTATTGTCACAAAAAAACCTGATAAAGGGCGTTGCCGCCCATCAATTTCGACGTTTGCATAAGGCTGTACAGCAAGACTTGCAGCGGCTAATACGGATTGCCCACAGAGCGCATCAGGTGCTTGGATAACATCCATTATTCGATTTGCAGCATCGGATAAGATAGGTCCAAGCGCACTAATTGGATAAGGCTCAGACGGGGGAATCTCGCGCCGCAAGGGTTCGGGTTCGGGAGGGGTAATTACTTTCCCCTCCGCAAAATTTGCTTTGATTTCCTGTGCGCTCATCAACGTCTCCTTAATGCGTCGTTCCAGTCGCCCGGCTGTTCTGGGATCATGACTTGTACCGATCGTCCTTCTTTTAACAATCGACGTTTTAAAATATAAGCCGCTTGCTGCCCACGTTTGTTTGCATCGTTATCCGCTCCGATAATTACGTGCTGAACAGATGCAGGTACAAAAACAGTTTCCAATCCATGCGCCGATATCGCTGCCCAGGCAGGAATTCCTAAGGCTACGTAGAGACTTAATGCCGTCTCGATACCTTCAGCAATAATCAGTTCATTGTTTGGGGGATAAAGCCGAATGGCCGCGCCAGTACAACTACCGGTAGGAATACTCATAATTTTTTTCGGATTTTCAACGGTGGCTTTGTAACCATCTTGCGTTAGATAAGTCCTATGAAGCGTGACGACTTCTTCATCCGAATCGCGGACGATTCCCAGCATAGCTGGGTGAAATGTCTCCCGCCCGTTATTCCAATACGGTAAGTTGTGGTGGTACAGGATGTTTTGTGGAAATGGTTCTGGAAGAATGCCGAGTCGATTTTCGAAATAGCGAATAACCGGTCCAGCGTTTGGCCACTGCGATTTCGCCCAAACACGGCGTAATGCATCACGCTTCCGGTCCCGGATTTTAGATTCTTTATCAAGGTTTGGCGTTACGTTGACGCAATCAGCATGTTTTCCCTCAACCTTGCCCGACCAGTTGCACCGGAAACAGATAAACAAACCGTCAGCTACATTAACAGACATTGGTTTTTTTGATCGCTGTCCTGCATCATTCCCACATTTTGGACAACGCACCCTAGCGGTTTCCGTGATATCGGAGGGCAAAATAATACCGAGGTCCGCGAAAGTACCTTGCATCAGCATCCAGCCTCCTCGATTTTCCTTAGACACCATTCCATGACTTGTGAATAAAAAATCACTGTAGTTTTCTCCAAAGGATCACATAAACCCTGCTCATCATCCGCATAAACCATGCGATAACGGCTATCTGTGTCCGATTATCCGAATCGGTAGCCGATTGCATGCCGAGGATAATAAACAGGCTTACGCGCCGCGCTTAGCGTTCAGACAGGCGATGAAAGAAGGAATATGAACTAGGAAATTTCTGGCTGTGACTTTTACGAAGGCATTCGAAAAGCCGTTATGCTCTCGTTGTTTGAATAGCCAGTTAAATTCTGGCTGGCTTACAGGACAATCAGGGGATTGAATGAATTTCTTTTTGGGGACGAACTCATGTAAAGATGCGTTGCTTTGGGTGGGTTGTAGTTCTATATCTTTCATAGCCATACTTTTATGTTGTAAAAAAAAGTTTGACTACCCTATGGTAAAAATAAATTTAAGTCACTGTAGTTGCGGTTAATTTGACCGCAACTACTTTCACATCGACCGCAACTGTGGACCGCAACTGTGTAGGTTCTTGCTTTTCAAAACAGTGCAGCCACCGTTAGCTATGGGCTGCAGCGATTCGACATCGATAACATCGCAAAAAACCTTTATTTTGTGTTACAGATAAGGAACTGTTGTAACCCGCATACTCACTGGGTTATTGAAATATTCCGGTTTTTTTTAGAGGGTGGAGAGTAATTTCAATTAAATTTACCGCAATTGCGGTGATGGTAGACTTTTATTGGCTTCGGAAAACTTAGATTCTAGCGTTCGTCGTGATATTCCAGGTGTATTGCTGTGGTGGTTGACCAATGCATCAATAATTGCCAATTGATTATCGAAAATGGAGTGTTTTTGTCCACCAGCGGAAGCTGAAAGCATAAGGTTTAGCATCGCACCAATAATGTTCAAATAAGTAGTTTCAGATCTTGAGTTTATAGTTTTTGTTTCTTTGTCTTTTGTTTTTGATGTTTCTTCCATTCTATCAATGTAGGCTAAAAGGTCTTTGTTTTGAGTTAATAAATCATCACGCTCATTGCTTATTCGCTGCACCGTTTTTTCGAACCTTTCTTTTTCTGCCCGGATTGTCGACAGGGGCACCTGTATTCCCTGGTACGCCTGGATTGACTCAAGTTTTGCCGTTAGCGTATGTTCCAAATCAAATAAATCTGAAAAATGAGTGCTTTTGTCATCAAATAGGAAATCGGGTTTATCGTCTGAAAACTCCTTAGCTATCCATGCTCTTAAGTCTCGCCGTTTTACAATTCGCGTTTCCGGGGTAGTAACATAATCAACGACTATGAGCCCTCTTCCGTGATCTAGGTATGCAGGCAACGCCCCGCTTTCAATTGCGTTATGAATGGCTCTGCATTTTGGTTCAAAACAGGGAATATATGGAATCGAATAAACGCCTCTCTCATTTGTTCCTATCATATGGGCTACATTGTCATTGATTACGTCTGGCGGTACACCACACCATAACAGGGCTGCTGCTGGAACAGGATAGGAAGTACTACAATATGATTGCATTTGCTCGCAGTTGTTGTATCCGCTTGGTATTGCCATGTTGAACACTCCATTAAAGCGCTATCATTACTAAAAAGTCGGTCAAGGGGTAATGACTCCCCCGATTAAGTAACGAACCTAGACCGACGAATGAATCATAGACTGATGGCCTTATTCATCGTATCGTTAAGCAACTGGCTTTTATGCTCAGTACACAAATGAGTATAGCGGTCTGTACTCGCCAACGATTTATGCCCTAGAATTTCAGCAATTTCCTTCAACGTCTTACCGTCACGCGCCAATGTGCTAGCGGTATCATGCCTCATATCATGCCAACGAAAATCTTGAATATTGGCCGCTTTAAGGCAAGCCAGCCATTGCTTGCGGTAATCGAAGGGGGTGTCTGCCATGGTGGCCGATGGGAATAGTAGTGCGTCCCCAATTTCGCGGTATTTTTTGATTTCCCCCATAATCACATTAGGGATAGGTGTATGTCTTTTCAATCCGTTCTTAGTGTCATGGAGTAAAGCAAGGCCCCGCTCAAAATCAATATCATTCCAGCGTAAACGTTCCAGCTCGCCTTTCCTCATGCCGGTAGCCAGTGCCATCAACACTTTTACATAAAACCTGCCACCAATGGCTTTAGCTGCTTTTAAAAGCCGAGGCTTTTCTTCACCTGATAAATAACGTACCCGTTTATTATCGACCTTAAGCGAACGAACCTCTTTGCAAGGATTGATGCTAATGTACTGCCCGGCAATATCTTCTTCTTGTTGTAACGTTGCGAAATCTAATATTGCGCTGACAACCGCAAGATGTTTATTGTATGTTGCAGGCGCTTTTGTTTTTTTTGATTTGAGTTTTTCCCGGATCAGTTCAGGGGTAATTTCGGATAGCAAAGTGTTACCAAGATGATTCTCCCACCATAAAACCAACCTGACTCGATCATGATCTTTACCCGTCCACCAATGCATATATTCATCGGCCAACCGGCTAAAGGTTATGGTGCAAGGGGTTATCCCTTTGGCTTCGTTTTCCTGATAGTCCAAAACAGTACGATTGCCCCAGGTCTTAGCATCGGCTTTTCGTCTAAAGGTCTTGGTCTTAATGCCATTACCTGATTTGGTAATGATGGCGCGGTAGCGGATACCGCCATTCTTGAGAGTGACTTTTCGAATATGGAAATTTAGCATCTGTGTTTCCTCTTTTACGAAGAAATAACACGACTACTGTAGTTATCACTGTAGTCGACCGTTGAGTACACAGTTACTAAAACTTAAACTCCCTTTAAGTTATTGTATTAAAAGCCGAATTTTGTGGGCCGTGCGCGATTCGAACGCGCGACCATCGCATTAAAAGTGCGGTGCTCTACCGACTGAGCTAACGGCCCATAAGAGAAAGGCGCTCATCATACCGGATAGACCAAAAAAGGCAAGCGATAATTCTGTAATTTCCGCCACCAAACCTTACTAGCGGCCTTATTGCCTATAACATGTTGGATCGGCAACACCCGCCTCTATGAATCCCGCCCGTCTAAACCGGCAGGCATCACATACACCACACGCCCTACCCTTATGATCGGCAGCATAGCAAGATACCGTCATGGCGTAATTAACGCCTAGTTCTAATCCTTTTCTGATAATATCCGCCTTATTCAAATTAATCAACGGCGTATGGATTGTAAATGGTTGCCCTTCCACGCTTGCCTTGGTGGCAAGATTGGCGAGATTTTGGAAGGCTTGAATATATTCGGGTCTACAGTCCGGATAGCCAGAATAATCCACTGCATTAACCCCGACAAAAATATCAAAGGCACGTAAAACTTCTGCCCAACCCAACGCTAAGCTCAAAAAGACCGTATTTCTAGCGGGGACATAAGTCACGGGAATTCCATTTTGGAGTTTATCTGGAATCACAATTGTGTCGTCGGTCAACGCGGACCCACCTATTGATCCCAAATCGAGCGAAATGACTTTGTGTTCCAATACATTGAAGGCTTTAGCCAGGGAATTTGCTGCATCAAGTTCTGCATGGTGTCGCTGCCCATAGTCAAAACTTAGAGCAAAACAATGGAACCCTTGCTCCTGGGCTATCGCTAATGCGGTTACGGAATCCAAGCCACCCGATAACAAAACAACTGCTTTATGCACAAACCACCCCCTACTTCCCTGCTGAATCGCCCCACAATACTTTGTGCAGCTGTATTTGGAACCGAACTGGCAAACGATCCCTGACTATTTTGTTAGCTAAAACCGTAGGCGCTTCCATTCCATGGCAGGGTGAAAATAAAACTTCACAATGTTTTGAGATTTCATGCTCTTTTATTGTGCCTCTTGCCCATTGGTAATCTATTTCATCGCCAATGACAAATTTCACCTGATCTTTAGGTTTCAAAAAAGACAAATTGGAATAGAGATTTCGACTAACCTCACCAGAACTTGGTGTTTTCAGATCCATCACGACAACGACCCGATTATCTACATCGGAAATGGATACTGCTCCACTGGTTTCTAAAGACACTTTGTATTCCCGGTCGACCAAAGCTGTCAGTAGATCTAAACAATTTTTTTGGGCCAGTGGTTCACCTCCAGTTACCGTTACGTAGGGCGTTTGGAATTCCTCTATTGTTTGCAGTATTTCATCAATAGAGGTGGTCTTGCCTCCTGTAAATGCATAAGCGGTATCGCAATACGTACAGCGCAAAGGACAACCCGTTAGCCGAATAAAGGCAGTAGGAAATCCGACAGTTCTCGATTCCCCTTGCAACGAATGGAATATTTCTGTAATTCGCAATTCCGCCACGTTAGCATCCGATATTAACGCTTGTTCCTTCGGATTTTTTGTAATCTTGCTTTGGCTAACCTGGCAACCGTTGTGTTGGGGTACTGTTCCATAACACCAATTAAGATCTCTTGAGCCTTTTCCCAATTTCCTTCTTCGTATTGAATAAAACCCGTTTTAAGTAAAGAATCTTTTACTTTAGCACTCTGCGGATACTCATACACAACAGCATTGAAAGCTTTCCAAGCTTCGTCAAACTCCCGCTGAACGTAGTGAGCTTCCGCCAGCCAATATTGAGCGTTATCGGCGTATTCTCCTTCTCGATATTGGGCTAAAAATGCTTTAAAGAGAGAGATGGCAGCCAAGTATTCACCATTTTGCAAGGTCTGATAGGCTTTTTGATAGGCCTTTTTCTCGTCTGGTGTCGCAGTTTTGGGTTGGGGCTTATTTTTCTGTTGAGCAGGTTTAGTTTTTGATTTTGGCTGAGCTGCCGGAGTTGCAACCGACAACGATGAATCCTCTACACTCATTGGATTGGGCTTATGCTCTTCGAATTGCAAAATCCGTTGATCAATATCCAGATAAAGATCCCGCTGACGCTTCTTTATGCTCAGCAGTTCGTGGTCCAGACGCTCATTTTCCCCACGAAGCTGTTTTATTTCAGATTGCAACTGCTGTAGTTGATTAAACATGTTTAGAAATGTTTTGTTTGATAGGCGTTTTTCAAGTTCTTCTACTCGGATCGGCAAAGGGATATCAGACCGATCCTGCTTGTCGCCCAACAAAGGTGACGCCTGCTGACATTGCGCAATACCCCAATTTAGAACCAGGATTAAACCAAAAACTATTTTCATCGTAAATTAACTTTTAGTAGTGACTATTAACAAAATGGGGTATTTGTTCAAACATCTCTATCGTTTGAATCTTCCGAAAATAAGGTATTTTTCGGCAAAAATAAATCACGATACAGGTAAACCGAATTTTTATTTCGGGTATTTGATTTCAGCGCGGCGATTTTGACTCCAACCCGATTCATTGTTGTCGAAAGCGACTTGCTTTTCCTCACCGTAACTTATAACGATAATCTGGGCATCCTCAACGCCTTGAAGCTTCATAATTTTTGCCACCGCATTCGCCCGCTGTTCTCCCAACGCAATATTATATTCGCGGGTTCCTCGTGCATCGGCATGTCCTTCGATAGTGACGCTTAGTTCCGGATGGCTCGCTAGAAATTCGGCATGGGCTGCAATAAGACCTTGATGAGCAGGTTCAACAGTGCTGCTATCAAATTCAAAGTAAACCACCGTATTGAAAAGAGGACTTTGAGGGTCTGTCCAAGGCTTTTCACCCTGATACCAACTATTGTTCCCGTCAAGTCCTTCTGTTTCGATGCCCTTTAGTTCTCCACCCGGTTCAATCCCTTGGGTCGTTGCCCCATCTCCATAGAACCCACCACCCTGATTTCCAGCACCATCGTTCTCGTCGGTTTTAAAGAGGCTACAACCACTCATAGAATTAATTACCAATGCCAAAACTACTACTATATTTAATCGACTCATCAGTTTCTCCAACGTCATCGGACGCAATTTAACAATTTAACCTTTATCTACACAGACTTTAGTAAGGCGACCAAACCGGTTCACGAACATCACCGCTATCAAAAACCAACCGTTGGCGTACTTTTCCATCGACCGATACCGCCGAAAGCACACCTTGAAATCCATCGTTTGTTCCATAAAGAATCATACTTCCATTGGGTGCAAAACTGGGCGATTCATCCAAACGACCTTTCGTTAAAATTCGAACAGTCCCAGACGATAAATCTAGGAGCGCGATACGGTACACACCTTTGTTACCATGGACCAGCGCAATAGATTTTCCATTCGGTGAAACGACTCCTCGCGCATTATAATCACCTTCCATTGTCAAACGTTTTGCTCTTCCGCCGTTCGTGGGTATGCGATAGAGTTGTGGTTTACCACCACGATCGGACGTAAAGACAATACTTTTGCTGTCACCTGACCATGTGGGCTCAGTATCTATAGCATAGCTATTAGTCAGTCGTCTTAACGATCTTGAGATCAGATTCATGACATAAACATCTGGGTTTCCATCCTTTGACAAAGTTAATGCCAGCTGACTACCGTCCGGCGACCAAGCAGGAGCCCCATTAATCCCAGGGAACGAAGCCAGCTTTTCGCGTTTACCGCTCCTGAGAGTTTGCACGTAGATCGCCGGGCCTTGATTTTCAAATGAAACATAGGCTATACGCAATCCATCCGGTGACCAAGCAGGTGACATGAGAGGCTCCCGTGATGTAATCACCGATTGGGGGTTATACCCATCTGCGTCGGCTATTTGCAGTTTATATCGTTTCTCTTCACCCTTACCTTTATCGGTAACATAGGCAATTCTGGTGGTAAAAGCACCGGGTTCACCCGTGAGCGATTCGTATATAATATCGCTTATTCGGTGAGCGACTCCTCGCAGTTCTTTACGTGTCGCTGGAAAAGAAAACCCCGTGAGTTGTTCCCCACGAAACGTATCAAACAGTTGAAAATTTACAATATATTTTCCTGGAGCAGTTTCCTGTGCGTGACCGATAACAAGGTTATCCTGACCTAATACTCGCCAATTACGAAATTGCACCTTAGCCGCATTACTCGGTGTGGTCAGCATATCTTTTCGAGGCAATGTTTTAAAGCGTCCACTTCTCTTCAGATCAGCTGCAACTACAGCGGCAAAATCAATCGGCGGTTGCTTCCCCATACCATTCCATCCGAACGGGACTACCGCAATAGGAAGAGCACCTTCCATCCCTTCGGTAATCTCAATGGTAAGTCCTGCGTGTGCTATAGCCGAGAATAGAAGCACAGGGATAACGAATAGCGAATAAATAATTTTTTTCATCAACACTTTCACTTATGGCATTTATTGAGGCTTAAAAATGAATTCAAAAGTCCGAAATCGGGAGAACAATGCCGGTTCAGTCGGAACTGGTAACGGAGATGCCTTAAGTACCGCAGTTTCCGCTGAACGATCAAATGCACTCGTTCCACTACTCCTGGTAACCCGTGCATCTATTACTTCCCCTCCCGGGATAACTTTGACCTGGATTTTACATGACAAGCCACTCGCTGGTAGTGAAGGCTGAATCCAATTTTGCTTAACTTTTTGCTGAATCAAAATCCTGGCATTCGCAATCGCTTTGTTTAACTTACGCAGGTCTTCGGCATTTTGTTTCACTTTTCTTTGCTTTTGCAGAGCCATTTGAGCCAGTTTTTGCTGACGCAGAGTTTCTTCTTTTTTCTGCCGCTCAAGTTCTGCCTTACGTTTTTGTGCTAAATCCTCTAATCGTTTTTCTTCCACAAGGCGCTTTTCCTCAGCTTCCTTAGCCTTTGCTTCTTCTTCCAAACGTTTTTTTTCGTTCTCTTCCTGCTGTTGTTTAATTTCAAGCAACCGTTTGGCCTCGGTGGCTTGCTCATTTTTCAATTCCGCCAGTTTTTTCATCTGCGCTATTTGTAAAGCCTGACGTTTTTTTTCTTCAGCGAGAGCTTTCTTCTGCTCGAGTTGTCGCTGCTGCTTTGCTTCGAGTAGGCGCCGCTCCGCCTCATGTCTACGATTTTCCAATCGTTTCTGCCGTTTGACTTCAGCAAGCCGCTGACGGTCTTCTTCCTTCCGTAATCGTTCCACCTCCGCTTGAATTTTTGTCTCATCCATGACCGTCGCCTGGACAATTTCGGGCTCTACTTGAGGTTTAACAATAGCGTTTTGTTGGTTAAAACCGAATAAAAACAGGGCTAACAATCCACCATGTAGAATCAACGACTGAAGCAGCGATATCCGGTATGTTCTGCTAGTACCCACTATTTCTCCAATGGCTTTGTCAACAAGCCTACATTGGGTACACCTGCATTTTTGAGGGCCGCCATGATGGTAACGACTCTACCGTATTCGACTAACCTATCACCACGAATCAAAACAGCAGTGCCAGGCTTATGTCTTAGAACCGCAATGACTTTTAGTGTCAAGGCTTGGGCCAATACAGGTTCGTCCTGACGGTCACCTACATCGATAAAAAATTGACCCTGTTTATTAATTGTTACCACCAATGGAGGTACTTTATCCTCAGACACTACTTTAGCTTCGGTCCGAGGTAGCTCCACATCAACCCCAGTCTGTAGTAATGGCGCCGTAATCATGAAAATCACCAGCAACACTAACGTGACGTCAATATAGGGAACAACATTAATTTCAGCGACAGGTTTTCTGCGATGGCGGCTTGACTTCATTCTTTAGGTTTGTATGCCTGACGTTCTAACAATCCGATAAATTCGTCTATAAACACTTCGTAGCGGTTAGAGAGCTGTTCGATTTTAGTCGCATACCGATTGTAGGCGATTACCGCTGGGATCGCCGCAAACAAACCCATCGCCGTAGCAACAAGTGCTTCTGCGATTCCTGGAGCCACTAAGGCCAAGGTTGCCTGTTGAACATCACCCAGTGATCTGAAAGAGTTCATAATACCCCAAACTGTTCCAAACAAACCGACATAGGGGCTGGTCGAACCCACGGTAGCTAAAAAGGGTAGACGATTGTCCAAAATATCCATTTCACGACTGAGGGCAATGCGCATCGCTCGTTCCGTCGCATCGACCAAAATCTTGGATGACATTCCCGACTGATTCTCAGATCTGGAGAACTCTTTATAACCCGCCAAAAATATTTTTTCGATGCCATCACTCTGATATTTATACGCAGATAGTTGTTTGTGGAGGTCCGCAAGATCGATACCCGACCAAAAGCGTTTTTCAAATACATCCGCTATATTTCGCACGGATTTCAATTCGCGATGTTTTTCAAAAATAAAGGTCCACGCGACAACCGAAGCTAATAGTAAAATCAACATGACCAGTTGTACGATAACACTGGCTTCTTTGACCAGATGGAAGAAAGATAAATCAGCGACCATTGTCTATATATTTGAAAAATTCAGCGGGTAAAATTTTAGGACGAAACGATTCGGCATCCAAACAAGCGATACGAATAGTGGCATGACAAAGGGTAAAATTATGTTTCGGAGGTTTTACAATTTTCTGATCAAACACTAAACTGGCTCGTTTTACCGAACAGATATCCGCAGTCACGGTAATATCATCATTAAACTTCACTGGTTGAATAAAATCAATTTGAAGTGATTTGACAACAAATAGAATTCCTAATCGGTTTTTAAGTTCATCCTGTTGGAGATGAATTGAACGTAACATTTCTGTCCGAGAACGCTCGAAAAACTTTAGGTAGTTAGCATAGTAAACAATCCCATGTCCGTCGACATCTTCGTGATAAACTCGAACTGGCCAATTAAAATTTTTTAGACTAGGCTGCATTTTTCAAAAGATCTTGAAGAGCGGTTGGATTGAGGTGTTAGTCCGCTTCAAACAAATCGTCATTCCACTCTCGTGCCGGCGGTTTTAATCCAAAATGCAAATAGGCGTTCCGGGTGACAACTCGGCCCCTAGGTGTTCGCATAATAATTCCTTGCTGGATTAAATAGGGCTCTATGACGTCTTCTATCGTCCCCCTTTCCTCGCTGATAGCTGCGGATAATGTATCAAGACCCACCGGCCCACCGTCAAAATTTTCTATTATTGCTTTCAAAAGTTTCCGATCCATTTGGTCTAAACCCTTGACATCGACATTTAGCAAATCCAAAGCACTCCGGGCAATTTCCCTATTAACTCGACCATCGGATTTTACCTGAGCATAATCCCGAACTCTTCTCAATAAACGATTGGCAATCCTAGGGGTGCCACGAGAACGTTGCGCAATTTCCAAAGCGCCTTCATTATCCATGTCCACCGCCAGGATTCGAGCTGATCGACCGACGATTCGGGACAGTTCTTCCACAGTATAAAATTCGAGACGTTGTACGATTCCAAACCGATCACGCAAAGGAGATGTTAACAATCCAGCCCGAGTCGTCGCCCCGACCAACGTAAACGGAGACAAATCCAATTTAATTGAACGCGCGGCAGGACCTTCCCCTATCATAATATCCAACTGATAGTCCTCCATAGCAGGATAAAGTATTTCTTCCACCATCGGGCTAAGGCGATGAATTTCGTCAATAAACAATACATCGCGCGCTTCGAGATTGGTCAATACCGCCGCTAAATCTCCACCTTTTTCTAACACGGGGCCTGATGTTTGGCGGATATTTACTCCCATTTCCTTGGCAATGATGTTAGCCAGCGTCGTTTTCCCAAGACCCGGAGGACCAAATATCAATACGTGGTCGAGCGCTTCAGCACGTTGCCGAGCAGCTTCAACAAAAATTTCCATTTGCTCATGAATCGCGGTTTGTCCTATGTAGTCCTTAAACCGTTTAGGACGAATCGCACGATCGACAATCTCATCGTCGGGTTTTCCGTGAACACTAACTACTCGATTGTTTTCAAGCATGGTGCCCTAGCCTATTTGGTAAGCGGTATTGTAACCTAACCATTAGATTGCTGATTGCAGCGCCAACCGAATAAGATCTTCGCTATTTTTACCTTCGACGGTGATGGCATTGACCATTCTATTCGCTTCCTGAGGTTTATAGCCCAACGCAATCAGAGCACTCACGGCCTCTCTTGAAGGATTAATTGGGTTATTTGACAGCGATTCAGCCACCGCAGCGTTAGCAGAATCACTAGCATTCTCCGGTATCCGATCACTCATTTCGATAATCAACCTTTCCGCAGTTTTTTTCCCAATACCAGGTAATCTGACCAGCGAAACCGTATCGTGTTCTTGAACGCAACGAAAAAACTCCTCGGTATTAATCCCAGAAAGGATTGTCAAAGCAAGTTTAGGGCCCACCCCATTGACCTTGATTAAGCTCCTAAACAATGTCCGATCAGTCTCGGTGATGAAACCAAACAAAGCCTGGGCATCTTCGCGAACCACTAAATGGGTATACAACAATACTTCCCCACCCATTTCAGGCAGTTTGTAGAAGGTCGTCATCGGCGCTTCGACCTCATAACCAACACCATTTACCTCCAACATCATAGTGGGCGGTTTCTTGGCCGCTACTTTACCTCGCAATGAACCTATCACGTACGCTTTATTCCCATAGTCTCAAGTCGACGCTGGGTTTGTCGGTAGTGCATATGGCAAATCGCAACACCCAAGGCGTCACTGGCATCCAGCGTTAGGGGCTCATGAAGCCCCAGAATATATTTCACCATTTGCTGCACCTGCTCTTTATCGGCACTCCCCTTGCCTACTACAGATTGTTTAACCTGGCGTGCAGCATACTCAAACACAGGAATATCAAAAGCCAAAACAGCGCACATCGCAGCACCACGGGCATGCCCCAATTTGAGAGCAGAATCAGCATTTTTATGCATAAAAACCTGTTCAATCGCCAACTCGTCGGGTGAATATTCTTCAACAATCCGGTGAACACCTCTATATATCTCTTTGAGACGTTCTGGAAAATTCTCCCTGACAACTTTCAAGCATCCACTTATGATATAACGCGGTCCATTTAGATCATCGTCAATCACAGAATAACCTGTAATTCTAGAACCTGGATCAATACCGAGAATACGAGACAAGGAATTAGGTTTTCGGGCTAAAGCTAGGAAATTTGTTCTAGGACCGCCTCGTTGATCTCCGCGTTCGAATAAACATTCTGAACATCATCGAGATCTTCCAATCGTTCCAAGAACCGAATCATTTTTTCGGCATCTTTTGTGTCCAGTTCAGTACTGGTACTCGCTTTCATCGTTATTTCAGCGGATTCGGGCTGAAATCCCGCTTCAGTAATTGCACCCTTAATCGATTGAAAGTCTTCGGAAGTTGTTAAAACATCGAACGAATTATCGTCATTGGTTACGACATCGTCCGCACCCGCTTCAAGTGCGGCTTCCATAAGTGAATCTTCGTCGATGGTATTTGGGAAACTCAATATTCCAATCTTATCAAAAAGATATGCCACAGAACCATCAGTGCCTAAATTTCCACCGCATTTTGCAAAAGCATGGCGTACTTCGGCCACTGTACGATTGCGGTTATCAGTCAGGCAATCTACCATAATTGCCGTCCCACCCGGCCCGTAGCCTTCATAGCGTATTTCTTCATATGATACACCGTCTTGTTCGCCTATGGCTTTTTTGATGGTATTTTCGATACTATCCTTTTTCATGTTTGCGGTGAGTGCTTTATCAACCGCAGCTCGTAAGCGTGGATTACTGGATGGATCACCACCCCCTATCCGAGCCGCCACACTAATCTCACGCATCAGTTTTGTGAACAATTTTCCACGCTTTGCATCTTGGGCTCCCTTACGATGCCGAATATTTGCCCATTTACTGTGTCCTGCCATATAGTTCTCGTTTTATTTACTTTGTAAACCTATTTATTCTAGTCGATCAATCAGATGGATCATATTCTTAGGAATTCGGGTTAGAGAAACACATTGACCTCTATATTAACAGCTCATGCTTCCAGATCCCACGCTTCAGTGTGGAAACCAAAACCGTGAACAGCTTCCTTAGCCCAAACCACCTTGATTTTGCCATTAAAATACTACCCATCCATTGTGTTTACTGCACTGCAGTTCGAGCTACAATCAATTCTCCATGATTCATCAACTAAGACAAAACATTGATTCAGAATCTTGATCATTACACAGCACTTTATTTCATCTGGATTGGCAAATATGGCAATTCATCTAGTGACCCATTCAATCAGATCATTTTAAAAAATAGATTCGTAAAATACTCTCATTTCTCAGACAGGTGATTATGTACGACACCACCCACATGGCTTTTCCACAGGGAAAACAGCATGCTAAACGCAATAGACCACCAGATGATTACCCAAAATATTTCGGGGAGATGTGTAATATCAGTCAGCGTCGCACCATCCCCATAGTGTCGACCATCGACCAAATTCAAAGGTGAACGCATTGCGCTGAGAAGTACGAAAATGCCTGCAAATTCTATTAAACGCGGAAAAACATGACTAGATACGGAGCGGTAAGACAAATATAAACCGCCAGAAATAAACATCAAAATGGAGATAGTAACAAGATCTCTCGCCCAAAGAACTCCGCTTATAAGAATAATCATTAGCATAACCGCAGCCAACCATCGACTCGCCGGTCCTGCGATGCGGGCACTAAGATAGATGGCTGCACCCCAGAGCACCGCACCGAGATAACCCGCAAAAGCCACCGCGATACGCCACCCTCCCGTATAGTAACAAAGACCTGAACCATTCCAATACAACACGATCCTTTGGACTTCGCCACCCGTCAACAAGGCCACCAAGCCATGGCTGATTTCGTGAAAAAAAGTTTCGAGCCATGCAAACGGCCAATAAACAATTGGGATAGATGAAATTAGAAAGGCAGCGACTATATAGGTAATAAAAATAAGGGGTTCTTTTTTGCCGCCCATAGACTATCAACACCGAGCTTTCGGGGTATTATTAACCAAACAGCCCTGCGAGCAAAAACCCTATGGAAATATAAATAGCCGCTTCAATGACACCTATCGCAACATTTTGTTGTTTATCGACTTCTTCAGCGACATCGACACGTAATAAGACGGCCTTACGGGTAATCACCGCAATAACGGTTAAAACAAAAAACATAACCGTAGCGGTTAAAGCCCAAGCTGCCAGATTGACAAACCCTTGTTCACCACCGAAAACAACTATGCCCGAAGCTGCCGTAACTGCCAATGCAATGCCTATACGATGCCCCGCAAAACGTAGCGCTAGCGCAATATTGCCCTTTGCAATTTCATCCTGCATACCCGCACCATTTTGCCGATGTTTAAATACATAGCGACGGTATGCGGTAGCGACGAGCATGATGATTTGTGAAAACAAAAATCCAGCAAGCACAAAAACCAATCCGAACCATGAATTGCTATCGACCCAAATCATCACAGCACGCAAAATTATTGCTGTAGCGATCATGTTGCCCGCATCAATGAGCGCCGCTGCGACATTGCCCTTTATAATTTCATCGTGAATAGAAATTCGTGGCATTGACAGGATATCGAAGACTTTTCGAGTAAAGGCCATCAATACAATACCTACTCCACCGTAACCCAACATAATCAGAGCTTCGTATAGAGGATTAATAGCTACTTCGCCTGAAACAACGCCCATCAGCATAACTGCCAAGCCAAGGGTTGCACCCGCTATTGAGATTCCAAATGCTGCATTATCGCGTTGAGTTAACTCCTCTCTCGACGAAACGTTGCCAATTACGCCCGTGAGAGGTCGCATGGCGGAAATAATAGCAATGATAATTAAAAAATCGATCAGGTAGTAAATTCCCAAGTTTGATTCAATCCCAATGTAACTACTCATTGTCATCTCTCCAAATATGCCCATTTAATCCTACTTTCCACCCCAAGAGCTGCGGGAGCCAGAACTAGTTCCACGAAAACTCGAACCATAGCGAGAATAAGTAGAACTACGCCTAGTTGTACTCCCAGAATTCGTTGGTTGTCGTAGACTCGAACGATTTGTCTTTTTAGCACCGTATTGGTTGGTTTTGGCTTGCCTTTGGTAGGCATATGTACTCGACCGTCGTTTTGCATTGACGCTACGATAATCCTTCTTCGGTTTATGAGTATAAATACCTCTATTCTTCAGATCATTGGTGTTTTTCGACCAGGTTTTTTTATCCCTGGATGTTCCGTAGGCATCACGACCATAATCATTATAATAACTATGTCGTGGTTGCCCATACCAAGAATTTAACCCTATCCGTGGACCATATCCATATCCCGGCATAAGCAGGCTACTAAAGAAAGCATATTTCCCATACCATTCCCAAAACTGGTTTCCGGAAGAATTGGTTTGCCAAGAGCCGTAATTAGGATTCCCTACCAAGTAACTGCCAGGTACTCGTTGACTGGATCCAGGAGAATTTTGATCCTGATTAGTTTTAGGAATGTTAATACGAGGCAATGCTTCAGCTGATAAATCGGCCAATGTATTGACAACATCGATAAGAGACTCGTTGAATATAATGGGATCAGCCGCAACAGAAATATTATTTAATTCCTCAAGCGCCAGAACGTACTCAGTGTCTGTCTGGGGTTCTAAATTAACAGCCGCCAAACGAGTAGTAAGATTTTCGAATAAAATCCCTCTCGAGGTAACATCATTTTTTAACGACTGTGCCACCTTAACTAATTCCGGACTCGCAGATTCCAGTTGGTTGGCATATTGTTTGGCAATATTAGCATTGGTGAGCCGACCAGAATCAAGCAGTGTTTTTAAAGTGGTCAGTTGTTGCGAGACTTCAGCGCTTTGTTTTTGTACTTCGGCGGGATATCTGTTACCACACCCTTGAATAAGGCATACGAAAAAAAAGATAAACACAAGCCACCTGAGACTCCACCGATCTCGAAACATTTAATTTTCTCCGTCTACACTGTTCATTAATTGGGCGTTGTCTCCTATTTTAACGCTTGCTCGATCATTTTTTGTTTTGGCAGACTCTCTTCCCGTGCCACAATGAACAAGGCAGATGCGCTAACTTTCTGACGAGCGGGTGGATTGCACTGCACAGAATTATCGATTTTACTAATGTACCCGATAGCCGTGCCCAAGTCATTTAAGGCCATAGCACAAACGATATCGGACCAAATACGGTTTTCAATATCGATTTCGAACCGGAGGTATTCATCACCTTCACTGGAAAACAAATTCTCGATAATTTGTTCTGAGCCTGGAGCCACGAAAGCACGAACGATCATTTCCGGATAGGCTCGAATGGGTCGTATCAGTATTTTCGCTCCGGCGCCGAGGAGGCGTTGACGATTTGTATCGTCAACACATTCAGCGAGAATCTTTCCAGTTACCTTTAATTCTCGCAAACGGTGAATAATATCAAAGCTACGGCCATCGGAAGCCGGATCCCCTTGTTCCTTTGCTAAGACGATGATGATCCGTGCATCGGTTACGTTAATGGCCTTCATATTTTCGACCAAATCCGCTCGACCATTGTAGTGCGCAACATTTTCATATTGCCTTATCGTTTTTGGAAGTCCATCAGGGAAGGCACTGGTTAGTATCTGGACCGGCGAATCGGCATAAGCACGACTCTCTCTAAATTGAGCAACTAAGCGCCCTAGATATTGTTCCCCATGATTGCTTGGAGTGTTAAGAATCGCAATAAAATCCTGCATATACCACCTCCAATCACCCTTGAGCATTTTTTGCCGTTTTATCGCCCGATAGTCAAAATAATCACCAGCAGCTTTTGCTACTACGAAGATGCTACCAATGAATAACAGACCAATAGTCGACAACCGACCTCCAATTGTCGACGCGGCAATATCGCCATAACCGACAGTGGTCACCGTCGTTAAAGTTAACCAAATCGCATCCCAAACCGATAACTTTTCGAAAATTACCATAGCCACAGTATGCAAGGCGAGCATACTAAATAGATAAACACTCGTGATCGCAAGAGATTTACCGATATCTGGATAAAGACCCACGAGCGATTGCTGAAGACGCCAACGCCTCGTATGAATCCGCCTTAACAGCATAAATCCAAGCACTATCTCGGCCTGGTGTTACAAACCATTCATTTCGTTACGATAAAAAATTTCAAGTTCTTCACGAATTTTTTCACGTATGGCTTGGTGGTTTTCTGGCGGCAAATTGTAACGTGTTCCAAGTTTAATATAATCTTCCTTTCGTAACGAAATTGTCAAACGCGGGCGCTTAGGCTTTTTATAACCTAGACCAATAATTTTCCGAATTTGATCAGAGGGTGTCAATCCATTTTTGGCAGCGAGCTCCCGAATATAATCAGGCAACTCACCACCAAATTCAAAGGCAACCTGAATTGCTCTAATGGTTTTGCTATACGATGCCCACTGTGCTGACCCAATTTTTGTTTTTGAGCCCTCCTTCATGAGTTGGGATTCTCCTTGCTAGGCCACATTTCCTCAATCTTATTGACGGGAAGATAACACAATAATGTAACATCCGTGCGACCACCATCATAAACCTCTGCCTGTAACCCATACGAACGGTCAGGACTGACCAACAGATAGTAATCGAAAGCAATGTATCCATCGACATTTTCTTTTAACGTACTCTCGCGAAAATCACCCTCATAAAAATAACCTTCGACACCAACTTCCTGATAATAAATGGGGGCTGTCCACCCCATCAACTTTTCCGGTTCGCCCTGGCGATATAAAATATGTTGTGTTCCACTTTCCGGCAATAAAACCCCACCAAAGGCTTCGATGTCGAAAACCGCTTCGACATCATTCGGGAAAACTCGCCGACCAATCTCCAGTATATCTGATCCCCTTTGCTCAACTACTGAAAGAAAGAACTCACCGACCACACCGTCCAGAGTAAACACTGTTTTTGGCTTTTGATCGGCTGTAACATCGTAGGTATCGATTGTTTTTATAACAAACTCACTATTGCTGACATCGACGGCAGGCATGAAACCAAATTTAACAACATCCCCAAGTTGCAAATCCCGAGGATGTTCTAATTGCCGTGTTTGGGATTTAGCACTATCACGACCGCTAAAAAGCGATCTGAAATAATTCATTTTTTACTCCGAAAATTTTAACTACCAACACCAGCCCGCTTGTTTTTTAGCTTTTCTAGAATAGAATGACTCGATTGGCCTTTCCCAATAATTCCAGCGTCACGCATTTTGGCAGAAAGGTCACCTCCACTTTGCTCTTTCTCTAACTCCAATGCTGCGTTCATGCGGTCAGACCGCTCCTGTTGACGTTCTTTGATCCGCTTAATAGATTCAGTTGCGGAGGTCATCGATGAGCTGCTCCCAGCCATTCGCGACTTTAGCGCTGCTTGGGCCTTTTGTACGCTTTCGGTTGATTTGATGATAGCAACCTCACGTTTCATAGCTTCGAGGCGAGACGCGGTTTTCTTGATAGCTTTTTTCAATTGATTTACGCTGTCGGTATGGCTTTCCAATACAGCTTCCTGTGGTTGGAGCTCATTGCTCAAGGACGCAATTTTTTCTGCAATCTCTACGGCGAGACTTTCCTGCTCCCTTTCCAAAGCTTTAATGGCATACCCTTCGTGTTCTTCAACACTATTTTTCAATTCATTGACTTTACGTTCAACCATCATTTTCTGGGCCATAACCGTGGTTAAGCTAGCTCTGGCTTTATCTAATTCCTTTGTCGCATCACGAATTTCTTGGTCAAGAATTCGCAGCGCTTGGGAATCAATTATTGCTTCCCCGGCTTCATTAGCTCCACCACGAACAGCTGTCAAAATCTTTTTAAATATCGACATTATTTACTCCTGCAATTAAGATTTCATATAATCGGAAAAGGATTCCACCACTTCAAGCGTATTGTCACTGAGGACTTCAACTTCATGAATAACTGCATCGACATTCGACACGTTGGCTAGAGCACCAAAAATAAGATATTGGCTGCCAACCTTTGAAAAGGCCGACAATGGCATCGGAATATTCATGGTCAACATCATGTCAAACAATTCCTCACGCTGATTGGGGTCTATCTCATACTCCTTCCACAGATAGCTTACACATAGGATTTGGCTATCGTCGATGGTAATAAAGATCGGAAATTCCTCTCGACCGGCCATGGTAACCTGCAATACTGCAATTTCTCCATCAAGAATTTCGGCGTTAAATGATTCCCCATCATCCGTGATCGCTATGTTTAATACCGATTCCAATTCACTTAAGGTTCTTTTCGTACTCACATTGATTCTCCGTTACGGTTAGCCGACATATTATGGCACTAGACATATTATGTCAAGCCATAATATGTCGCACTTCAAAAAAGTGCGTGCTTAATCAAGGAAATAGTAAATTACAATGTAAAAACCGAAGACCAAATTGTTTCAAGCTTTTATGAACAAATTAGTTCGGAGGATTAAACAAAGACTGGAAAGTCTACGATAGTTTCCTTAGCAAGATCCTTAAGTATTTCACCCCAAAAAACCCGTTCGGTGTGGTCTATAAGTGAATATTCAAGTTAGCGAGAGGTAACAACAGATGTTTTGCCCCTAAAAATGCAGCTTTATTGTTAGTTTTTTCAAATTGATAATGCTACTACAACGATCAAATCTTCAGCTTTGTGAGGCAACTGAAAGGGCACTAGCGGTTTTTAAAACGATTGATTAAATAGACTATAAGTCCACTTAATGACAGACTCAGCGCGAGTGTCGCTTTCCCCCAATGTCGGTTGATATAAGGACTATACCTGTAATTTTGATCGGATGAACAACGCCAGCCTTCGTAATTAAAAGACCCTCCCTGATCATTGCATACATCAACCAGGTATTGTTCATAACCGTAATGGCCTATTAAAGCCACGAGCGGAATCGTTAAGAGAAAATACGGGGCAGATGGAAATTTATCTATCATAATCGCTGTCCCGTCAAAATGATCGGAGCACAAGATTGAATGTAGCTGGTGTATGAAAGATGGAGATTACGCATAGTACCTTTTGCTAGGCAGGGTTATCTGCACCAAGTCGATATAAATATATCTTGTGTTAAAGAAAAAACAAATGACCACAGATCACAAATGACTGACTATGAAGAAATACAGCAGTATCTAAAAATTCTTGATCAGAGCCTCATCCGTTATTCGCTCCTTACCCCCTCTGCTCATTATTGTTTCTGTCTTGTCATCTCCGTTATTTCATTAGTGAGTCAAAGACTTTCTGTTTGTCTACTGATTCAGCCGCTTTTGGCTTATCCACGGAATCATAGGCTTTTTTATAGTCTTTTGTTGTTACCGCCTCCATTGCTTTTTGTTTATCAACCGATTCAACAGCTTTGTTCGAATCAACTGAATCAACCAAACCTTGATAATCAACAGCCATAGCGACGGGCATCCAAACCGAGAAAAGTATTAAAGAAATGATTATTTTCATGGCAATCGGTCCTTTTGTTTTTTTAGGAAGGAGCAAAACCAGAGGTTAAAACATAATTTAGTGTTTGTCCAATTGTCTAAATTAGCTGTTCGCTTTAACCCTTCTTGCATGTCTAAGATTGATCCCATCTGAATCCCTGGCTTTAACGTACAGAGGTGATTCTGATAGGTAACAAAAGACTCGAATAATTGACCATAGCCATTACTCTCTACTATAAACCCCTTGATGTTCCCTCCAGGCTTGGTGGTGGTACTGATAAATTGCCCCATTGCCTAGACGGTTGATTTTAATTTGTGGCAACCCGAAAAAGTATCCTTGCCCAAACTCAAAAACACTTATCAACTTACCCTTCGTTGTCCAACCATCATCAATTGGTAATATATCAAGCTGGGCAAGCCGAGCCTTTGCCCCTACTCCAGTTTTGGTAGCAATTGTCCATCCCCATTCCCCAAAACTAGGGACATTATGATGATACTGATCGACAACCAAAAAACCACTGTGGCGAAGGGTTTTACCGATACTCAAAAAGGCATTTTTCGCATGGTAAGGAGAGGTCGACTGCACTGTCATCGCACCATCACCCGAAAGTAATTGCCTAAGTTTGCTATAGAACCGTGCGGTATATAATTTATTTAGATCTGGATGGCTAGGATCGGGAAGGTCGACAATAATGGTATCAAACATTTGTATTGTGCCAAGGAGGTGGTCTACTTCCTCAAAGGCATCACCGACGATAATCTTAACCCTAGGGTCCTGCAAACTGTGGTGATTCAACTCGAGTAGCCGTTGGTTTATAGCCGCACCCTCTACGAAGCGCGGCATCTTAAAAAAATCAATAATGTCATGGTCGATGTCAATGAGTACGACTTCTTTGGGTGACCACCGTAAAATATCGCGCAAAGCCAAGCCGTCACCACCACCGATAATTAACACTCTTTCATGCCGTGCCGAAGCCACCATTGCTGGATAGGTCAATAAGGCGTGGTAAATATGTTCATCATGAGAGGAAAATTGGGTTCGTCCGTTTATATAGAAACCCGTGATCGGTGGTTGAAGTGGGTCAACAGTTCTCTCTGTAATCACCACTCGTTGATATCGGGTAGACAATCGGTATACAACTCTATCCTTATATAATATATCTTCCATCGCTGCATCCCATCCAGGTCCGTACAGACCGATCGTCATGATTAAACTAGCAGCAATGATATGGGCAACTAACAAAAAGTGACGCCATCTAATTTTATTAAAAAACAGGAAAAAAAATACCAAACCAACACATAGATTAGCCGCAGCTGTGATGGATGCTGCCAACGTAGGCTCCAAACGGAGCATCAATCCAACCCAAATTGCCGCTCCAATCCCAGCACCAATATAATCCATACCATAAATATCACCGGTATTATGTGCTAGTTTGTATCCGTACATAGATTCCCGCACCCGAGCGATCAAAGGAATTTCCGCCCCTATCAAAGCACCCAGAATAAAACCTACAACATAGGGAACTGTTTCAGCCACATCGACCAAATTTTTTATAAAACCCCCCATCGGTACTAAATCCATAGGCATTCCAAAAGTTTTGGCGATACTCACAGGTAGGGTATGTATAAAAGCAAAAACACAGGCGATCAATAAAACACCGGAGCCACCTAAAATCGCGATAGATAGCTCAAGCCATGCAAAGCCTGTATACGGACAAGTGATATATCGAGCCACGAATGCGCCGATACCCATAGATACAATCATGACGCCAATCATGGCAAAAATAACAGTTTCTACGGCACCCAATACGCGTCCAGTGTAATGCGAGAGCAAATATTCGTAAATTAATCCACATCCCGCCAAAACTGCCATGATTACAAACAACCCGAAGTCCTTTAATGTTAGTGACTTCATCTGTTTCTTCCTGTAGGAATCTTCACATTAGTCAGGATTGTTTCAATGCAATAAACTGTAGATTGGGCAAAAAGACGCATTCCAACGATTAATATTGGAATGACCCCCAATACCAATTAGGCAAACCGGAATGAGTATTTTTTCAAGGTTAAGTTTCGCCTCTTTTCCCACCACGTATCGAACAGTTTCATGGGGTTCAGCGCAAGACAATGAAAGGCAGTCAGTTACTCACCATTCATATTTTTAGACGGATGAAATTCAATGACGAAACTTTTGATATTCAAGCCAGCATTAATGACAAAACGCTCCAAATTTCCAGTACCCCGAAGCACTTTCAAATACACATCTTGCTGATAAGATTTCCCAAACTCTTCACTATAAATTTCAGGTAGTTGCAAAAGCGTTTTCTCCAATTTTTCGTTGAATTTAGCTTCCGTGATAAACAAACTAGTGTTTGCATAGGGATTATTCCCAAGTGCCTGGTGTGTTTTTGAAAAACGATCGATACCCGCTTGAGTTAACTCCAATAAGGACTGAATTTCAAAATGCCAATTTTGATTGGCAATCGGTAGCACAATCTCACTGTATGTAGGAAACTCTTTTACAAAAGGCTTCTTATTTGAGCTACATCTCAAGTTTTCGCTAATCTGATCACAGTTGATATCAACTTCCAAAGGTTTCACCAAAACCACCGAACTGGACGGTTTTTCAAAAGATTCTTTTGGTGTTTGCGTAGATTGATCTTCCAGGTCGATCGAAGCTGCTTCCGTTTTTTCGTTTTGGGTGATCGATCCTTTATCTTCAACTGAAATCTTGGGTGTTTGAGGCCCCGTACAGGAAATTAGCAAAATCATCACAAAAATCCCAGAAAATTGGCAAAAATATCGACCTATCGATAAAACGAAAGCGGGATTATATATTTGATACATTCGAAAAATACTTTAGCTTCAATACAATAACTGATCACAAAGTTGTCAAGTTTCTACTTTCAAACCTTGTACCCTAGAGGATTGCCCGGGTCAACACCATCCATGAACGGTAAACGACGATCCTGATTAGTAATTTGATAGACTCGTCCCAACCAATTATTAAATAGAGCCTTTGTGCTATCACGCCAAGTATTATCCAGGTGGGGAACCACGTCGGACTCAGGAAATTCTGGAAAAGCTTCCTTCCCATTTTTGGCAATAACCACTCGCTTGTGAAACTCCCCCAATACACGACGAACATGGGCATTAAAATAATGCTCTGGAAATGGTGGATAATCAACTCTTTCTTCATGAAAAAACAGAAAAATTTCCCTTTTATACTCCTTAAGTAAGCTAATCAAGTCATATTCAGGGTGGCCTTGAAAAAAAATCATACGAAATAGATCCGGACTGACTGCCAAATGGACACCCGCATCTTCACTCTCAACCAGAACTTTCAATCCGGCGGACTCGAGGTCTTCTTTAAAAACTTCGTTAAATCTTGAATGGGGTACATCAAACCGCGTATTAATATCCGCCACAAGAGGATGGTGACGAGCAACCACACGATGCGAAAACACGCCCCACCTTTTTTCACCCAAATGTGTTCGCTTTATACCATAGCAATATTGGAGTAAGGCATGGGTTGCCAGACAAGAACAAAGAATCGAAGTCACATCGCGCTTGGCCCATGCCAGCACCGCTGTTAAAGGTTTCCAAAAAACTTCATCAGGAAGACTGGACTGAGTCACGTTTGCACCACTTACAATCAACGCATCGACTCCATCATCCTGGATTTTTTCAAAAGGCTCATAGAAGCAGTCGATATGTTCTTGGGCTTCTTGAGACCGTTCCAGACCATCAATAGTAAACAGATGAACATGAAACTGAGCGATCTCATTTGATGTCCCAACCAATCGCATAAACTGTCGCTCCGTTGCTTCCAGAGCAGCATCTGGCATCATGTTCAAAAGGCCAATATGCAGCTCTCGAATATCCTGATGCAATGCATAGTCAGGAGAAAGAACTTGCAGACCTTCCTGGCGAAGACGGTTAAAAGTCGGTAAATTAGAATGCGCAACTAAGGGCATTTTGGCTCTATTTTTTTAAGGAAATTTGTAAGATGGGTGAGCCACATCAGCATTTTTTAGCGATCGCTTCGGCAACCAAGTCGAGGAAATCTTGCTCACCGTCAACATTTTCAATCCGGCACGCATCGATAACATACCCGTATTGATCCGCGACCGCTTCATAGCGAGGCAATCTGGACCGAAACAACTCGGGGAAAACCCATGTAACAAATTCATCCGGGGGAATATCTTTAGGTTGTGAATAACCAGAAATATTTAAAAACTCCGGTAGATTTTCGTCTAGGAACTTTTCGCGATAATAAAGCGGTTTAGGTTGTTTTTTTGCTCTATCAATCAGCTTATTTTCCAATTCGGGAGAGGTCCTCAAATATAGAATCAGCGAGTGATCAGCAAGGGTTTGCATGACTGTCGGGTCATCCAGCTCACAAACGCTACCTCCAGCATCGTTTATAAAATGTTTGTATCCGTAGATCTCTCGGGCTTTGGCGATAAACCTAGGCACATCATTCATGGCCGATATTTCAGCCTGCCGATGCAATGCCTGCCGTCTTTTAAATTCTTCTAAAGACAGTCCACCGAGACTCGGATCACCGACCTTACCGAGAAATGTCGATATCGGCGATAAATTATCTACGGTGATATTACTACAGATATAAATTGAATCGGATACCAACAGATCTTGTAAAAACGGAACTCCCATTGCCTGCCGTTTTATATTATCCAAGATCGGCTCTTCCAGATACTTTGTGCCTATTCGATAATCGCCAGAGTAATGAAACCATTTTTCTTTAGGCAGGTTATCAGCCAGCGTAGTCTTCCCTACACCAGACATACCCAACAAGGTAATCCGTTTGGTTTCCCAATCCAGGAATTCACCTGCACTCATTTTCATCTTGGTTTTGTTACTCGGAAGCTGTTGAAGCTGAAAGACTAATTTTATAGCTTATATGCATTCTATTCAGCTATTGATTTACGCACAAGTTATTTCACAAAGGACCGTCCTTTGTTTGGACGTCATAGCCTGCACACCCCTCAAAATAGAATATAAATTTGCACCCAAAAGACGCTGCCCAAAATTAGACAGATCTACTACGATAAGTCTGATTGTTCAAATTTTTAAATGGGGTGTTAAAAGCTATTTCGACAACAACAACATTAGGCGTTCAGCTTGATCGTTAGACCATAGTCGTTGTGGGCTATCTGCGTAGTAAATCCCCGATAAACCCTTCCTATCCAGTCTCAGAAACCAGATGCCTTCTTCACCTTTTGAATAGGCAATATCCATACTACTGAGGAGACCAGATTGCTTGGGCAATTTTATCAAAACTACAGATAAATTCTCATCTCCTTTGAACGTCTTGGTTATCTGCAATACGCCTAACCGAAGAGAATCATTGTTTCTAGAGGGGGTTATTTCAGTAATCCCTATGAGTTTGGCGCTAACAATCAAGGACGAACGCTCAATAAGCTCTGGATCAGTCATTTTCATCCACATTGCAGTCGCGTTAAATGAGAAAAAACAATGCATTACAAAAAACAACAACACCATTAACTTTCTCATTATTTGTTCTTCCTTAAGCAATGTGCACCAGGGTATATCTCGTTGTGAATGGAATATAAAGGCGGGTTGAAAGAGCCGTGATTTTTTTGAGTAATATATGGCGTTAAGGTCATCAAGGGCGCTGATTATCAGCGCATGACATTACTCCCTAAAAACACATACTCATCTGCGTTAGGCCAATAGGCAGGGCAAAATTGCCAGCTTTATTTAATTCCCATTACGTCTCTGGCCGCTGCATCATAAATAAAGCACCGATTCCTGACAGGAATAACCATAATGCTCCAGGGAGAGGAACAACCGCAGATCCATATATAAAGATAGCACCTTCAATATCGTCCGCTTGAGGTCCTACGAAATCCTCGGTATAAAATGGTTCCAATAACGAACCAGCAACATCTGTATGAGCAAGACCAATAGCATGCCCAATCTCATGTGCCGCCACCTGAAAGATATCAACACCCGGCCCTCCAAAACCAATTTTCCAATTTTCTGCTACATCAAAGTGTAAATCACCCGAAGCAGTCAATCCGTTAACAGGTGCGAAAAAGGTATGAGCAATTGTATTCCCTTCACCATCAAATGCATGTCCACCAATTCGTATATCCCCCGAGAGTGTGGATTCATTAAAAGGGACACCGTCATCAGTTATTTCGGTAAATATTATATTGGCTACCGCCGACCAAGCATTAAAGGCTTTAACTATTTCCGCTCTATAGCCAATTGGCATAAATTCATCTAGAGCGCTAATGGAACATCCAGCCTCCTCCGGAGCAGTATCACAACCCACACCGGTTGCCATAAAGCTATAACTCACCATAGCACCTGTTCCGAATGCTGCAGGCCCCCATTTCCCGGGTACAGTTGATCCTAAAGCATACGCATTAACCTGCGCGCTTGCCGATAGGATAGTTAACAAGCAAATTGCTTTAACAGTATTGAATACCACTTTTTTTCCCCTCGAGTCCCCATCAACAAAAATGTAGTAAAGAGTCTATTGGTTGTCAAACCCACGAGAGGTGTGTATTTCCGAGCAATTGCTGTACTCAATTCCCCGTTTCAAGACTTACTATAACAGTCGAAGCGGGGCTACAAACGGACAATACTATAGAAGATCTAAATACTTTTTTTAAAGGCTGATTATTTCTTGGAACTATTCAAACAACACTGAACTTGCCCGGATATCGGCCCCAGAAGGTAAGTTGATATCCCGATTTGAAATCCAAGCAACGATATCACGCCAGAGAATTCTGGCCTGCAGATCTCTAAGCAACATATGATATCCATTCGCATAAAGTGCTACCGTCCAAAAATCAGTATCGATAATATTCTGTAGCATTTTATAAGTAGGTTTTTTAGGAATTATTTCATCTTTTTCGCCATACATCACAAGCGTTTTGAAACTTATTTCGCGCGACTGGTTTAACGCCTCATCCATCAAATCGACTAACCCATGTATGGTTTCAATTCTGGTTTCCTTTATCACAAGCGGGTCTCGCGAAAGTGCCTGCAACATTTCGATATTATCGGAAGGTTTGATGCCCAAGCTTTCGCCGGTCACCGTCATCCAGGGAACGGTATGAGAGGTAAGCCAAAGTATCGACCGTTGGTACCATGGCATAGTTAGACGTCCCCAAACAGCGGGAGCGACCAAAATGATTCCATCCACATCAGGTGCGTTATTACTGGTTACAGTGACAATGACAACTGCTCCACCCATGCTTTCACCAAGCAGGAAAACTGGTAGACCCGGATGACGTTTTTTTACCAGCGATACAATCTGTGTCAAATCATCAGCGTAGGTTTGGGTTCCCGCCCACAAACCTCGATTAGGCGAGGACCCGAAACCACGTTGGTCATAGGCATAGCACCCGATTCCAGCTTTACTCATGAATCGACCCGGCTCGTTGAAAAAATTCCCGTAGTCGTTAAATCCGTGAAGAGCAACGACTATAGCATTGGGTTTCCCCTGAGCCGGCATCCAAGTTCGGACAGGGAGCTGCACTCCGTCACCGGTCAAAAAAACTAAATCGTCCAGTTTAGGTAAACTATTTGTGTTATCTGGAGGATAGGTCATAGGTACACACGAAGTTAACAACACGCAACCGAAAATTTGAACAATAAATTTGTACATCAGAATTGGATTTTACCCAAATTTAGAGTATTGATATGACAAGAATCCACAACGATACGAATTTATCTCTTTTAATCACAAAATAGCCCTTTAAAAAATATCAAAGTATACTCGTCTATCATTTCCCCATATAAAGTCATTTTCTCTAAATTACCTGAATCCTTGGCGTCAATACGGACAACAAGGCTCGAAACCATAGATTCGCAGGAAATCAAAAAACGAAGCCTCAACCACAGAGTATGGGGAGGTATTTTTGGCCTTTGTGGAATCAAGAGTTCGTGACCTGTGCCGTATTGAAAGCATTAGATCAGGTATAAACCAAGGCGCTAATACGTTGAAACAAGAAGAACCCCTAGTTGAAATTATCATTGGCAAATGCCAAATCATATTACTCGGTACTGCGCATATTTCCCATGCCAGTGTACTCAAAGTCGAAGAATTGCTTTCCAAAAGTGAATACGATGCTGTTGCGGTAGAACTTTGCCTTAGCCGCCACAAGGCCATAACCGATCCAGATGCCTTGGCAAAACTGAATATGTTCGAAGTCATACGCGAAGGCAAAGCTCCAATGGTGATTGCCAATCTAGCGCTTGGCGCATTTCAACAGAAAATAGCGGATGATTTGGGATTAGAACCTGGCGCCGAAATGCGAACAGCGTTGAAGCTTGCAGAAGACCAAAATCTACCGCCTCTTTTGATCGATCGGGAAATCGGAATAACCTTAAAACGATGCTATCAAAATATTCCTTGGTGGCAGCGCTTTTACCTTTTCGCTGGACTACTCAGTAGTGTTTTTTCATTTGAAAAAGTCCAGGAGGACGAGATTGAAAAGCTCAAACAAGGCGATATTATGGAAGCTGCATTTTCTCACTTCGCCGATAGCAACAAAGGTTTGTATACGCCTTTAATCCATGAGCGAGACGTTTTCATGGCTACACGGTTATACGAAGAGATCCTCAAAAATGATTATAAACGGGTCATTGCGATCGTAGGGGCTGGCCATCTCAAGGGGATTACAAAACAACTGAAGTCGAACGAAAAGCTATCGGACGATGAAATTAACGCTGCGCTGGCGGTACTAAATCAGACTCCAAAAAGTAGCAAATGGCCGAAGGTCATTCCTTGGTTAATTGTCATACTGATCCTCGCTGGATTTACTCTAGGTTTTAACCACAGTACAGATCTCGGTTGGCAGCTGGTAGCAGATTGGGTACTCATCAACGGCGGTTTGTCCGCGCTTGGCGCCTTGCTCGCCGCCGCTCACCCATTGACTATTATCACTGCATTTTTAGCCGCTCCATTGACCTCATTGAATCCCATGATAGGCGCAGGAATGGTAACCGCCGGCGCAGAAATACTACTTCGAAAACCCAATGTCGGAGATTTTAAACAACTCAGAAAGGACGCAACGCACCTCAAAGGATGGTGGAAAAATCGTGTCGCCAGAACATTGTTGGTTTTTCTCTTTAGTACAACAGGTTCCGCAGTTGGCACTTATGTAGCTGGATTTAGAATATTAGAACGTCTGAGTTAACATGGATTGACAAACCTTCCCTATTAGCAAGATCGAACCTGCACATAAGAAACAGACATCCTAAATTGTGGAAGGCAAAAATCTACTAACTTAAAAGGACATCGGTCGTTTATATTTATTGAAATTGATGTCAACGCCGGGCGATTCGGTAGTAGAACGCTGTGAGCATTCAGGTCAATCTTCTTTTAATCGCACCGCTAAAACGTCGCAAATAGCATGGTGTAATATGCTGTTTGCGGTTGAACCTAGCAATAATTCAAGTCCGTGACGGCCATGAGACCCAACCACGATCAAATCGATATTGTTAGCCTCAGCGATGCGGATAATCTCTAACTTTGGGCTACCAATCTCCAACCAACAGTGGTCCGCTGGTATGGAAAACTTCTCGGCGAATTCGGCCAGTCGTGATTTACTCGTCTCGATTAATTCACTGGTGAAGTCCTCCGAAAAGGGTATCACCGGCCCATAAATCGAATCAGCTATCGGAAGGTTGTCCACAACGTGGATCACACTCAATTCAGATTGGTAACGTTGCGATAAATCAACAGCACGATCAGCAACGCAGTCTCCGTGAGTACTGAAGTCAGCTGCCAAAAGGATATGTCGATACGTATCCATGGGATATCTCCTCTATATTTTAGACTTTATCATTTACACAGTACTTGGTGCCAGTGCATCCATTATTTGAAATGACAAGAAAAGAAATAGAAAAGCAAGGCCGGCACCAAAGAAAAAAGAATTATCCAAAGCACGTCTCAATATATGCCCCATCACGATTAACTGCCATAACATCAAGACCACAAGGCACATATACAGAACTTGCATGTTAGGATCGACTTTGATCCAAAACAAAAGAGGTAAAGCAATACAAGTGATTAATGCATCGGTCCCAAGGACCGCTGTCATCGTCTGCATGAACCGGGACTCACGACGATACAACACAAGGCATACCCAGACAAAAGCAAACAAGGAGAGCACTTGCACCGTCATTTGAATAAACAAAGATATATTTTCGGCCTGCACGGTTAAAACCGTGATTCCAAACACCAAGTAAAAGAAAAAGCTCAAATAAAACAAGAATATTGAATACGGAATATCCTGTGGCCCCTGCCTCATTAAACAGATCCCCAAAAACAACCGTACTATTGCCATATTCTTATATTTCGTTCAAAGCTGAACATTTAAATTTTCGCTCATTGTAAACATAACTCTGCTTTTTCCAAAGCTTCACCCGCCGTCAACCAGTCCGATTCAGCCACTTGCATTTGCCGATCTACATGAGCTTTTTCCAACAACAATTTTTTCAAGCGATCCTTCTCCGATATTTCGTAAATACCAGGATCACTCAATAACTTTTCTAATTCTTCAATTTGAAGAGTCAAGGCTTCAAGTCTTTCCTCAGCCTTTTCCAATACCGATCGGAAAGGTTTCAATTGTTTACGCCGTTCTGCATCAAAACGCCGGCGATCTTTCGTTGACAAAGTTTTAGCATCACCCGTTATTTCAAGTTCCACCGGTCTATTACGCTCCGACAACCACCGACGGTAATCATCAAGATCACCATCAAACCGGTTAACACCGCCATCGGCTACCAAAAGAAACTGATCTACCGTAGTCCGCAATAGATGCCTATCATGGGAAACAATAACCATCGCCCCCTCAAAGTCCTGTAAAGCCATACTTAGGGCATGACGCATTTCCAGATCCAGGTGGTTGGTCGGTTCGTCTAATAACACCAAGTTTGGTTTCTGATAAATAATCATCGCCAGAACCAATCTAGACTTCTCACCGCCAGAAAATGTTTCAATCCGTTGGAATGCTTTATCGCCTTCGAATCCAAATCCGCCCAGAAACTTGCGCAAATTACCTTCCAAAGCATGTCGGTCCAACAAAGTTAAGTGATACAGTGCGCTTTCCGCTACTTCGAGCTGTTCTACCTGATGCTGGGCAAAATACCCAATGAGGCAACCATCCGATATATGGCACTCACCAGCAAGAGGTTTATGTTTGGATGCCAGCACTTTGATTAAAGTCGATTTACCTGATCCATTTTGGCCTAACAAGCCAATTCGATCACCAAGCCGTACACTCAAATTAACATCCTTCAATATTTCTTTGTCATCGTATCCGGCACAAACGTTTTGTAGGGTCAATAGTGGATTAGATACTTTTTGTGGCGACTCAAATTGAAAGTTAAAGGGAGAGTTTATGTGAGCTTGAGCAATTACCTCCAACTTTTCTAGCGTCTTAATACGACTTTGCACTTGCCGTGCTTTTGTGGCTTGCGCTCGGAAACGATCAACGAATTTCCGGACGTGGGCAATTTCCCGTTGTTGTTTTTTAAACTGAGCTTGTTGTTGAGCCAAGCGTTCTGCTGAAATAGATTCAAATGCTGAATAATTCCCGGGGTATAAGGTCAAATTATTTTGACTAAAATGGAGAATATGATCCGCAATGGTATCGAGAAATTCACGGTCATGCGAGATTAACAACAATGTGCCGTTATAACCAGTTAACCAGTCCTGTAGCCAAATAACAGCATCAAGGTCTAGATGGTTGGTTGGCTCATCCAATAAAAGCAAATCAGAGCGACACATTAGCGCTTGTGCCAAATTCAGCCGCATCCGCCAACCACCAGAAAACATTTTGACAGACCAGATTTCCTGGTCAGTACTAAATCCCAGTCCCGCCATCAACTTCGATGCTCGAGCTTTCGCTGAATAACCCTGCACTTCTTCAAATCGGCTATGCAGCAGAGCTTGGGTCGTCCCCTCTTTTTTTTGTTCAGCCAGCTTTAATTTAGCCTGCAAGTCTCGCAATTCACGGTCGCCATCCATGACGTATTCGAGCGCTGGTTTATCGATCGCCGGGGTTTCCTGGGCAACATGAGCAATTACCCACTGAGAAGGTAATTCGATATTCCCTTGGTCGGGTTCTATCTCGTGTAAAATCAAAGCAAACAAGCTAGACTTACCTGCACCGTTTGCCCCGGTTAATCCAATTTTTCGAGCACCAGGAATGGTAAAAGTAGCCTGTTGAAATAAGTTACGGGTTCCTCGTTGTAACGCAACACTCAAAAATTTCAACATCGACCCAAATAGTTAATTTATTAATGCTATTCAGGTTAGAGAAATGTATCGGACATGATATTTCGGTACCAGCCACGCGCGTACTTGGCTTCCATGCTCCGATTAGCGTCCATCGGTGTAACTCCAGATGAACGTGTGGTTAATTTTCTATCTTGGCTAGAATAGCCGTAAACGGCCGAAACAGAAATCGCATAATCTGGATTTAAATAGCTGTAGCAGGTGTTGATTAACGAGGCAGTTCCAGAACTTTTACCGTAAATGGTATTCACAATAGCTAAGGCACAGATTTTAGCTTGTGCATTGGCTGAAAACCCCGATTTTGGCATCGGAGTGGCTATGCAAGCGTCTCCGATTACGTAGATATCAGGCACTAAGGTGGATTCGAACGTATTTTGATCTACCGGACACCACCCACTCTGATCGGTCAAACCTACCCTTTCTGCAATAAAGCCAGCTTTCTGTGGAGGAATGACATTCAAAACATCGGCTTTATGCACCCCAAATTCAGTAAAAACTGTCCGACTTTTGACACCAATTCGCTCGACATCACCTTCACTAGCCCAAGAAACCCATTCGATCATACCGGGATAAAGGTCCTCCCAGCCTTTCATGAACAAAGCTTGTTTGGAAAACTTGGTTTTCGCATCCAGGATAATGATTTTCGATCTTGGATTGTGATTTTTCAGATAATAGGCCATCAAAGAAGCGCGCTCATAAGGCCCAGGAGGACAACGAAACGGGTTGGCAGGCGCTAAAATCATCACAACACCACCAGCAGGCATTGCTTCCAGTTGGCTTCGCAACAACTGGGTTTGTTCACCAGCTTTCCAGGCGTGGGGTACCAAAGTGCTGGCTTTTTGGTCGTAACCCTCGATTGCATCCCATCGAAAATCAATTCCAGATGCTACGACCAATCGGTCGTATTTCAAAGCAGGGCTATTCTTCAGGCGGACTGTTTTCTGTACGGGATCAATATCGATAGCTTCATCTCTGACAACTTCGACCCCATATTTGCGCTTTAGAGTATCGTAGTTCCACGACAATGATTTGATATCAGAAATTCCTGCTATAACATTGTTCGAACCGGGACAAGTGTAAAATACAGAATTACGCTCCACTAACGTAACATGGATCGTAGCATCGACCAATTTAATATATTTGGCAAGGGTTGCTCCACCGAAACCCCCACCGATAACGACAACTTTTACCCCTGAGGAACCTTTCTTGGGTGTAGTACACCCGTAAACGCTAATAGCACTAGCTCCGCCACAAAACTTTATGAAGTTTCTTCGGCTAAACCCGTTCATCTAGGACCCTTCTTTTGTCGAGCAAAAAAGATGGACATTAATTCGAAATCACGGGAATTAAAACCCCGCGCTATCCTATCCATAACGCTTGCAGGTCTTTTACCTTGTTTGTATTCGAAAAGTTTTCGTATAAATTCTGCCTCGTTCATCCCATTAATTGAAGGAATTGAACTAACACTTTCGCCGAAAGTTCCATGGCATCCTGTACACGATACACTTATAGCCCAATCAGCCGTACCCAATTCAGGTTCAACCGATTGAACGAATTCCCATGGAAGCAAAAGACAAATCGCAATTACCGATCTCATCAAAACATACCTTCTTAAGCTCCAAAAATTACCACTAAGGATAAGGAAATAGAACACGATTCTCAATGCTTACCGTTATAAATACAGACCATTAGGCATACGAAACCGTTTCGATATCACGTGGGGTATAGGGCAAACCATCGAAAACTTTTCAAAAAACAAAATTTTCCTTTCAAGACTATCTTGCAAATCTATCTTTAATTACTTTATAAAGGAGTAATTATCCCTTTATAATCGTACGCTGGCGCGCCCAATTTACCAAATTCAAATACCGCAAAACAACTGACGACACCCAAGTGTGAATGCAAACCCATGGCTGATGACGCAGAAAAAATCCGACAAATCCTTCAGGAGTTGCAAATCGAGCACCGCGACCTTGATGACGTTATCACCCGCCTTTCCCTGGAAACCTATCCCGATCAACTTCAACTGCGACGCTTAAAAAAGCGTAAACTCATGCTAAAAGACCGTATACAAAAACTAAAAAGCTTATTGATACCCGATTTGGGTGCATAAGGAGCCTAACTAAGAACAGAAAAATTCCTGCTAAGGGATAGGGGTATTCATCGAAATAAGAACCTATACCTTAACCAACTCGGTTTTTAATCTGTATTAACATGCTATGGGGAATGTGGATCAAATCGGCAATTTTCCGGACCATATGCTCTTCGTACATATCCAGCCCCCCGTCTGCAAAGGCTACTTCCCAGAGACATTCAACCAGCTTGAGTTTCTGCTCGTAATTAAAGCCTTTATTAATCAACGAGGTAAACTGATAATAATCAGTGGCGTTATCTCTCTGTTCTTCGGCCAGTGAAATCAGCGACCCCGCGTCTTCCGGAGATAATGAAAATTTGTCACATATTAAACGGAAGACCATGTCCAGTTCTTCGGGCTCAATCTTATCGTCCATGTGGATCATTTCGATAAGTAGTACTGCTGTCGCCATCTGCAATTCTTGCTCGCTCCATTCTTCGACCGATACCGCTGTCGCGAAAATACGTGTTTCAAAAAATTGTTTTATAGAATAACGCTTCATTTTACTTTTATAACCTCTCCAGCCCGTTCCTTAACCACCAAATCCTTGAACCAAGCTAACTTACGGACATTTTTAAAATCCGGATCATTTTCCATATGCCCAAGTGCGGGCAGTTTCCAATTTTCTTGGGCAATATTAAGCTGTTTACGGCATTCGTCGATGTTTCCCTCTAAGCTATAAAAACAGGCAAGGTTGTAAGATGCAATGCCGTTTTCGACAGCATCAGCGGCAACAAATTTTTGGCGAGCCTCGTTCAAAAGAGATGGCCTATCGGATTCACTGGAAAGATTCGCGAGAGCCATAAGAGCGGCGCCCCAGTCATTCAGGGTGTTCGGTTGATCCGGTTTGGCGTTGTTCGCCTTGGAAAATTTTTCGCAAGATTTTTGATAAATACTTTTTGCTTCCTTATTATCTTTTTTGCGGGCCTCCTGGTACAACGTTAACCCCCAATGGTAAAAAGTATCGTTAGCTTTGTGATTGATTTGTACAGCCTTAGAAAACTTCTCATAGACCTCACGATATACACGATTGGGGTTCTTTTCGTGTTGGTTTTGAGCTTTTCCCCGAAGCGCTAAACCCCAAAATTTAAGCAGGTCGAAATCGCTATGGTTGAGTTCATAAGCCATCTTATACTTTTCGCAAGCATTATGGTACGAACGCCATTGATCTTTCCGAGTTTTTTTTAACGCTGAATTATAGAAACCGTGGCCCCAATTTTTATATGCCTCAAACATCAAAGGGTCTTTATCTAGGGCGGATGCAAACCGCTGGTATGCCTGCATATAAAACCGTTCAGCCTTATTTCCACTAGCTTTACCCGCCCTTTTTAAAAATCTACTTCCCTGCATCAGGTCCAGCCCAGCACCCCATCGTTTAAATATTTTCACCCAGTACCTCACAAAATTTCGCCATGCTACCCCACGACATTTAGCTAAAAGCATTCAAAGTCGCTAGGATGAAGGGAAAATACCTCGTTTGCAATGACAATTGATCCAAATGCTCCACTATACTATGAGTATTTTGAAAATTTTAGTGCCTCCGATAATGAGAGTGAAACAACGCAATGCCAGCTAACATCGAGCAAGAATTAGATAAAACATCAGCCATTGATCAAGCCGATTCCAGTTCCAGTGAAAATTTGGGGGCAGAGATAATATGCGATAGGGTTGATCAGAAAATTCAGAATAAACTCCCGAAACAAACAGTTTTACTCGAAAACAAGCCTGTTGTTAAAAAAAGTTACGAAAACATTCGGGGCAAAACAATCGAACCCTCAGATCCAGAGGAGAAAAACAACGATATTGATGCGGATGACACAGATGCTGCAAAGGATACAAACGAATCTTCAGAAAACGATTCCGATACTGACGAGGAGGATAAAGAAAGGGAAGATGAAACCTCCGAAGACTCCGAACAAGATGAAGATAATTCTGAACCTTCGCTCGAACAACATCCCAGTGAATGGGTCCGTCGGCGTCGACACATACAGACACAAGAACAACGAAACGAAAGTTGGCTGTTAGTAGTGTTTGCCCTCGCCATTATTGCGTTTATTGTTTTAGCAGCAGCTGTTTTTGGTTTAAGAATACGAGATCTAAGCCTTATACAAGGGAATGCGGATGATACAATCTTTTTCCACGAACAAATTTTCTATTATTTGTTCCCAAAATTGCTGTGAAAAACGCTTGAATTCAATGGCCAATAAATCGTTGGAATAGACCGCACAGCACAGGCCCATCCAGAATCAATCGAATAGTTTCTACAATTAATTTCGAGCCCTTTGCTCGGAGAGTATTAAAGGAAAGTGTTCAAAGGAATATTCGGATTTTGTGTATTGGTTGCAGAAAAAAGCTGCCAAGCGATTTCACTAGGGTTGTTGATCATCGCTATAGTTGAGCGTAAGGAGAAAAATCAGGGCCTAACTATCAACCACACCGAATTAGCAAACAAACTCTAAGAGTCACCTAATTTCATCAGCACATAGGTGCGCCCAGCCACATCCTGCTCCCATTCTTCAATGGGTTCTAATTGGTAGGGAGGTAATCGCCAGTTGATCCCACGGTACATCCCATTTTGCAAGAACAAGTCTAGATTGCGGTTGGTTTCTGGAGCATTATTTAACAACAAATATCGACTACCGCTTTTTTTAAAATTATCAAGAATACGAAGGATATTTTTGGTTTTTAGATGATTAAGTACCTCCCGACAATGGATCAGATCACAACGCGTTGGTATGTGTTCGATCAAGTTAGCTGAGTAAAAGCGATGTTCAGGGAATTTTCGTTGATTGTTTGCTACTAACTCCTTGACGACATCAATACCGGTGTATTTCAATTCGGGGTATTGTTTCAGGACCAATGGCATCCATGTCATATCGCCGCAGGCAGCATCAAGCAGCGTTTGAATTCTGTATTGAGTAATAATATTCGCAAGAGTTTTTCGTACCTTCACCGTTGTGTCTACGGTAGCATGAGGCCCAGAACGCGGAATTCTAGCACCTCTAATACACCAAGTGCCATAACGGTAGATGGTTGTAAATTGAGCTTCCGTGTCGTTACGCAAATGCACTAGAAATGCACCAGCGATGGCTTTAAGTCTATGGCCCAGAGCTATTTTTCCAAATGCAGACATTTTATTTATTTAGCTTTCTCTAAATCCGAAACCACGATCATCTAACCAACGGAAAGCAAGTCTATCTGCAATTAGTTTTTTTTTCCAGCAATAGCAATGGAACCCACTGAGCTTTTGGTTTACGTGGAAGCTTTACAAACTGTGATTACATTTGTTTAAATCTTTGGTATAAAACTTTATCCCTATACACCTAGGCGGTTCTCCGACAAAACCAACCGATACGTGTTAAAACACTAGCGAGGGTAAGTTCCAATAAATTTAACCAAATAAACACTGTTTTGATTAGTGCGATTACCCCAGTGGAGTTCCAGAAATGCAAGAAAAAGAATATGACGTTTTAATTTGTGGAGGAGGCTTGGCTGGGCTCAGCTTGGCAAGGCAGATTCGTCTTACTCTCCCAAATTTGTCCCTTGCCGTGATAGACAAAAATGAGCGTCCCTTGCCTACTGCAGGTTTTAAAGTAGGTGAATCATCGGTCGAAGGAGGTTCAAACTACATTGGTCGGGTATTAGGACTTCATGACTACATGAAAAAGAGTCATTTCCTAAAAAATGGTCTACGTTTTTTTCCAGGTAAATCTGACCATGCTTTGGAAAAACGGCCGGAAATAGGCCCCCCTTGCCTCCCATTACTACCAGCGTACCAAATTGATAGGGGTATATTTGAAAACGATTTGCGTGAAATGGTTCAGAATGCTGGAATCGAACTATTGGAGGGCTACAGTTTGCGTGGGATTGACCTTTTACCCGAATCTAATCACGAGGTTAAAATTCAAAAAGGAAAGTCCGATAAACCGAAAATTCTAAAATGTCGCTGGTTAGTCGATGCAACTGGTCGACGGTTTTATTTGCAATCTCAATTAGAACTGAAAAAACCTTGGGCTCATAAACTTGGGGCTGTTTGGTTTCGAGTCGAAGGTCGTTTTGATATTAATGACTTCGTTGAGAAATCGAAATGGCACCAGCGCGATCCACAAAACATTCGTTACCTATCAACGAATCACCTTATGGGCCGAGGTTATTGGGTATGGCTGATTCCTCTTGCTTCAGGCCATACCAGTGTTGGAATCGTAGCAGCCGAGGAGCATCATCCGGTTAAAAATAGAAGTACTTATGATCTCTCGGTGGAATGGCTCAAAAAATATGAACCAATTGTTGCCCACCACCTGAAGGGAAAACCGCCCTTAGACTTTAAGTGTCTAAAGGACTGCAGCTATGGTTCCCATCAAACCTATTCAGCAGATCGCTGGTCCTGCGTCGGAGAAGCCGGTGTTTTCCTAGACCCACTTTACAGCTATGGCCTTGATTTTATAGGGTTAAGTAACTGCATTACCGTCGAGATGATCAGCCGGGAACTACGAAATGAATTAACCCAGTCCGATGTTGATGAATTTAATAATTTTTACCTCACCCTATCGGAAAATCTAGTCCAGCTTTTTAATGGTTCGTACCATATTTTCGATAAACCCAACGTATTGATCGCCAAACTTTATTGGGATACGGGTTTTTATTGGGGATTTTTCGCGCCGATTTCATTTTTCCAAATCTATAAGACGCCGGAGGTACTGTTTAGGTTGACGTATATGAAAAATACACTAGCTCTTAACTTGCGAATGCAGCAGTTATTCAAGGATTGGGCGAATATGATTCCCGCAGATACCGATGCGCCCGATTTCACAGCCTATCCCCATTTATTTTCATTCCTATCCAGAGCCCACGTCGAGCTTGCACGGAAAAAAAGTCGTAAAAAAGCACTGCGAGGTATAGAGAAAAATTGTCGTATGCTTGAAGATGCGGTTCGGGTGTGGTTTTTGAGAGCGGTTGAAGATACCATGCCGGATCAGCTTTCCGCTTTGAAAGCGCGAGGACGAATAAACCCTTATGCGATCAGCTTAGATCCGAAAAGATGGGAACAAGACGGGCTATTTAAATCTGAACCTTCGCAGACTACGCTAATGGAAACTGACATTAAACGCTATTGTAACGAAGTCAAGCCCTCCAAGTGGAGTTCTGCGCTGCATCTATTCCGCTTGTATCTGTGGGGTTGGACAATGAAATCTTCTGGTTCTGTCTGAACTCAGTCAGACTTCCGTCTAAGAAGTTTTTTAAAGAGGGCTTTAATGTTTTTATACACATGCTTAGCGCTAGTATGTAGCATTTTTTATAGTGTTAGCGCGATACTTTGTAAATACGGTTTACAGCATAACATTGACATTCGAAGTTTATCCGCCAAAGCACTATTCATCTTTTTAAGCAAAAATCGATGGTGGATAGTTGGGGTGTTGTTAAGTGGAGTAGCAAATGTTTCGATGATCGAAATTCAAGCACGGCTGGATGTTTCCATCGTCTACTCTCTTTTAAACTTTTCATATATTTTCGTTTTAATTCTCGGCCACTACTTCCTAAAAGAACGTCTTGAAGCCAATCAATGGTTGGGAGTGTCCACCGTAATCATCGGAACAATCATGATATTAGCGGTGCAAAACCCAGCCACCGGGGTGGACACTAATGTCAAAAGTCTAATGATTCTTACAGTAATTGGACTACTGGCCTTATTCATACTAATCATTACTGCATACCGACTTAAACGATTAAATTACGAAGTTATATATGCCATATGTACCGGAATTTGCTTTGGATGTGTCGAAATTTATTTAAAAGCCAATACCAATCTGGTCGCTTCTGAAACCGGGCACTTTACCATTTTCAGCATGGATAGTATCAAGCGTTTTTTGATGGTATGGCCATTTTTTGTAATGTTTGCCTTTGGGGCGGTAGGTTGGTTGTGTTTGCAAATTACCTATACCCATGGCAATGTTTCGGTGACAATTCCGGTGATGGCGGTTACTCAGCGGATCGTCTCTTTGTCAAGTGGTCACTATGTTTTTGGTGAAACCTTCACAATTTTAAGGAGCACCGGTGTTCTGGCCATAATCTTAGGTGTTTTGATTCTTGTATTTTCAACCATTAATATCCGAGAACCTAAAACGATATGAACACGTACATAGCCTTGACGCTAATTTGTAGCTTTTCACACGCCGTAGGCGCTGTGCTTTGTAAATATGGACTAGAAAAGCTGAAACAATTAAGAGAAAAAAACTTAAAACGGATTGTTTTATTTTTAATACGAAGCAAATTTTGGATATTGGGAATCATTGTCACTCTATCGACTAACTTTTTTGTGTTGCAGTTACAATCGGTCCTCGATATTTCCGTAGTTCAATCGATACTCAATAGTAGTTATATATTCACGCTACTACTTGGATATTTTGTCTTAAACGAGGTTCTTACCAAACAACAGTGGATTGGGACCATTGCTGTAATAATAGGTGCACTCGCCATTATGACAGTTGATAATCCAGTAACCAGCCAATCTACAAATATAAGAGTATTACTCGTTCAGAGTGGGGTTTCTTTTATTATCATTTTATTTTTAATCATAGCTTCTTTTTTTTACAAAAATGTAAATTATGGAATTCTATACGCCACATCAGGTGGTATTGCATTTGGAAACTCACAGGTATGCGTTAAAGCTACTACGAATTTTATTACCGACGAAACGGGTTACTTTTCCATATTCTCCATACAAAGTGTAACCGAATTCGTCAAAGTTTGGCCTACCGCGCTTATAATCCTATTCGCGATAACTGGATTTATTTGTATGCAGATCTCGTTTACCCACGGTAAAGTTTCGATTTGTGTTGCGCTACTCGCTGTCATTTCTAGGTCCATATCGACTTCAAGTGGGTATTATGTTTTTGGCGAGGAATTTCTTTATGCCAAAATGGTTGGTATTGTAACAATACTTGTAGGTGTTTTTATCATCACCATATCTACTATTAAACATGATAACTATCAGATCGCTGTAAGGTTAGGCTGATGCAGAAAATAGTAATAAAAACTACTTAATAATACTGTATCGCTTAGGGTCGATGGAAAATCAAAAATCCCAGCGTTCTACTATTTTATTTTTATGTCCTTCTTTGGCAGGTGCGGGTGTAGAACGAAGAGTATGCACCCTTTTAAAATATTTGGATCAAACAAATCATCGTTTCTTTTTAGGAATATTAAGAAATCAAGGCCAATTTATAGCCCAAATTGCTGACGATCAAATCGTCTTCGTTGAAAAGCCTTTTTGGCTAAAGATTTTACTCCCTCGTTTTGCTTTTTTCACAAATATAAATATTGTAATATTCGGCATTTATCAGATATATAAGATAATCAAAAAAACAAAGCCTGAACTCATAGTAACATTTACTTTAGAAACCAGTTTTCCGACTTATTTTGTTAAACTACTCGGCAAATCTGACACAATAGCGTGGATAATCTCAGAGGACAGTAATACTGCCGAAGCGATAGTCAATTCAGTTGAACAGCCTTTTTTAGCCAATATTGGACTGAAAATATTTTCAAAAATGTATCATAAAGCTGACTACATTACATCAGTTTCGAATTCGTTAAAAAAATCATTAAAAAAAGGTTTTAATTTACCTGATCAAAAGATTAATGTAATTTATAATCCCGTCGATATAAAACATATTTTGTCGTCAATAAATATGGCATTAACGAGTCCTATTGAGGAACAGTATTTAATAGCGATTGGGAGGTTAGAAAAAGTCAAACAATACGGCCTTTTACTAGAAGCTTTCGCATTAGTAAGGAAACAAAAGATATTGAAATTGGTTATTGTTGGAGAGGGCTCGGAGCTTGATAAACTAAAAAGTTTCTCGAAACAATTAGAAATCGCAGAACATGTAATGTTTGTAGGTTTCACCGAAAATCCGTGGACCTACATCATGCATGCTGAAGCGCTATTATTGACTTCCAGACAAGAGGGATTTTCCATCGTAATAGTGGAATCGATGATTGTAGGCTGCCCAGTCATTTCTACCCGCGCTGGTGGACCTGAAGAAATAATCACGCATAACCAAAACGGGATACTCGTCAATCAGGACAGTCGCGAAATTGCCGAACAAACCATCAGATTGCTTGAGAACGAAAGAATGCGGCAAAATATGGTTAAAGAAGCCCAAGACCAAATCACCCGATTTAAGCCAGAACACATTTGCCCTCAAATATCAGCAATGTTCGATCAAATGCTGGGACAAACAACTTCCAGAGATTGATAAAACTACATATTGGAGTGACCGACTCTATGCTGCCCTTGTCCTCACTTATCTTTAAAATTCTAAGGACAAAAATATTGGGATGTGCTGTGTCTCAATACCGAAATCCGACGATGTTGCACATTTAACTTCGACTCGATGCTTTGCGCTCCAACCGTCTTCCGATGAGTAGGAGCCGCGCTAAGCGTTCTCCAGCATATTGCAGATGGATCCTTGATTCTCGGATGGCCTCTTCAAGGCTCATATCACGCGCTGCAGCGCTTTCCAACCCATCAATCCCATGTTCAAAAACACCGCGAGCATCATCGGCCAACGCGCCGCCAATTGCGACCACGGGGATCCCTTCCTTCGCTGCGGCTTTCGCAACACCCGACGGTGTTTTACCGAAAGCGGTCTGAAAATCAACTTTGCCTTCACCAGTAATAGCAAGATCAGCACCTTCAAGCGCTTTTTGCAAACCGGTGGCCTCGATAACTATATCAACCCCCCTCTCCATTTCCGCACAACAAAAGGCTACCAACCCAGCCCCTAAGCCTCCCGCTGCTCCCGCACCCGATAATTCTTTAACATCTTTGCCAATAGTTTCACGAATAAGTTCGGCAAAATAACCAAGGTTTGCATCCAATATTTTTACCATTTCCTGGGTAGCGCCTTTCTGCGGCCCAAAAACATTCGAGGCCCCTTTCTCTCCACAAAGGGGATTATCCACATCACAAGCGACTTTTATTGCGATTTCTCGAAGGCGCTTATCCAAGCTTGAAACATCGATTTTGGCGATTTGGTCCAGCATACCACCCGAACCGTAACGTTCGATTTTTAGGCCATTATGGTCAAGAAATCGGACACCAAGAGCTTGCGCCATTCCTGCACCCCCATCGTTGGTTACCGAGCCACCGATCCCGATAATAATTTCCTTTGCACCTTGATCCAGTGCATCTAAAATTAACTCGCCAGTACCAAAGGTAGTTGTTTCCAGGGGATTTCTTTTATATTTCGGTACAAGTGTAATTCCAGAGGCTTCGGCCATCTCAATCACTGATGTGCTACCATCTCCAAGAACTCCATATTTTGCCTCTACCTGATCTCCCAAAGGGCCTACAACCATTTTCCTGACTACCTTACCCTGTCTCGCATCAACTAAGGCTTGAACAGTACCTTCACCCCCATCAGCCATCGGCACTTTTATGCACGTTGCATCGGGAATGACCTCCAATATACCTTCTTCAATCGCTGTCGCTACTTCGAGCGATGTCATATTTTCTTTGAAGGAATCAGGTGCAATTACGATTTTCATAGGGAACCTCTTTAAAGAATCACGCAAGCGTTATCCTATTCTGTTAATAAATGTCCGTCCGCAGAATCCATGAACCGAAAGACAGTCAGTACAATCAATCAATCTGTGGGCGCTATCAATACTCAGCCGCAAACCAAAAGTGAGTCTCTTGAAAAGGAAAGGTTTTGAAATGCAAACTAAAAACCCCAGACCTTGGGGCCAGTGGTTTTACCCTATCAAATCACTAATGGATTTTCAACGCAACCTGTTTCTTAAAGCAGCTGAGTCATGCGAGGATGACATCAAAAAAACGCTTTATTAGTTTTTTTAAATGGTGGTTCGATTTCGCTGAATTATGATAAACTTCGCGCTCATTTTGCGACCGAAAGTTGTGGCTTTTTTACATTAAGAATTGCAAGAGGAATAATGCATGGAGAAAACTTTTGTCATGATCAAACCGGACGGTGTTCAGCGTGGATTGATCGGTGAAATAATCTCAATTTTCGAACGTGTCGGGTTGAAACTGACCCAAATGAAATTAATGCGACCTAGTCGCGAGTTGATTCAAAACCACTATCCATCTTCTGACGACTGGTATAACACCGTTGGCCATAAAACCTTTCAAGGATATGAACTGCTGGGGAAGGATGTTAAAACTGAACTTGGAACCGATGATCCAATTGTAATCGGACAGATGGTTAAAGGCTGGCTAGTGGATTTCATGACTTCTGGCCAGGTTGTGGCAATGGTCTGGGAAGGCAACGCAGCGGTACTCAACGTAAGGCGACTTTGTGGGAATACGCTTCCGATCAAAGCGGATCCTGGTTCAATTCGTGGGCGTTTTAGTCTCGATAGTCCAGATGCCGCAAACGCCGAAGGAAGGTCGGTGTGTAACTTGGTGCACGCCTCTGGAGAACTAGACGAAGCTGATAGAGAGATAAGGCTTTGGTTTCCAGAAATATTCGAATAATACTCATGCATTTTTAAAACAAACTTCATTCTCGAGTAAAATCGAACTTAATTTTCAAATTGGCATTCTTGCTAACCGGGCATGGCAAAAAGCATAAAAACTTTAGAGGATTATAGATCTAGACAGGTATTGTCTTTGGCTGAAGGAACGGAAGCCTATCAAGAACTCCGTCAATACGTGGTCAAATCCAGATTACTAGACCGCACTTATGGATATTATATGGCTCTTATCTTCTTTGTCTTTACTGCCTTTTTCTTCAGTTTTGCAGGGGTATATTTTACTAAGAACTTGTATGTAGTTGTTCTCTTATCAATTATATTTGCATTTTTTTCGGTTCAAATAGGCGGATTAATACACGACGCCGGACACCGGTCAATTTTCAAAACGCCCATTGCTAATGACATCTTTGCCCAAGTATGCACGTTGGTTTTTGCTGCTTGTTATAACAACTGGCGAATTAACCATAACAGACACCACGCCTACCCTAATCAAGAAACGAAAGATCCTGATATGGAAATTCCCTACGGATTTACTCATGATCGTTTCCAAAAGTTGTCGGGTTTTATGGGCTCCATCAAAAGGTATCAGAAATATACTTACTATCCTTTTGGAACGCTTGCGTCATTGACAATGCGGTTTAAACGATATGATTATTTCCAGGAAAACTTTGGTCGTGCTATTTATTGGGAAATTGCGCTGTTTATCATTTCAGCGTTCATTCGATTTGTATTTCCCTTTCTTTTATTCGGCATTGAAAAAGCATCCATATTTTTAGCAGTATCCACTCTGTTTGAAGGATTTTACATGTTCCACATTTTTGCTCCTAACCATAAAGGTATGACCGAATTAGGAAAAGACATAAAACTATCTTTTTTGGAACAACAAATTGTGACATCCCGAAATGTTAAAGGGCATCCTATAACCGATTTTGTATACTTAGGACTCAATTACCAGATAGAACACCACCTTTTCCCTAATACACCAAGAATTAATCTCAAAAAAATAACACCCTATGTTTTGGCTATTTGCGAAAAATATAATCTAAAATTCTCAGAAGCCAGTATTATTGAATCAAACCGCATTATACTTTCAAACTTAAGTCAGATCGGTCAGTCTGCTTAATCAGTACGAGCATCCCCCGCAGTTTAGCAAATTTCAAATCTCGTTTTTTGGAACCGGCGTCACAATGGGTCATACCTATTGTGTGAGCACCCTCACGGTTTGTCGCCCATCGTCCGCTACTTTTGGTTAAGGGAAATTCCCTTTGCGCTAAATTTTTCATCGCGCAAATCATTTATCAATTTAGGAATGCGATCATGAAAACCAAAATCACCATTAAGCAGATTAAAAATGCAGGGATATTTATAAGTGCGCATGTGTTAGTAGTGGGCCTTCTCTTGGCGCTCGCCATAACCATGGCTACCAGCGGTGGCATTGGTTAATGTGACATCGTATCAACCAGGGCAAGTCTGATCGGCTGTTAGGGGTCAGGCTTGCTTGCGGTTCAAGCTCAATTATCGTTCAACTTCCTAATGCCTCAATCCCTAAATATCCGAGAATTTTGGTGAGAAAATATAATTGCTAGCATGGCCAGAAAATGCTCGCAGAAAGGTGTCTTTCGATTTTGTTTAACGCCGCTATCGATCAAATACGCCTCCTACTTACTCATTTAGTTAAGACTCTGTTTCTTGCTAAAATTGGGTTGCTTAAATAGCTTAGATTGATACTTTTGGTGTGTTGTCCATATACCTTACTAATTTTTCATTTTCAAGCCGACCGACTGTGACCAAAAGAGATTCTTTTCGCTCAGCTGCCAGATTAAACCAATAAGACAACTCTTGACCGAGATTTTCTTCTCCTACTCCACGTCCAAGGGAAGAGTTAT
>Ga0209992_10000515_pt1 | contig 51809 bp, 35 predicted proteins | sample 2SBtaG_2_FD_182564 | JGI IMG/M metagenome (GOLD analysis project Ga0209992, IMG submission 182564) | Deep subsurface microbial communities from Kolumbo volcano to uncover new lineages of life (NeLLi) - 2SBTROV12_ACTIVE470 metaG (SPAdes)... | ecosystem: Environmental > Aquatic > Marine >... | reverse complement strand
GTTGTCCGCCACCCGGATCACCACCCGGTCTTCGCCGGCGCTCGTGCGGATCCAGACCTTGCCCTCATCGGGCTTCTCTGACTGCACGATGGCGTCCCGGGAGTTGTTGACCAGGTTCTCGATCACACGGGTGATGCGGTCTCGGTCGATGTCCAGCATCACCCCATCGCTGCCCTGCTGTTCGTGAAGCAGCGTGACCCCCACGTGACCGAGTGACGCCTCGGCTTCGGTGCAGAGCCTGGTCATGAACTCGCCCAGATCCGTGGGCTCGATGTTCAGGGTGACGTTGTTGCCGCGCACGAACTCGAGCAGCTCCTGGATCATGTTGTTGACCCGGGTCACGGTGCTCTCGATGGCGGTCAGGTCTTCGTCGTAGTTCTCGAGGTTGCCGGCCACGTCGGCGACCATGCGCAGCAGCTCGATGCGGTTGAAGATCGCCGTGAGCGGACCGCGCATGTCGTGAGCGATGCTGCCGGTCATCTGGCCCACGGCGACCAGGCGGCTGTCCCGCTCGTCCAGGGCACGTTCGATGGCGGCCATGCGCAGCTGGGCTGCGACTCGGGCGGTGAGTTCGCTGACCTCGAAGGGCTTGCCGATGTAGTCGACGGCGCCCAGGTTGAGGCCCTTGACCACGGCCTGGCTGCCGGTCTTGGCGGTGAGCATGATGATCGGCGTGGTGTCGAAGAGCTTGTCCTTGCGCAGCTCGGTGACCATCTCGAAGCCGTCCATGTTCGGCATCTGCACGTCAGAGACGATCATGTCCGGGCGCACACGGCGGGCCTCTTCCAGACCCTGGGCGCCGTCTTCGGCGGTGACCACGCGGTAGATGCGGGCCAGGGACGACGAGACGAAGGCGCGCATGTCCGGGTTGTCTTCGACCACCAGCACGAGCGGTGCGTCCGCCCCGGCCTGTTCGAGATCGACGCCGTCCTCCAGGCCCGGAGTGGCCAGGTCGGCGAACTTGGTGGCGTTGCTGTCGGCGCGGGTGACCGTCTGCACCACCTTGCCCTTCTTCTCGGTCTTCGGGTCCTGGGCCGCCGCGGCCTCGAAGTCGCTGGCTTCCAGGGTGGGCAGCTCGATGCGGAAGGTCGTGCCCTCACCGAGCTTGCTGGTCACCGTCATGCGACCGCCGTGCAGCTCGACCAGCTCCTTCGAGAGGGCGAGGCCCAGGCCCGTGCCCTGGATCTTGCCGCCCTTGCCGCCGTCGACCTGGTGAAACCGGTCAAAGACCTTGGCCACGTCGGCTTCGGGGATGCCGCAGCCCGTGTCCGCCACCTCGATCCAGACGAACTCTGGCTCGTGGCCAGCTCGCACGGTGACCGTGCCGTCGTCCGGGGTGAACTTCATGGCGTTGGAGAGCAGGTTGGCCACCGCGGTCTCGATCTGCTCGGCGTCGATGGGCAGCTCGGGCAGGGTGTCCAGGCCTTCGCCGGTGAGGGTCATGCCTCGCTGATTGGCGTAAGGCGTGGCGCCGGCCAGCAGCTGATCGAGCACCTCGCCCACCTGGCCCACGTCCCGGTTGCAGTCCTGGCGCCCGGCCTCCAGCTTGGAGAAGTTCAAGATCATGTTCACCTGCCGCAGCAGGCGGTGAGCGTTGGCATCCATCGACCGCAGCAAGGGCGCCGTGTCATCCACCGCCCCATTGATGATCTGTTCGAGGGGGCCGAGGATCAGCATCAACGGTGTGCGCAGCTCGTGGCTCACGTTGGCAAAGAAGCCGGTCTTGGCCTTGTCGAGTTCTTTCAGGCCCTCCATGGCGACCTCGAGGGCGAGGCGCATCTTCAGCGCTTCTTTGCGCGACTTCTCGATGGCCCACGACGCCCAGCAAGTGAGCAGGCAGGTGCCCAGCAAGAAGAACACGGGCATGAGCACGGTGGCCAGGGTGGGCTCGCCCACGTTGAGATTGGCCAGCACGTAGGTGCCGCACACGGCGGCGCTGTAGATGGCAGTGAGCTTCACCCCCCAGGGCAGGAACAAGCCCACCAAGAAGGTCACCAGCATGATGCCCATGAAGTAGTTGCTGTCGAAGCCGCCCATCTTGGTGGTCATCAGCACCACGCCCGAGGCTCCGGCGTAGACGATGACCATGGCCAGGCTGCGGGCGTTCTCGCGACCGAATTCGGTGTAGCTGAGCGCGATGATCACGCCAGCAAGAGCGACGGTGGCTCCCCGGATCCACATGAAGTCCAGCCACAGGTCCGGCACCACCAACAGATCCAGCCCCGAGAACAGCGAGTACAGGACCATGCCCACGCCCAGGCCCAGGCGCAGGCGTGAGATCAGCAGATCACGCCCCTCTTCAAGGAAGAGCTGGGTGAGGCTCGTCTCTTCCTCGACAGTAAGAGAGGTGCTGTCCGTCATGGACTGGTCGACCTGCTGTGGAATGGCTGAACGGACTCCGGGTGTACGCATCACCCGGCCGTCCTCTCCCTTCTCGGCGCTCAAGACGTCCCTCCTTGATGGACAGTCAGCGATTCATGGACTGCCAGCCACCAAATGACGGGCCGAAACGGCTGAGATCCCAGAGCCCTTCATCGTTCCGCCCAGGCCATGGGCATTCTCCGAGCAACTCAGCTGATCTCCCTACAGGTCCTCAGTGCAGGTGCCGATGAAGCCCCCATGGCACTCATCCTGATCGCAGACGACGACCCTGAAATCCGCGCCTCCCTGGACAAGCTCCTGAGGATGGTCGGGCACGAAGTCCAGCTCGCCAAGGATGGGCACGAAGCCGTGCGCATCCTGGAGAACGAGACCTTTGACCTGATGATCACGGACATCGTGATGCCCCGTCAGGACGGCCTGGAATGCCTCATGCACACCCGCAAGAAGTATCCAGACCTGGCGCTCATCGCCATCTCAGGCGGCGGCAAGGACCGCACCGAGAACTACCTGAAGATGGCCAAGGCCTTCGGCGCCGCGGAGGTCTTCATGAAGCCCTTCTCGCCCAAGGCCCTGCTGGCCAAGGTCGCCGAGCTTGTGGCAGTGCAACCTCAGCCCAGCTGAGGGACGGACGAAGCGAACTCCGGCGGGACGCCGTCAGCCAGCGGACCCAAGACCCTCGTGCTGACTCAGGTGGTCTCCCGCCCTCTCGGTCCCCCGGTCGCTCTCCAGCTCGCTGCCATGCCGCTCGATCTCGTCGAGCAAGAAGCTCAGATCGCCCCTCGTGACTCGAGCGTTGTTGGCCACGTGTCGAAGCACGGGGACGCCATCAAGGGGCGCGTAGTTGATCAGCAGCCGGCCGTCGGCACGTAACCGTCGGCGGATCTCGATGGCCGTCTTGCCCAGGGCCTGATCGCGTCGCGGGCCGGTCTCGCCTTGGCGCAGAGACTCGGGCACCCAGTGGAAGCACGTGTTGCAGCCCTGAGGGTCGCGCCGGACCTCGAAGCCCTCCCGCTCAGCCAGCATCTCGCGGAACGTGGCGGCGATCTCGAACATGCGATCGATGCGCTGGGCGTGGCCCTCATCTCCGAGAGACTGCCACGAGAGCCAGAGCTTCAGCGAGTCGACCCGGCGGCCGCACTGCAGGGTGATGTCGCCCAGATCGAAGCGAGCGTCTTCGTCCCCATCGTCGTGAAAGAGATAGTCGGCGGCCATGGAGTTGGTGGCCGCCAGTCGCCCTCGCTCGCGCATGAGCAGCGCCGAGCAGGCCAAGGGGATGCCCATCATCTTGTGCGGGTTCCAGGTCACCGAATCGGCCCGCTCGCAGCCAGCCATCAACGACCGGTGCTGCGGGGACAGGAGCACGCCGCCACCGCAGGCCCCATCGATGTGCAGCCACATCCCATGGCGCTCGGCGATGTCCGCCAGGGGCTCGAAGGGGTCGAACGCACCGGCCACCGTGGTGGAAGCGGTGGCGCTGAGGAAGAACGGCTGGTCGCCGTCCGCGACCACCTGGGCGAGCAAGGCCTCGAGCGCTTCTGGGTCCATCCGTCCCACCGCGTCTACCGGCACCCTGCGCACGGCGGCGGTCCCCAGGCCCACCACGCTCGCCGCTCGCTCGATGGAGTAGTGCGCCTCTTCGGACATGAACGCCACCAACCTCGATGTGCTGTCCAGACCCTGCTCCTTTGCGTCAGGGCAGCGGCGGTTTCGGGCAGCGAGCATGGCCATCAGGTTGGCCACGCTGCCTCCGGGGGTCAGCACTCCCTCGCCCAGGTCGCCGCTCCAGCCCACGTAGCCGCACATGTGCTCCATGAGCGTGGTCTCCATGAGCGTGACCACGGGCGCCACCTCGAATGTGTACATCGAGGTGTTGATCAGGGCCGTCATCCACTCGCCCAGGAGCCCGGCCGGGTCGTGGTCTCCGAACAGCTGGTTCGAGAAGCCCGGATGCCCGGTGCGCACGCTGTAGTGCAGGGTCTGACGGACGTCGTCCAGCAGCTCCGGCAGAGGACGCCCCTCGCTCGGGAGCGACATGTTCATCTGCTCAAGCAGCTCGGCGGCCGAGACCGGCCGGACCACAGGAAGGGAGCGGTTTTCGTGACCGGCGAGGTACTCGCTGGCGATCCGAGACGCCTCCTGGATCAGGAGCTGGGTGTCCTGCACTACGAACCTCCTCATGGCAATTCTTGACAAAACGACATTTTGGTAGAGAGATGGCCATCTGCCATCCGATGGCCATCCTCGCAGAAAATGATGGCAAAATGGGCATTTTGGCCTCATTTAGGCTGCATTGGGGGAACAGGACCGCTGTGGGGGCGCAGAGAGCTACATCTGTCAATTGCGTACAGACGACCTGGTGATATAGTGCTCTATATCACACCAGCACAAGAGTCAGAGACCAGTGCCCATGCAACTCCAGATCAACCCCGCTGATGCCGTGCCCATCTACCGCCAGATCGTGCGCCAGGTGATCAAGGCCATCATGGCGGGTCGGCTCGAACCGGGGGAGAAGCTGGCCAGCCATCGCGATCTGGCCGGGCTGCTGGTGGTCGCCCCGCTCACGGTCAAGAAGGCCTACGACGAGCTGGAGCGCGAAGGCTGGATCGGCACCCGCCGAGGGCGGGGCACCTTCGTCAACGACGTCCAGCCCGACATCGACGTCGAGGCTGTGCGGCAGCGCCTGCGCCACACGGCCCGCCAGCTCCTGACTGACGCGGCCCTGGCCGACCTGCCGCTGACCGAACTCATCGAGCTGCTGCGGCAGCTCGACCAGGAGACCCGATCATGAACCTGCTCGAATGCAAAGACCTCCACTTCGCCTACGCTCCGAAGGCGCCCGTGCTCACGGGGCTCGACCTGCGAGTCGCCCAGGGTCAGGTCGTCGGCCTGCTGGGCAGCAACGGCGCGGGCAAGACCACGCTCATGCACATCGCCCTGGGCATGTTGCGCCCCCAGCGTGGCGCGACCCGGGTCTTCGGCATCGACCCGCTCGTCGACCCGGTGCAGGTCAAGCAGCGGGTGGGCTTCCTGTCCGAGCAGCAGCTGTTGCCACCGGGCATGCGTGTGCGGGCCGTGCTCGACTTTCATCGCCAGCTGTTTCCGACCTGGGACAAGGCCTTGGAGCACGATCTGCTCGAACGCTTCCCCCTCGATCTGCGCACCCGGGTAGCGCACCTGAGCAAGGGTCAAGCCAGGCAACTAGGGCTGCTCTGCGCCGTGGCCCACCGCCCGGAGCTGCTGCTCCTCGACGAACCCGCTGGCGGACTCGACCCTGCCGCTCGGCGACAGTTCCTCGAGGCATCGATCCAGCTGCTCAACGAGTCGGGCAGCACCATCGTCTTCAGCTCGCATCACATGACCGACGTGGAGCGCATGGCCGATCGCATCGTGCTGCTCGACGGTGGGGGCCTGCTGCTCGACGGCGCCCTCGACGAGCTGCACGAGCAGTACGTGGTGGCGGTGCTGCCCGGCAGCGGCGCCAACGCACAGAAGCTGGCCGACCTCCACAGCTGCCTGCGCGTCCGTCGACACAAGAACACCGTGCACGCAGTCCTGCGAGGAACGTCCGAAGCTGTGGGGGTCAGCCTGGCCCGGGAGCTGCCGGAGGCCCACGCCGCCTGCCAACACGTCCCCCTCGAAGAGCTGTTCGTGGAGCTGCTGGGGGTCGACTCATGATGGGCTTCTTGCTGAAGAACGACCTGCTGCGCTTCACCGTGCCCGCCATGTGGGCGCTGGGTCTGGTCTACGGCGTGGTCATGGCCGACTCCGCGAACAAGGACATCGCCACGGGCTTCGGGCCCCTGACCATCGACCCCAACAAGACGTTTCTCGAGTGGATGATGGTGAACACGGTCATGATCTGCGGCCTGGTCCTGGGCAGCATGCAGGCCTTTCGAGTGGCCACGCCCTTTCAGCGCACCCTGCCCATCGACGCCCGAGCCCTGTTCTGGGAGCGCCTGGCGGTGACCCTGGCCGGTGTGCTGGGTGCGTCCCTGCTCTGCAGCGCGTCTTTCATGTTGAACTACGACCATCCCGTGCACCCGCTGCAGTTGGCCTTGAGCGTGAACGCGCAGTCGCTGATCGTGCTGGTGCCGTTGCTGTTTCACAGCGCGCGGGTCCAGACCGCGAAGGGCATGCCCTGGTATCTCTTCGCCCCGCTGCTCGTAGGCCTCGTCTGGTCGGGAGTTCAACTGGGCATGCGCAGCTACTGGCCGGCCACGCTCTGGCTCACCCTCTCCGCCGCCCTCGCCTGGTCGATCAAGAAGCGCCTGCCCCGAAGCTTCGTGCTCGCTCACGGGAGCCGCAACAGCAAGTTCGGCGACGCCCTCTCTACCTTGGGAGACAGGCTCTGCGATCTCCCCGGGTTGGGCCCAGCGCTGACCCTCGACCGCAGCCTGCGCCAGCCCCTCGGCCTCAATCCTCGTCACCTGATCATCTTCTTCTCGCTCACGTTGTTGCTGGGAGTGGTCGCGCTCACCCGATCGCCGTGGGGCGGCCTGCTCGCCGTGGTGCTGCTGCAGATGGCCTGGTTCTCACGGTGCGCGATCGGCGCTGGCAGAGTGGCTCACCTGCCCATCACCCGGGAGCGGCTCTTTCGCCACGCGGTGCTTCCAGGCCTCGCCCTCCTGGCCGCCACAGCCGTGGCCGACATGGCGGGATGGTGGACTCCCAGCCCCACCTGGCCAGCTCTGCTGGTGCTGTGGGCCTTCACCTGGTGGCAACTGCTCTCGCTCTTTGCCTCTCCGGCTGGGTCGCTGTCTGCGCTCCCCGTGTCCAAGCTCGTCGCCACAGGCTCGTACCTGATCGTCGTCACCGGCATGGCCTTCGACCACGAGCGGCTCGGCGCTCTCGCCCGCTGGCTCACGCAGCAATCCCCCGATCTGCTCTACCTCGCCGCTGCAGTCGCCTGGCTCGCCAGCGTGCTCATCTTGCGCCGGACGTTCCTGCGCGCCGACTCCATCCCTCTCACTGCGAGTTCATGACATGAAGATCGCCCTGGCACTCTTGGTCGTCCTCGGCCTGCTGTTGTTCTTCTTCTTCGCCTCCTGAATGGACCGCGAACAGGTTCGAGCGGGCAAGTCCACCAACGCACCCACGCGCTGGTAGACTGCCCGCTCGCCGCTCACGCCCCACCCGCCCGGACACCGAAGCCCTGCAGATCACCACCCTCGACTGGTCGATCATCTTTGGCTTCTTTGCCCTCTCGCTGGGCATCGGCGCATGGGTGTCGCGACGCGCGGGCAAGAACACCAGCGAGTTCTTCCTGTCCGGGCGCACCATGCCCTGGTGGATGCTGGGCATGTCCATGGTGGCGACCACGTTCTCCACGGACACGCCGAACCTGGTCACCGACTTCGTGCGCCAAGGGGGCGTGGCCAAGAACTGGAGCTGGTGGGCGTTTCTGATCACCGGCATGGTGACCACGTTCCTCTACGCCAGACTCTGGCGGCGCAGCGGCGCGCTCACCGACATGGAGTTCTACGAGCTGCGCTACTCCGGCAAGGAGGCGGCGTTCTTGCGGGGCTTCCGCGCGCTCTACCTGGGCGTGGTCTTCAACATCTTGACCATGGCCGGGGTGACCCTGGCGGCGATCAAGATCGGCGGGATCATGCTGGGGCTCGAGCCGCTGCAGACGATCCTGGTGGCCTCCATCGTGACGGCGATCTTTTCGTCGATGGGCGGCTTTCGCGGCGTCATCCTCACCGACTGCGTGCTCTTCATCACGGCCATGGTGGGCGCAGTGGTCGCGGCGTATTACGCACTGGGTCACGAGCAGGTCGGCGGGCTGAGCGGGCTTCTGTCCCACCCCAACGTCGCCGACAAGCTGGCCCTGCTGCCCTCGTGGGAAGCAGACAAGGACCTGTTCATCACCGTGCTGCTGATCCCGCTCGCGGTGCAGTGGTGGGCGGCCTGGTATCCGGGAGCTGAGCCCGGCGGCGGCGGCTACGTGGTGCAGCGCATGCTCGCCGCCAAAGACGAGCGACACGCCCTGCGGGCCACGCTGTTCTTCAACGTCGTGCACTACGCGGTGCGGCCCTGGCCCTGGATCCTGGTGGCCCTCTGCTCGTTGGTGGTCTACCCCGACCTGGCCAGCATCTCCGAGGCCTTCCCCAACATCGCGGCGGACAAGCTGGGCCACGACCTGGGCTATCCGGCCATGCTCGCCTTCGTGCCCAGCGGCTGGATCGGGCTCATCCTCGCCTCGCTCATCGCCGCCTACATGTCGACCATCTCGACCCACCTCAACTGGGGCGCGTCGTACGTGGTGCACGACTTCTACCATCGCTTCCTGCGCCCGGACGCCAGCGAACGTGAGCTGGTCTGGGCTGGCCGGGCCTTCACAGTGGTGCAGATGATCTGCGCCGCAGCGGTGGCGCTCATGCTGAGCAACGCGGCCCAGCTCTTCGACATCATCATCATGTTCGGCGCGGGCACCGGGCTGATCTTCTTGTTGCGCTGGTTCGTGCCGCGCATCAACGCCTGGGGCGAGATCGCGGCCATGATCGCCTCCGGTGCCATCGCCCTCACCTTCACCTTCTTGCCCTGGGATGACGCCAGCACGCCCGAAGTGGTCGAGACCCTGGGTGCCTCCTTCGGGTACTGGAGCAAGCCCCTGGCGGTGGCCCTGACCACGGCGATCTGGATCTTGACCGTGTGCTTCACACCGCCGGTCGACCCCGAGCGACTGGCCGCCTTCAACGAGCGCATCAAACCACTCAGCACTCCCTTTGGGTGGGCGTTGTTGGCCACGGTGCTCGGTTGCCTGACCGTCTACGCCGCGCTCTTCGCCACAGGCTGGTGGATCTATGGCGAGACCACCAGCGCCGCGGTGGCCACGGCGATCACGGGAGCGGCCGGCGTCTGCCTGGCCCTGTGTCTGCCCAAACTGCTCAGGCCAGAAGCCGACGACGGCGCCAGCCCGAGCTGATCCTGCCCTGGATCCTCCGTCGAGACCCCGGCTCACCACGTTGCCCTCAGCAACCTGGCCTGACCTGCGGCAACCTCACCAAGCCGTCAGCAGAACGTCACCGGGCGTCTCGGCGAACCCGCCCCCCGCCGAGAAGTCCGTGCAGTGCTTCGGGGCACACATACAATGGCTCGACGCGCCCTCGCTTCGAAGGCTGCGGTGGAGGATTGCCACCCATGGACTCCGAATCGACGACACCCGCCGAGGCCCAGGCCCAGCGCCGGGCCGAGGTTCCCGACCGGCTGCAAGAGCTGGGCGGGTTGGCCCCGGGCGTGGCCCGCCAGGTCTCGCGAGACACGGGCATCCCCGAGGCCGACGTCTACGGCGTGGCCACGTTCTATCACCTGCTCTCCCGCCCAGATCGCAAGCTGCGGGTGTGCACCGGGTTGTCCTGTCGCATGGCGGGCGCCGACGACGTGCTCGCGGCCGCGGGCAAGGCCGGGCTGCCGGTCGAAGGCGTCTCGTGTCTGGCCGGATGCGACCGTCCCCCGGCTGTGCTACGCGACCGCCGGGTGCTGCCCGAGGTCACCGTCGCCGACATCGATCGAGCGGGCGACGACTGGTCGTCACTCACCTGCGCAGCCGACCCGGGCGACGCCCCCTGGAACGGCGTCATCGGCCCGGAGCACGACGACCCGAAACACCTGGCCCTGAACATGGCCGCCGCTCCCGAGACCGACGGGGCAGCGTTTCGCCGCGCCGCCGAGATGGGTCCCGCGGCGCTGTTCGACGCGTTGGAGGCCTCCGGGCTCCAGGGTCGAGGTGGTGCGGGCTTCCCCGCCCACATCAAGTGGCGCGCCGTGGACAAGCAAACAGAGAAGAAGCGCTACGTGGTGCTCAACGCCGACGAAGGCGAGCCAGGCACCTTCAAGGATCGCGAGCTGCTCGTGCGCAGGCCTGACCTGGTCGTTCAGGGGCTGGCCATCGCTGCCGCAGCCACAGGCGCCCAAGACGTCTACCTCTACTTGCGCGGTGAGTTCGGCGTGCCCTGGGGTGTCATCGAGCGGGAGATCGCCCGGGTCACCGAGGCCAAGCTCTACGGCGACATCCACTTTCACATGCACGCCGGGCAGGGCGCCTACATCTGCGGCGAAGAGACCGCGCTCATCGAAGCCCTCGAAGGCAAGCGGGGCATGCCTCGGCTCAAGCCGCCGTTCCCCGTCGAGGTGGGACTGTTCGGCAAGCCCACGCTCATGCACAACGTGGAGACCATCGCCTGCGTCCCCTCGATCGTCATGAACGGCGGGCCCTGGTTCTCGGACCTGGGGCGCCAAGAGTCTGGCAGCAAGCTGTACTGCGTCAGCGGGCACATCAAGCGGCCCGGCACCTACGAGCTGCCCTTGGGCGTGACCCTCGACGAGCTGGTCGAGGCCGCTGGCGGTTACGTCGGCGAGCTCAAGGCCTTCAGCCCTGGAGGGGCCAGCTCGGGCTTTCTGCCCGCGTCCATGCGCACCGTGCCCCTCGACTTCAAGTCGCTGGCAGACGTGGGCTCCATGCTCGGCTCGTCGGGCGTGGTCGTGCTCAACGACACCGTGTCCATCCCCTGGGCGGTGAAGCAGCAGCTGCGCTTCTTTGAGGACGAGAGCTGCGGTCAGTGCGCGCCTTGTCGCATCGGCACGTTCTACCTGCACAAGATGCTGGCCAAGCACACCACCGGCGAGACCGTCAGCGGCGCCAGCCCTCTCGACAAGGTGGCCGACGCCGCCTGGCAGATGAACGAGGGTTCGATCTGCGGTCTGGGCCAGGCCGCGGCCCTGCCACTCACCACAGCACTTCAGCACTTTCCTGAGGAGTTCCGTTCATGATCGCTCGCAACACGATCAAGCTGCAGGGGCGCGACTATCCGTTTGCGCCCGGCGAGACGATCCTTGAGGTGGCCCGGCGTCACAAGGTCGAGATCCCCACGCTCTGCCACGACCCCCGGCTGAAACCTGCGGGCGCCTGTCGCACCTGCCTGGTCGAAGTCGATGGACAGCGGCGCATGCCCCCGGCCTGCGCCACCAAGGCCGCCGACGGCATGGTGGTCAGCACCGAGAGCGAGCGCATCGACCGCCACCGCAAGACCCTGCTGGCCCTCTACATGACCGATCATCCCGAAGATCGGGAGGCCAGCGAGAAGGGCGCGCCTGACCAGCTGCTCGACATGGTCGAGCGCTACGAAGCCCCCACCGACTGGGGCGATCTGCAGTGCCGTCGCGACGGGCGCCCCGACGACCGCAACGCCTACATTCACTTCGACCCCACGACCTGCATCACCTGCGCACGGTGCACCCGTTACTGCGACGAGGTCGAGGGCGTGTCGGCCATCACCCTCACGCACCGGGGCATCGAGACCACCATCTCGACCGTCGACAAAGAGTCGTTACTCGACACCACCTGCGAGCTGTGCGGCGGCTGCATCGACGTGTGCCCCACGGGCGCCATGGGCGAGAAACGCCCCCTGGTCAAGGGCGACAAGCCCGAGCGCGAGCTGACCAAGGTGCGCAGCACGTGCAACTACTGCGGCGTGGGCTGCCAGCTCGACCTGAACGTCGACACCGAGGCCCGTGGCGGCCTGGGACGGGTGGTCAAGGTCACCGCCCCCGAGGCCGGCACCACGACCAACGACGGCAACCTCTGCGTGAAGGGCCGCTTCGCCTACGAGTTCGTGCACAACGACGAACGGCTGACCACGCCCCTGATCCGCGGCGCCGACGGCGAGCTGCACCCGGCCACGTGGGAGGAAGCCCTGGCCCGCACCGCCGAAGGGCTGCTGGGCGTGAGAGAACGCCACGGAGCCGACGCCCTGGGCTTCGTCAGCAGCTCCCGCTGCACCATGGAAGAGAACTACCTCGTCCAGAAACTGAGCCGTGCCGTGTTGGGGACGAACAACGTCCACCAATGCGCGGCCACATGACACGCTCCTACCGTGGCCGGTCTGGTCACAACGTTCGGAGCCGGCGCCATGACCAACTCGATCGGAGAGATCCGCGACGCGGACTTCTTGTTCGTCATCGGCTCGAACACCTCTGAAGCCCATCCCATCATCGCCATGGAGATGAAGCGGGCGGTGAAGCGCGGGGCCACCATGGTGGTCGCCGACCCCCGCTCGATCTGGATGTCGTCCATCGCCGAGAAGCATCTGAAGATGATGCCCGGCACGGACGTGTGGCTGCTCAACGCCATGGCCCACGTGATCGTCACCGAGGGCCTGGTCGACAAGGACTTCATCGCCACACACACCGAGGGCTTCGCTGCGGTGCAGGACGCCGTGGCCAAGTACACCCCCGAAGAGGCGGAGAAGGTCACCGGCATACCCGCCGACGACATCCGCTGGGTGGCCCGGCGCTATGCCACCACGCCCCGCGCGGGCATCTACTACACCCTGGGCATCACCGAGCACAGCCATGGCACGGACAACGTCTACGCCCTGGCCAATCTGGTGCTCATGACCGGACACCTGGGCAAGCCCTCGTCGGGCATGAACCCCCTGCGCGGACAGAACAACGTGCAGGGTGCCAACGACGCGGGGGCCACACCCATCTTCTACCCGGGCTACCAGAAGGTCGACGACCCGGAGGCTCAAGCCAAGTACGAGGCCTCGTGGGGTGTGAAGCTGAGCCCCGATCCGGGCATGAACCTGAACGTGATGATGAAGGCCGTGGGTGCGTCCATCAAAGGCATGTACGTGATGGGCGAGGACATCCTGCTCTCAGAGCCCAACGTGACCGCCCTCGAAGAGCGCATGAACGGTCTCGAGTTCCTGGTCATTCAAGAGCCGTTCCTCAACGAGACGGCGCGCTTCGCCGACGTGGTGCTGCCCTCGGCGGTCTACGTCGAGAAGGAGGGCGTGTTCACCAACAGCGAGCGCAGGGCCCAGCGCGTGCGCAAGGCGGTGAGCCCACCGGGAGAGGCCCGCTCTGACTGGCGCATTCTCGTCGACATCGCCAACGCCTGCGGTGGCGACTGGCATTTCGACGGCGCCGCAGACGTCTACGCCGAGCTGTGCAAGGACGCCCCCAAGTTCGCCGGCATGAGCCACGAGCGCCTCGACAACGAGATCCACGAGGGCAAGACCGGGCTGCAGTGGCCCTGTCCTGACGTCGACCACCCGGGCACCGTCTACCTTCACGAGGGCGGCGTACTCCGCGGCAAGGGACTGTTTCAGTCGGTCGAGTACCGACCCTCAGAAGAACTGCCCGACGAGCAGTACGGGCTGCTGCTCTCCACAGGCCGCACGCTCTACCACTACAACGCGGCGACCCAAACCCGGCGTGAAGAGGGGCTTGTGGCCAAGCAGGGCCAACCCTTCGTGGAGATCCACCCGCGAGACGCAGGACGACGAGGCATCTCCCACGGCGACACGGTCGAGATGTCCACCCGCAGAGGCAGCATCACCCTGCGGGCCCTGGTCTCACGACAGGTACGGAAAGGCTGCGTCTGGATGCCCCTGCACTTCGCAGAGGCCAGAGCCAACCTGCTCACCAACGACGCCGGGGACACGGTCACAGGCACAGCCGAGTACAAGGTCTGCGCCGCAGAGATCAAACGCGTGAGCGGTTCGCCCGCCAACAACGACGAGTTCTTCCCAGGCAGCTACTACGCAGTCGACGGCCCAGGCCACGCCAAGAAGTAGCAGTCAAAAAAACAAACCGATCAAGGCCACTGTCGCCCCTACTCTCCACCGGGGAGGACGCCCGGCACATCGCCAACGAAGGAGGGACGACAGTCAGCCGCCGATGTGCACCAGTGAATCCGCTCGCGGCTTCTTGCTGCCCTCCAGGATGAAGTCCACCAACACCCGCGCGGCCTCTTGGGCCAGGGTGTCGACGTCGACGTCCCGATCGATATCCGGCGCTTTCCAATCATCGAGCGACTCCAAGGGCTCGTCACCCTGCGCCTCTCTGCGAATGTTCTCGATGGCCAGGTGGCGGCTGTCGACCAGAGCCTTCTCTGCCTTGCGTACCTCTTCGTCGAGGGACACGGTGGTGTCCGCGCCCAGCTCATCGTAGAGCTCGATCCTGCTCATCAGGTAGGCCAGCTCGGGATTCGTCGCACGCCTGTTCTCGTGTTGTTCCTGCAGGAAGCCTTCGAGCTTGTCGACCTTCTTGCGTCTGGGATGCTCGATGCCAGGGATGCGATCCCACTCGAGCGCTTCTTCGAGGGCGCTCTCGCCGATCTCCTCATGGTCATAGGTCCGCGGAAACCTGACGTCTGGACGCACGCCCTTGTGCTGGGTCGAGCCCCCTGAGATGCGATAGAACTTCGCCTGGGTGACCTTCAGCTGGCCCTCGCCCAGGGGCAGCAGGCCTTGCACCGTGCCCTTGCCAAAGGTCCGTTCGCCCACCACCACGCCGCGGCCTGTGTCCTGCACAGCGGCGGAGAAGATCTCGGAGGCCGACGCCGACAGGCGATTGACCAGCACCACCAACGGGCCCGTGTAGTACGGCGCCAGAGCACTGGAACGCACCACGTCGACGTTGCCGTCGGCGCCCCGGATCTGCACCACGGGGGTGGCGCCCACGAACATGCTGGTGAGCTCTTGCGCCTCGATCAGTGAGCCGCCGCCGTTGTTGCGAAGATCCATGATCAGGCCGTCCACGCCCTGCTGGTGCAGCTCGGCCACGAGCTTGGCCACGTCTCGGGTGGCGCTCTTGAAGTTGGGGTCACCGCTCCTGGCGGCTTCGAAGTCCATGTAGAAAGCGGGCAGCTCGATGACGCCGATCTTGAAGCTCTCCCCCGCCTCATCGATCTCGATCGTCTTCGACCGCGCAGCCTGGGACTCGAGCTTGACCTTGTCCCGCACCAGGGCCAGCTCCTTTGCGGAGGAGATCTCAGACTGGTTGGCGCCGAGAATCATCAGCCGCACGGTGGTGTCCTTCGGGCCCCGGATCAGCTCGACGATCTCATCGTTGCGCCAGCCCACCACGTCGACCATCTCGCCGTTCTCGTCCTGTCCCACGGCGACGATGCGATCGCTGGCCATGAGCACGCCGTTGTCCTCTGCGGGACCTCCGGGGATGATGCGCTCGACCTGGCAGTACTCCCCGTCTGTCCCGAGCAGCGCGCCGATGCCCTCGAAGGAGAGCTTCATGGTGATGTCGAAGTTCTCTGCATCGAGCGGCGGATAGTACTCGGTGTGCGGATCGTAACTGTGGGCCAGGACGTTGACGAAGATGCGAAACACGTCGTCACCTGTAGCCTGCTCGATGCGCCGTAGCTGGTTCTTGTAGCGGCGCAGCAGTACCTCGCTGATCTCTTCGACCTCTTGGCCAGCCAGGCGCAGCGACAGCACCTCGTTCTTGAAGCGCTTGAGCCAGAGCGCATCGGCCTCTGCCCGTGACTTTGGCCAGGGCGCCTCGGTGCGATCCAGTTCGATGGAATCCCCCTCGTCGAAGCGCAAGGTCTCGATGCTGTTTTCGATGGAAGAGATCAGGAATTCCATCCGCTCGCGCCGCCGGTCCTGCAATCGATTGAAGATCGCGTAGGCCGGGCTCAGGTCGCCCTTGAGCAGAGCGTTGTCGAGCCGCTCCCGGTAGATCTCGAACTCAGCCAGGTCCTCTTCCAACAAGAACAGGCGGGAAGGGTCCAGCCAGGTGATGTAGCGATCGAACATCGAGCTGGAGAAGTCGTCGTCGAGATCAATGCCCTGCACGTAGTGAGCCTTGGACAGTCGCTCGACGATCATGTCGGTGATGTCCGACTGGCCCGCCGTGGCCACCAGCAGCTCGCTGTCTTCCGTGACAGGGGCCGCCCACGCGGGCCCGGCGACGATCACGGCCAGGGCCAGGGAGAGCAGCAGCTTGTGGGGCAACGAGCTCAGGGCTCGGTCAGGGGAGGTGCTCATGGACACTCACTCAAGGAGGATGGCAGCGTCAAAGGGTGTCCACAGTGTATCGGGCGGGAAGGGCCCGAACCTGCGTACCGGTATGGGAGAGCTGTTCCTACGCACAGACTCCGGCGCTGTGAGATCGCCGAACCGCCTCTCTCTAGCGCCAGCGCCACCACTCGTCACGGCCAACACACGAGCTGGTTGGTAGATTGGCCGACCATGTCCACGCTCACGACCTTGCTCTCGGTGCTCCTTCTCGTGTCCCCACAAGCCCCAGATGAAGCCAGCCCACAGCCTCTTGGCGCCTTGTTGACCGTCGCCGAAGCCAGCAATTACCGCTTCACCGCAAGTCATCAAGATGTGATCGATCTTGTGGACAGCCTGGCGGCCAGCTCACCCCTGGCCACGCGCGCGGAGATGGGGCGCACCAGCGAAGGCCGGGAGATCCCCCTGCTGATCGTGGCCGATCCGCCGGTCGCTGACGCCCCGGCGGCCCAGGCGGCGGTGGCGGAGGGCCGGGTGCTGTGCCTCGTCTTCGCCAACATCCACGCCGGTGAGGTGTGCGGCAAGGCGGCGACGTTGATGCTGGCCAGAGAGCTGTTGTCCGCGCCGACACGCCCCGAGAACGCAGCCTTGTTGCAGCGCCTGGTGATCGTGTTTGCGCCGATCTTCAACGGCGACGGCAACGAACGCATGGCCCCGGACAACCGCCCCGGCCAGATCGGGCCCGAGACCATGGGCATTCGTCCCAACGCCATGGGCCTGGACCTCAACCGGGACTACATGAAGCTCGAGAGCCCTGAAGTCTCGGCCATGGTGCGCTTTCTTCACACCTGGGAGCCTCAGCTGGTGATGGACCTGCACACCACCAACGGCAGCCACCATCGCTACGCCCTGACCTGGTCGCCGCCGCTCAATCCTGCGGGGCCCACTGCGCCGCTCGCTCTGGTGCGCGATCGCCTGCTGCCAGACGTGACCCGCAGTCTCAGCGAACGCACGGGCCTGGACACCTTCGCTTACGGCAACTTCGAGCAGGACCACACGCGCTGGGCCACCTACTCTTCTCTGCCGCGCTTCGGCGCCCAGTACCACGGCCTGCGCGGGCAGCTGTCCATTCTCTCCGAGGCCTACAGCCACATCACGTTCAAGGAACGGGTCGTGGCCACCCTCGAGTTCGTGCGCGAGTGCCTGACCTGGACGGCCCACAACGCTGCCGCCGTGCGCAACGCCTACGACCAAGGGCGGGAGCAGACCATCGCCCTCGGCCAGGCCGCAGCCGCGGGTCACCCTGACCAGGTGGGCATCCGCCACGCCATCGCCGCCGCCCCAGAGCCCGCCACCCTGCTCGGCTGGGTCGAAGAGACCGACGACGAGGGCCGCACCGTGCCCACCAACGAGCCCCGGGACTACACGGTCGAACACTTCGACCACTTCGAGCCCGTGGCGTTCGTCACCCGCCCCGTGGCCTATCTGATCCCAGCAGGCCTGGACGCCTTGGTGAACCTGCTGCGCCGCCACGGCATCGAGGTCACCACGGTCGCCGACAGCGAAGGCCTGGCAGCGCCCCTCACCATCGAGCGCTACGTCATCGACGCCGCTCCCGAAAGCGGCAACGCCTACCTGGGACACGCCACACCTGACATCGCCGCCACGCCCACACGAGAAGATTACGAGCCCGCACCCAGCGACTGGCTCGTGCCCATGACCCAACCCCTGGCGACCCTGGCCATGCACCTGCTCGAACCGGAGGCCGAGGATGCCTTGGCGCCGATCCTGTTGGGCGATTCGGCCTTGCCAGGGGGGGATTATCCGGTGCTTCGGGTGGTGCGTTGAGGGGGTTGGGGGATTGCTGAACAGCAACTGCTTGCGGCGTTTTGATGCTGGTGGAGGGGTGTGTGTGGGGGTCCTCTCGTCCCTGCTCGGACAGTCCTCGGAGTCGGCGCTGCGCGCGCCGACTCCTGCGGAACTCGCCTGGAGAGAGGGCCCCCACACACACCCCGTCGGCACCTGCGGGGGAACGGCGGAGCCGGCGCGAAAGCGATGCGCTGACTCTCGCGCCGAAGAGCGGGCTACGGGCCTCGTGGCAATGTGAGATGTCGGCGACGGAATCGGCGTCGCCCCACCACGTCAGTGCATTGGCAAACTGCAAACTGCCACCGCTGTTCATAGTGCATAGGCAAGCTGCAAACCGCTGCTGCAGTTCGCAGTGCGTTGGCAAACTGCAAACCGCCACTGCAGTTCGCAGTGCGGTGCTTTGGCAACGACCGCGGGAGTTCTACGCCGCCAAAGCGTGAGCCGCGCGCTAGCAGCCCCCCACTACCCCCAAAGCCCGACTCGCCCTGCCCCTCCTCTTGACTCGCCACGACCCAAGGCAACGCCGACTCTCCACGATGTTCGCGGGTTTGTTTGCTGCCCTTGATGGCCGCGCGCAGTTCCGCAGGGCGCGGTGCGCAGCGCCGCTCCCGAGGACTGTCTGAGCACGGCCATCAAGGGCAGCAAACAAACCCTCCACCACCGTCAAATCTCCAAAGCCTCACCCCTTGAGCGGCACCAGCTCTATCTCAAGTGTTCTGGCAGGAAACGTCCGAGCCCACCGCCGCTCGTAGTTCCGCGAACTCTTGCGCCACAGCCAGGTGCCCAGCTTGCCCCGCAGGCCCTTGCGAAAGTTCAGCTTGTGGACTTCATAGCGGAAGGCGTTGGCCGAGTAGGTCCGATCCCGTTCGCCCGTCCCTTCGACGAAGTAGTTGAACGATTCAAAGGTGCAGAAGCGTCGGTGCGTGGGGTCCTTGAAGGCCGAGTAGCGCGCGAAGTAGGGCACGATGATGTGCACCCGACCTCCAGGTTTGGTGACCCGGTGCAGCTCGTCCATCACGGAGCAGATGTCGTCGACGTGCTCGAGCACGTGCATGCAGCGCACCTCGTCGAAACGGCTCTCTTCGAGGGGCCAGGGGCATTGTTCGATGTTATGGACCACATCGACGCCGGGAAGCGCCAGGCGGTCCATGCCCACCGCTCCCTCGGGCTTGGACGTGCCACAGCCCACTTCAAGAACCTGGATGGCGCTACTCTCTGACAAGACCTGCTCCTCTGGCCGGGGGCGCCGATGATACAGACCTGACCCCCAGGCCAAGAACAACGGTCCTCACGCGCCCAGGTCACCAAAACGCCCCAACAGCGTGGTCAGCTGGCGACGTAGGCAGTGACGTGGCCCGGCGGCGCGGACCGAGAAGCGACCATGCCAGCCACGCCCGGCCCTGCTATGGCACTGCAATCGACATACTGACGCCTCGCTCCCCGCCAGGACCTGAAGCCCATGTCTCATTCATCGTTCATGTCTCCCCTGGCCGTGGTCCTGCTCTCCCTAGGCATGACCGTCGTCCCCGTGAGCCCCGTTCAAGGCAGAGTCACCCCGGCGGACGACAACCCCGCCCTCGCGGTCGGCCTACCCAACTTCCGCGAGGTGGTGCAGGCGGTCTCGCCTTCGGTGGTCAACATCAGCGCCACCATCCCCGCGACCAGGGCGCGGCAGAGCACACCGGGAGGTCTCTTCGATCTCTTCGGCGGGCCGGACAACGCCCCGATGCCTCAGGGGCAGTCCCAGGGCTCCGGCGTGATCGTGAGCGCCGACGGCCTGGTGCTCACCAACAATCACGTCATCAATGGAGCTGACCGGATCACCGTCCGCCTGGCCGACGGCATCGGCCATCGTGCCGTGGTGGTCGGCGTCGACGCGCAGACCGATCTGGCCGTGCTGCGCATCGAGGCAGACCAGCTCATGCCCGCCGTCATGGCCCGGTCCGACAAGCTCGAGGTGGGCGACTGGGTGCTCGCCGTAGGGAATCCCTTCGGCTTGAGCAACACGGTCACCGCCGGCATCGTCAGCGCCAAGGGCCGCGACCGCGTGGGCCTGGCCAAGTACGAGGACTTCATCCAGACCGACGCCGCGATCAACCCTGGCAACAGCGGCGGCCCACTGGTAGATCTGCGCGGACAGGTGGTCGGCATCAACACCGCCATCGCCAGCCGCACCGGCAGCTACACCGGCGTGGGCTTCGCCATTCCGGCGTCCATGGCGTCTCATGTCATGCAGAGGCTCATCGAAGACGGCACGGTCGACCGGGGCTGGCTCGGTGTCTACATCGAGGATGTGCGGCCTGAACGGAGAGAGCAGTTCGGTCTGCCACAGCCCGGCGGCGCCTTGGTGACCAGAGTCGTCCCCGGGGGCCCCGCAGAGAATGGTGGCCTCGCCACAAACGACGTGATCATCGCTGTGGGCGAACATGCCATCGACAGCAGCAGCGCGCTCTCGATCGCGGTCGCTGAGCTCACTCCCTACTCGGACGTACTCGTGCAGGTCATTCGCGACGGCCGCGCCCGAGCCTTGCCGGTCACTCTGGGCAAGCTGGGTCAGCCGCAGACCGCGCCAACCCTGCCCCAGCCCGACGATCTGGGCCTGTACCTCACAGCCGTCGACGAGAGCCTTGTCGAGCGCTTCGATCTCCCGCAGGACCACGGCCTGCTGGTCACCGGAGTCGATCCCAGGAGCCTGGCGGCTCGGGCCAGCATCGCCCCGGGCTCGATCGTGCTGTCTGTGAACGGCCGACGGGTCGACAGCCTCAATGCCTACAACGCAGCGGTGGCGGCCACACCAGGAGGCGTCCGTCTCGAACTGGACGTGAACGGAAACAGACGGTCGGTCACCCTGCGCGCCCGCCAGTAGGCAGGTTTCCTGGGGCTCGCCTCATGACGAACGCAGCCCGCGATCTGGGTCACCAGACCACAGGCTGCGTTCATCGTGCCTACCGCATCTCGACTACGGCGTGGTGCCCTTCACGCCATTTGACAGCGACACGCCTGCCACGGCAGCGGCGTCCTGAATGGCCCACTGAACCCACAGTTCAGTTCCTGCGGGGGCGCCTGCGGGCATGACGAAGGGCAGGGGGAAGTCCCCGATGCCACTGGTCATGGTGATGAGCGGCTCAAAGAACGGGTTCGGCAACAGCATGCCGCCCTTGAAGGGCACCGGCGTGCTGGCCAAGGCGATGAAGAGCGCTGCGGTCGCAGACGGTGCTGCGTTGCTCAGATCGACGGCGTTCACCGAGCCGCTGCTCAAGTCGCCAGAGCCCACGAGCACGGGCTCGCCGGACACGCCAGCGAGCGCGCTGCCCTCATCGCTCCAGGCATCGGCTTCGAGCGCGATGGTGAGATCCTGAAAGTCGATAATGACGGGGTTGAACGGGCCGTCGTCGATGGTCCAGTTGAACACGGTCAGGCCGGTGAAGTCGTAGGTGCCCAAAGCGTTGAGTAGGTCGAGGGACGAGAGCAGGTTGCCACCGTAGGTCACGTGGGTGGCGTTGATGAACTGACCAAAGCTGCCAGCTTGTGAGAGCGGCACGCCGACAGGAAACTCGATGTTCGTCGAGACCAGGAAGCCGTCCACGGCGGGGTCGTTGTCCCGCAGCACGAAGAAGGGCGTCATGCTCGGCGGGGGTTGCAGCCCCACAGAGACCGTGCCGTTGGTGAGCGAGAACGAGTCCCTGTCGATCTCATAGCCCCGGGTGGGGAAGTTCGGGCTGTTCACGAACACGGCGTCATCGAGCAGGAACGTCAGCGACACCTGATCGCCCACGCTGAACTCACCCAGGGGCGCCGGGTTGACCTGGTTGGAGACGACCTGACCTTGAAACGTGACTCGCACGATCTGGCCAGCCTCGACGGGACGGGCCAGCAGTGTGGCGATGAACAGGACAGGCAGGGATGTGAGCAGGCGCATGGCGGGCTGGTCCGCAGGGTCGAGGGGCTGAGAGGGTCCCCCTTACCTACAGCACGGATTCAAAGCTGCCTAGTCGCTTCCTCCAGAGAAAGCCCTGCTATTTGAACGCCGGGATGCCCGTGACGTCGTTGCCGATGATCAGCGTGTGGATGTTGTGCGTGCCCTCGTAGGTGTAGACCGACTCGAGATTGCACATGTGGCGCATGGTCTGGTACTCGCCCGTGATGCCGTTGGCGCCGAGCATGTCCCGGGCCATGCGGGCGATGACCAGGGCTGCCTTCACGTTGTTGCGCTTGGCCAGGGAGACGTGCTCCGGGCGGGCCTTGTCGGCCTCTTTCAGCTTGCCCAGACGCCAGGCCAGCAGCTGCCCCTTGGTGATCTCGTTGACCATCTCGGCCAGGTTGGCCTGGATCAGCTGGAAGCTGGCCAAGGGCTTGCCGAACTGCTCGCGGCCCTTGGTGTACTGCAGCACCTCGTCGTAGCAGGCCTGCGCCGCGCCCAAGGCGCCCCAGGCGATGCCGTAGCGAGCCTGCGTCAGACAACCGAGGGGACCCTTGAGGCCCTTGATGTTCGGCAGCCGGTTCGCCTCCGGCACGCGCACGTCCTGGAACACCAGCTCGCTGGTCACGCTGGCCCGCAGGCTGAACTTGCGCTTCTGCTCGGGCGCGGTGAAGCCGTCCATGCCCTTCTCGACCAGGAAGCCGTTGATCGGGCCCTCGTCGGTGCGAGCCCAGACCACGGCCACGTCGGCGATGGTGCCGTTGGTGATCCACATCTTGGCGCCGTTGAGCACCCAGCTGTCGCCGTCCTTCACGGCCCGGGTCTTCATGCCGCCCGGGTCGCTGCCGTGGTCCGGCTCGGTGAGACCAAAGCAACCGACGGTCTCGCCCTTGGCCATGCCCGGCAGCCAACGCTTGCGCTGCTCCTCGCTGCCGTAGGCGAAGATGGGCCACATGGCCAGGCTGCCCTGCACCGATGCGAACGAACGCAGGCCGCTGTCGCCCCGCTCGAGCTCTTGGTTGATCAACCCGTAGGCGATGGGACCCAGACCCGCGCAGCCGTACTCTTCGGGGAGGTTCGCGCCGAGCATGCCCAGCTCGCCCAGCTGTCCGATGAGCTGGCGGGGGAAGACCGCCTCCTCGTAGGCCTCTTCGATCACCGGCATGACCGCGTCGCTGACGAAGTCACGGGTCATGTCCCTGACCATGATCTCGTCTTCGGTCAGCAGGTCGTCGAGGTGGTAGTAGTCCAGGCCGCGGTAGGTGCTCATGGCGGGTCTCGGGGTCGATCGCAGAAGTGGGGCGGGGATGCCGCAGAGTCGCCCTACAAGACGGGCGGAAAAGCCGCGTATGGTACCACGTGCCCATGTCTGACCGCCCCCACCCAACCGCCGATCGCGACGCCCCCTCGTCCGCCGTCCCAGGACGCCAGAAACCGCCCCCTACAGGCCGGGGAGCCCTGCGCTGCTGGTCCTGCGGCACCGCCCTGGCGGCCCCCTCGCCATGCCCACGGTGTGGCGTGGATGCTCCCCGACCGGCCCTTTGCAGGGGTGCTGGCCCTGCCCTGGCCCGGCTCGGCAAGGGCGCCGCGGCACCGTTTCGCGGCCTGGCGTTTCTCAACACCCACAAGCGGCTTTGGTCCTGGATCATGGCTCCGCTGGTGCTCAACACGGTGATCTTCGTGGGCGGGGCCTGGTTCCTGATCGGCAACCTGGGCGATTGGCTGCCCGACATGAGCCAGCCCTGGCCCGACTGGATCGACTGGATCAGGGGCAGCGCGAGCTGGCTGCTGACCGCCGTCATGTGGATCGTGGGCGTGCTCGCGTCGTTCTTGGTGACCCTGCTCATCTCCGGCGTGGTCAACGCGCCCTTCTACGACTTCCTCACCGAGAAGGTCGAAGCGGCCCATTTCGGTGTGAGCGATCCGGGGAGGCCCTGGTCAGCCTTGGTGGGCGACATTCTTCGGTCTCTACGAGCCAGCCTGTCCCTGCTGCTGCGCTGGGGGCTGGTCATGGTGCTGCTCTTCGCCCTCTCGTTCACCGCCGTGGGCGCGCCGCTCTTCGCCCTGGCTGGCTTCTACTACCTGGGCTTGGCGCAGGTCGACCTGACCATGGCCCGCAAGCTCTACCCAGGTGGCCTGCGCGCGGCCTGGGCACGGCGACACTTCCCACTGATCGTGGGTCTCGGGATTCCGGTGAGCTTCGTCCCATTGCTGGCGCCGTTCGCCATCGTCGGCGCGACCCTGGCCTTTCTAGAAGAGCCAGACAAGCTGTAGCGACGTTGGCAGCCCGCGCGCAGGGCGCCGCTCGCAGGGCGTGCGTCGGTGGCGCCACCGAGACGCACGCGCCATCACTGCACTCTGCCCGTTCGCTGCTACGGAGTCGTTGCGGAGAGCGCGTTGCTCGCGGAGAAACCCTGAGCTGCTCCCGGGTCGACGAACCAGTACTGGAAGTAGGTCGTCAACCCCGCTGGAAGTCCCGGCGGTACGGAGCCGCTCAGCGTGACGGCACCTGTGGGTCCAGAGGAGACGCCGAAGATCAGGTCGAGGTCTGGCACCAACACGCCGCCCTTCACAGGCAGGTTGATCGCGCTCTGCCCCACCACCAGGAACGACTGCGTGTTGGGCAAGGCGTCCGTCATGATCAAGGAGGCCGGTTCACAATCGAGCAGATTGCCTTCACCGGCGATCGCGGGTTCAAGCCCCCCGGTGCCTGCCAAGGCGTTGCCCAGATCGACCCAGGCCCCGGGGACCTCGAGGCTCACAGCTCCTGAGATGACACCGGTGATCTCAACTCCGGGGACCGTGCCGATGACTCGTGTCTTGCCAAAAGTCCCCACCGAAGGGGTCAAACTCACACAAGCGCTTGTGAGAACCTTGAAGGAGAAGGTCACCACGAGCAGGTCAGGTGGGACGACAGCAGGTGTGGTGGGTGGCGCCAGCGCGGTATAGAGCGCCTCGCCATCGGTGATGTCGTCGTTGATGCCGTCCGGGTCGGGCAGGAACCCGTTCACGAACACGGGGAAATCACCGATCGCTGCAGAGAGCAGCTCCAGCCTCGCAGGATCCCAGGCAACGATGGCATCGACCGCCGTGATCGACTCCGTTGCTGCGGCGACGGCGTACAGCTCGACCGTGATGATCTGTCCTGCCACGGCCGTCTGGGCGGACGGACTCAGGGGCAGGTCGACTTGCCCTGTGATCGACAGCAAGGCTGCGATCAGCGATATCGCCGTGTTCATTGACTCTCCCTTGTGCTGGGTTCAAAGCCCTCGCCCCGTCCCTCGTGGGCCAGAGGGACCGTAACGGGGCCTTCCCAATGCGTCAAGCCAGGGACTCTAGTCGAGTCACTTGACGCAATCAGCTTCAGACCATCGACTCCCCCAAGGAGAACAGCACCGAAACCAAGTGACTCCACTGGCGAGGCCGGCAATCACATGTCGAACGCCGCCCCCCCCCAGGCGTTGTCACTAGATCTCTACACGAATCAAAACCGACAGAATATTGTCGATAATAGAGACCGAAATGACTCGCCAGATTCTCAACCACCCGGTAGCGTGACGCTCGACAGTTGGGGTACAGCTGCGCACACGGGAGTCCGTGTAGGAATGGCGCCACTTGGGAGAGTGGCCATCGATTCGGGACGAAGACGGAGACCGAGCCCGCTCGGATTCCGTCGCAACAACGCACCTCTGCATTTGCATTCAAACAACGGGAGAGAAACCTCATGACACGCGGCATCAGCACGTTCGGAGCAGCTAACGGCTTGCTCACAACGATCCTCCTCTGCGCCGGCTCGATCAGCGCCCAAGAGGTCAACACCAACGCGCTCTCCGAGAACGGCTGGTTCTCGGACGACACCCGCGCCGATGGCAGCGGGACCGAGGCCGCGGGCACCAACCTGATCAGCGACACGCTCACCGACGATCCAGAAGCCAGCGCTTCAGGCACTTCAGCCCACGACGCCGACATCAACGGTCAGATCATCTTCGGTGACGCCGTGGGTGCCGAACCTTCGGGGACCTTTGGCGGTGCCGTGCACCTGCTCATCGACGGCGGAGGGTCAGGCAAGAGCCAGATCACACACCGCATCGACGACGGCACGGGCCACGGCCCAGGCAGCGCCTTCGATGCCAGCTTCACCGCTGAGTACTCCTGGATGGGTGACGGCACAGCGTCCGTCACGTCCTCGCTCAAGTTTGGCATCAAGACCGCCGACTTCGGCTCCACAGGCGTGTCCTCACGCACCGGCGAGAACGTCTGGGACAAGGTGCTGATCTACGAGCCTGGCAACGGAAACGGCGAGACGTCCGACGGCCTCTGGCACACCGAGACCGTCGACTTCACCACTGGCAAGTGGTGGTTCTTCGACCGCACAACGTTCGGCAGCACGATTGGTAGCCCCATGACGTTGTCTGACATGTCCACCTCGGCTCTCGTGTACACAGGCACGAAGACCGTCGCTGACGTCTACGCCCTGATCACCGCACCTGGCGCCCACATCACCAGCGTCCAGTTCGGTGTCGGCTCGGGCAACGCAGGCGCCAGCGTCTACACCAACCAGCTGGAGACCAGCGTCTACCGCGCAGGCATGACCACCACCTTCGGTCAGCCCTCGCCCTTCGACCAGGACGTCACACCTGACGTCATCTTCGGCAGCGGCAACGCCAACGGGTCCTTCACCGTCGGCCGTAGCAACGGCGTCGAGACCGCCCTGCGAGCCAAGCTGCGCTTCCCCCCCTCGAACATCTTCCACAGCAATGGCGACGGGACGTACACCTACAGCATCGGCTCCGGAACCAGCACCCCGCCGAACCCAGAGTGGGCCTTCGAGTGGTCGGCCAACAGCGACTACGACGGCAGCTCCGGGTTCTTCATCGACGATCTGACCTACGAGCTCGGCATCGACTTCGACGCCAGCGCCGACACCGACTACCTGGTCTTCGACCCCATCGCCATCGGGTCGGTCATCCCCTACACGCCGCCTTCAGCGCCCGTTCCCTTCTGGGATCACTCGATCGGTGACAACTCCACGCTCAACGGCGCCGGAGTCGAGGCGAGCGATGCCCCGACCTACGCTGGGCTCATCGCGGCGAACAACGTTGCCCAGAACTCGTGGCGCACCACGTTCTTCGACGAGTTCCCCTTCGTGTTCGACCCGGACGTTCCTGGACGCTACGAGCTCTACCTCGCTGCTTCCTCCGCAGGCACTGAAGTCTCACGGACGGCGATCACCGTGTTTGCCATGGACGGCGCGACCCTGTCCCTCGAGGCCGACCTGTGCCAGATGGATCAGGATGCGGGCACGGCCGGTGTGCAGATGGCGGTCGAGCTGTGGCTGCGCAACCCGGACGATGTCGAGGTCACTGGCTTCCAGGCTTTCCTCGACTTCGACGATCTGGCCATGGCCTACGAAGGCGCCATCAGCAGCTACACGGCGGCTCCCTTCGAGACCCACATCCAACCCGCGCTCACCGCAGAGGTGGCGGCGGGCGAGATTCGCCTGGATGGCAACACCTTCTCGGCACCAGGGCCAACGGGCGACGCCCTCCTGGCCACCCTGTTCTTCACGGTCACCGAGTGTGACCTGAACTCCGTGGCCTTCGACCTGACCCAGGCCTTCGACTCTGAGCTCAGCCTCAGCGGCAGCCCCATCGTCACGGATCTGCTGGACTCGCCGTCGGTCAAGGCTGACAACACCGCGCCCGTGCTCTCGCCCTGTCCCGCAGACATCACCCAGTCTGCAGACGCTGGCAGCTGCACAGGCGCAGTGGTGAGTTGGACGGACCCGACGGCCACGGACAACTGTGACCCGTCACCCACCGTGGTCTGCTCACCGGCGAGCGGGAGCACGTTCAGCGTGGGCACCACGGCCGTGATCTGCACGGCCACGGACGCCACGGGAAACACCTCGGCGTGCACGTTCAACGTCACCGTCACGGCGACCAACGACGTGGACATCGTGGTGGAGCTGACCGGGTCGAACGCGGCCTCGCGATGCATCCACTTCCAGCTGGACACCTGTGCGGTGGTCGCGGACGCCACACTGTCGTTCGTGGGCTCGGTACCGGCCGTCGCCACAACGACAATCCAGGTGCCCTGCGGCGTCTGGACCACGCTCTGCGCGAAGGACCAGCAGCACACGAAGTGGGCCAACACGACCTTGACCATGGTCGGCGCGAAATACGTGGCCGATACAACCCTCGTGCTGGACGGTGGAGACACCGACGATGACGGCGACGTCGACATCAACGATGTCACCCTGTACTTGGCTCAGTTCGGTGATCTGACCGTGTCAGGGGGATGCCCTTACGACGGCATCACCAAGGACGCTGACTTCGACAACGGCGGCGCTGTGGGTTCTGAGGACTACGTCTTCTTGACCGACAACTGGCTCACCACATCGTCCTGTGGCTGCACCCTGTCCACAGGGGGCATGGACCCGCCACAGCTGCGGCAGTCTCTGCGCGTGCACGACGCCATGACCGCTGCGGTAGATCTGAACGGCGATGGCATGGTCAATGTCCAAGATGTGGAGCTCTTCGAGCGAGCGCACTTCCTCTCGGGTCAGCTGTCGGAGCGCATGCGCGCCACCCAGCGTTAGACCAGCAGTACGGACCAGGCCGGGGGCCTCTCTGCATCGCCCCCGGCCTGGGCCGCTTTCTCGCCATGCCTTCCCGGGGGGGAGGGAGCGGCGATCGTCCGGCGCTGAAGACCGTCGGATCCACAAGGGAACAGGGGCGGCGGCGACCACGGGGTCGCCCTGTCCACACGACACACCTCTGCGGCCCTGCCGCGAGACGGCTGGCCAGAGGGAATCCAAGGGAGAACCCGTCATGAAGGCACAGATCCTATCGCTCGCCGCGATGCTCACGCTCGCCGCACCCACGACCGGCCAGGTGGTCATGAACCTGGACACGGCCGAGTCGTTCGCCTCCATCCAGCTCGCCATTGACGACGCCGACACTCTCGATGGTCACACGCTCGAGATGCAGGTCGCAGACCACACCACCCCTGACCTGCAGACGGTGTTCAGCAAGAGCCTGACCCTGCAGGGCACGGGCCCGGACATCCTGCGCCCCTCCCTTGATACGGGGACAAGCGGAGACGCTCGGGGTTGGTTCCTGATCCCCCTGGGCAAGACGGTCAGCTTCAAGAACCTCATCTTCGACGGTACGGGGAGCAAGGTCCACACGTGCCTGCGCAACCACGGCACGCTCAGCGTCACCGACTGCCGCTTCACCGAGATCAAGTTTGATGAGAGCGGCCCCCTCTACGGCGGCATCGCCATCTCGCACTTTGGCTCCGGTGGCGCGCCCATGGTCGTCTCCGATTGCACGTTCGACGAGATCGGCCGGTTCGGCATCCATGTCTTCGAGCCCGCCACCATCGAGCGCTGCTGCTACACGGGCAAAGGCCCCGGCAACTGGCTCGATTACTTCGCCTGCGTGGACGCCTTCGGCGCCTCCATCGGCGTGGCCACCATCGACGAGTGCACCGTCTCGCGCAATCGCGGCGTGGCGCTGTCCGATGGGTCGACCTCGGCGGGCATGCTGTTCACCACCTTCTTCGGTGCGGGCACGGACGTCACCGTCACCAACAGCATGATCACCAACAACACCACCGGCATCGCCGTGGGCTTCGACGCCTTCGACGCCACGGTCGTTTCGGTCAGCAACACGATCATCGCAGGCAATGACTTCGGCGTGATCAACACCTCGGCGAGCATGATCTCTGATGTCACCGGCAACTGGTGGGGTGACGCCAGCGGTCCGAGTGATCCGAGCGGAACCCTCGAAGCCGACAACCCGCCCTGCTTCGGCGCCAGCTTCACCCCCGCCATGGATGTGATCAACGCTGACGGCACAGGCGACTTCGTCACCGACGCCAACGTGGACTACTGCTCGTGGTTGACCACGGCGCCCCTCGCGGGCGAGCTCGCGCTCACCGCCGCCGACTGCCAGGACGACGCCAACCCGGCAGCGGGCTTCCAGGTCGAGATCGATGTGGAGATGGTCAACCTCACCTTGAAGGCCACGGGCTTCCAGGCCTTCGTGAACTACCCGGTCGGCACCCTGCTCTATCGGGGCGACCTCAGCAGCTACACCTCATCGCCCTTCCCCCTGCACATCTCGCCCATCCTGCAAGCCGACGACGGGCGCATCGAGCTCGACGGCTCGGAGGCCTTTGGCGGTCTGGGCAGTGGCGACGACGCCGTCCTGGCGACCCTCGTCTTTGACGTGGTGACCACCTGTGGACCCACCGTGCCCGCCACGTTCGAGGTCGCGGGCGCCTTCCCCTCCGAGCTCAGCTTCTCTGGCTCGCCGCTGACCACCACGCTCACCAATGCGGCCGCGATCACTCTCGACGACACCCCCCCCGTGCTGACGCCCTGTCCCGCAGACATCACCCAGTCGGCGGACGCGGGGAGTTGCACAGGAGCCGTGGTCAGCTGGACAGATCCCACGGCCACGGACACCTGCGACCCGTCACCTACGGTGGTCTGCTCCCCGGCGAGCGGCAGCACCTTCGGCATCGGCACGACCACGGTGACCTGCACCGCCACCGATGCCTGCGGCAATGAGTCCAGCTGTACGTTCGACGTGACGGTGACCGCCACCAACGACGTGGACATCGTCGTCGAGCTCACGGGTTCTGACGCCACCTCGCGCTGCATCCATTTTCAGACGGACAGCTGCAGCGCGATCACCGACGCCACTCTGACCTTCGTGGGCAGCGCACCCGCCACTGCCACCACCACGATCCAGGTGCCCTGCGGTGTGTGGACCCAGCTCTGTGCGAAGGACGAGCAGCACACGAAGTGGGACACCACCGCGCTCACCATCGTGGGCGCCAAGTACGTGGCCAGCGCCACCCTCGTGCTCGACGGCGGCGACACGGACAACGACGGCGACGTGGACATCAACGACGTGACCTGGTTCCTGGCCCAGTTCGGTGGTATCGCTGCGTCCGGCGGCTGCCCCTACGACGGCTTCACCCGTGACGCCGACTTCAGCAACAACGGCGCCGTGGGCTCCGAGGATTACGTCTTCCTCACCGCGAACTGGCTGACCACGTCGAGCTGTGGCTGCGCCTCCGTCTTCGGTGGTGGCGACCGCCCGGGCCTGCACCAGTGGCAGCCCGTCCACGACGCCATGAGCGGCGCCGCCGACCTCAACGGCGATGGGCGAGTGGATGTCCGCGATGTGGAGCTGTTCGAGCTGAAGTACGGCTTGTCCGGCGATCTCTCCCGGCACATGCGCAGAACCCAGCGCTAGGCAGGGGAGACCCTGGTTCGGGTCGGCGGCGATGCCCAGGTCGCCCCGGCCCGAACCCCTCCGCCCACTGCAAACGCACCCCAAGACACAGCTCACTGCACACGGGCGACGCCAGGCGAAGCACCCGGAGAAGAACCATGTCAGCAACGCACCACACACTCCAAGTCGTCAGCTTCCTGCTCGCCACCATGGCCCTGTGCGTCGAGCCCGCCAGCGCACAGACAGCGCCCTGCCTCTCCGTGGCGGACGCCGAGGACTGCGGCATCCTCAAGGTCGAGTTCGAGGGGCCAGATCAGATCGACGGCAACAACATCGTCGTGGTGCACTACAACGCCGGCGTGACCCAGGTCACCGCGGACAACTCCAATGTGGCCTACGTTGAAGTCCTCAACGCGCAGTTCGCCAGCAGCCAGACCCTGACCGACCCTGAAAACTACGCCCTCAACGTGGTCATGACGGCGCCCACGAGCGACGGCTCCAACCTGCCGCCAGCCCTGCTGACCCTCGACGCCGCCCTCGGGGGCCTGGGCGAACCAGCCTTCGGCGGCCTCCCCGCCGTGTGGACCGTCGACTTCTACTCGGGCCCGAACACACCCGGCGACCTGGTGGGCATACGCACACACACGGTCATGTACGGCACGCCCGCCGACGGTCTCTGCGAGCAGACCCAGACCTTCAGCACCCCCACCGACGTCTTCACCCAGACGGTCTATGGCATCGAGGGCGGCATCTATCACAGCGTGGTCCAGCCCGAGGTCGACCTGACCACGGCCACCCTCTGGGATGGCGCAGCCTTCACGGTCCCCGTCCCAGGACTCGGCACGGTCGAGCCGTTCCTCTATGGCGAGACGCACACCAACGACAGCGGCTTCGTCATGACCCCGTCCCTGCTCAGCGGCTCCGCCGAACCCACGCTCATCGACTTCGCCTCGATCTGGACCACCGACAACTGCGCTCGCGACACCTTGGAGTCCGTGGCCACCAACCGCCTGGGCCTTGACGTGGTCGATGAGCAGTCGTGCTACGGCACCGACGACCTCATCGAGGTCGAGCTGAACATGAACTGCCTCGAAGGGGACGTCACCGGCTTCTTCGCCTCGGTGAGCTACGACCCCTCTTTCTTCGCCCTGCAGACCGTGCTGAGCTCCTACACGAGCACGCCCTTCCCCCTGCACATCTCCGTGCCCATCGTGGACGCCGGGGGAGGCACGATCTTGCTGGACGGTTCCGTGGGATTCACCGACCCGGGCAGTGACGACGACGCCCTGCTGGCGACCTTGGTCTTCAAGGTGCTCGCTGGCAACGACGGCTCACAGACCGAGGTGGCCTTCACCGCTGGCGGCGGCTTCCCCACGGAGTTCAGCTACCTGGGGCTGCCCCTGCCCACCCGCCTGGGCAACCCCCTCAGCTGGACCATGGACGACATCCCACCCGCGTTCGTCTGCCCCGCTGACATCAGCGTCTTCAACGATCCGGGCCTGTGCAGCGCGGCGGTGGTGATCACGCCGCCCTTGGCCAGCGACGACTGCGGCCTCGCCTCGGTGGTCGGCGTGCGCAGCGACGCCCTCCCTCTCGACGACCCCTACCCCGCTGGCTGCGCCCCCGGCTTCGCCACCACCATCACCTGGACGGCAACAGACTGCGCCGGCGGCACCACCGCCTGCACCCAGACCGTCACCGTGACGGACAACGAAGCCCCGGTTCTCTCTGGCGTCCCCGCAGACATCACCGTCACCCCGCTCGCCGGTTCATGCGAGGCCGAAGTCACCTTCACCGCGCCCACGGCCACGGACAACTGCGACGCCACGCCCCTGGTGGTGCTCGTACGCAGCGACAACCTGCTGCTCAGCGATCCCTATCCGGAGGGCATCACCACCGTGACCGCCACGGCCACGGACAGCTGTCTCAACTTCTCAGCGGCGACCTTTGATATCACCGTTGAAGAGTTCAACGACGTGGACATCGAGGTCGTCCTGGTGGGCGTGTTCACCGACGTCTCTCGCTGCATCACCTTCATGACCAGCGACTGCAGCGAAACCAGTGAGGTGCTGTTCTTCAGCGACCTCGACCTCAACCCAGCCACGCCGGTCCAGGCCATGACCACGGTCGAGATCCCCTGTGGCACCTACTCCAGTCTGTGCGTCAAGGATCGCCAACACACCCAATGGACCACGACGACCCTCTCGGGTCTGGGCAGCAGCGGCTACGTGGCCGACTCGGTGGTGACCCTCGACGGCGGCGACACGGACGATGACGGGGACGTCGACATCAACGATGTCACCTGGTACCTCTTCCAGTTCGGCAGCCTGGCGGCTTCGGGGGGCTGCCCCTGGGACGGCCTCACTCGCGACGCGGACTTCAGCAACAACGGGGCCGTCGGCTCGGAGGACTACCCCTTCTTGACGGCCAACTTCCTGTCCATGTCGAGCTGTTCCTGCGTCCCGCCCCTGCCCGACACAGCGGGACGTGGGCAAGGCGCCGGCAGCAGCGCTCGCTGGAGCCTCCCGCTCAGCCAGCTGCCCTCCCCGATGCACGACCGTGTCGACCTGAACCGCGACCAGGTGGTCAACCACCTCGATGTGCGCCTGTTCGAGAGTCAGCACGGCCTGCCCCACCAGCTGTCGGAGCGCATGCGCCAGGCCGAGGGGCGCTAGCAGGCTGCACTACAGATCGTGGTCTCTGCGATGTTCCGGCCGCCCTGTGATTCTCCGCTCACCGGGTGACAAAGGCCAGTTGCAGGTCAAGAAGCGGCCCTGAGATGTCGATGAGACTCTTGAGCTTGCCCCTGGAATGCCACGCACATGCGCGAGCAACGCCGCTTCGAACGGGTCCCCTTCATCCGCAACGGTCGACTCTCGGTCGTTCCGGACGGGCTGCCTTTGGAGGTCAGCACCATCGACCTCAGCCAAGGTGGCGTGGGCCTCTTCTGCAGCCGCTTCCTCGAACGGGGCGAGGCCGTGCAGATCTCACTCCAGGTCGGTGACGGTGACGGGAAGCCGCTGATCGAGACGATCATGGCCACGGTGGCCTACGGGCGGGTGGAGATGGAGGGGAACTACCTGGGCATCGAGTTCTCCTACCCGATCTCCCAGGCCAGCCACCCCGCGCTCTGGGCCACGCTGCGAGCTGCCCTGAAGCGCACCACTCGTGTAGACAGCTGAGCGACCGCGCCCTCTTGACCACAGCTGACTCGCGCCGCCAGGGACCTGACCGACGTCGTCGTCCCACGCCCATGCTCTCTCGCTACTGGTTGCGAGGCCGACGTCGACACGGGCGCCGTGCTGACGAAAACCAGGAGATCTACGTCGATCGCTACCGTGCACGAGAATGGGGCCCGGCCATTGCCCTGGTGATCCTCTCGGCAGCCGACCTGGTCTTGACCCTGCTCTACCTGGAGCGCGGCGGTGAAGAAGCCAACCCGTTCATGCGCTGGGCCATCGAAGCGGGCCAGCCGGTCTTCATCGGGCTGAAGCTCGGGCTCACGGCCCTGGGCGCGACCTTCTTGCTCATCCACACCCGCTTTGGCTGGATTCGCTGGGTGCCCTGGACGCTCCTGGGCCTGTACACGTTGCTCATGGGCTACCACGTGTGGCTGCGCGTTCAGCTGGCCTGACAGGTGGCTGGCCAGGCGATCGAAGGAGAGGATACAGGTCGGTCCGTTGTCAGTCAGCTGTCTGTTGTCCGGAACGGGTTGACCTCGTTCGAGATGGTGCTGTTGACGGCGTCGAAGCCCTCGTGGGACCAGACCACGGTGTAGGCGCCGTAGGTTCCAGAAGGACCGGAGCGGGTCATGGTGATCTCCCAGCCGGTCGGCAAGCCTGAAGCCGAATCCGGCACGATCACCGAACCCACGGCGAAGTACTCAGGGGGAGTCATGCTCGTGTTCAGCTTCGTGATCTCGTCCGCGTAACGACCCTCACGGGCATGGTAGCGCTCCATCGCTGAGTGCAAGGTCGAGGCGTAGTTAAACGCCTCAGAAGCCTTCGAGCGCTCGACCGAGACCTGAAAGCGAGGCACGGCAAAGGCAGCCAAGACGGCGACGATGACGACGACCACAGCCACCTCGACGAGGCTGAAACCGCAAATCCTCTGATTGAGTGCAAGACGCATGTGCGTGTGTTCCTCCGAAAGGCCTCGCTACGAGCGCCTTCAACGTGATGGATCGAGCGTGTCCGGCAGTGCTGGCTCTCACTGAGCGGAGCCCCTGCCTGTAGCCGCCTATCGGGAGGTCGCGTCATTGGACATGAGCCAAAGTGCCTTCAATACTCACCAGATCTGTCTCTTCTGCGTCGTGCTCAACTGGCCCTTGCCAATAGTTCGATACTTGGCTAAATATCGAACCATGAACAAGATCTTCAAGGCCCTCTCCGACCCCACCCGACGCAAGGTGCTCGGACTGCTCCGCCAGCAACCCATGACCGCGGGCGAGCTCACCGAGCACTTCACCGTGTCCAAGCCCACCATGTCGGCGCACTTCGCCGTGCTCCGTGAGGCCGACCTGGTCGAGGCCGAGAAGGTGGGCCGCGTGGTCACCTACCGGCTCAAGTTGTCGGTCCTTGAAGACGCCATGCTCGGCTTCGCCCAGGTCTTCGGCATGGAGATGAAGCCCGCGACCAAGAAGCGCCGCCCAGCCAAGAGAAAGGCCAAGTGATCATGCAGCCCAAGACCCTCACCGCCACGGCGGTCACCCTCACCGTGCTCGTCGCAGGACTCGGCGCCGCCTTGTGGGTGCAGCGCCCGGAGCTGTCGACCCGCTGGGCCGCATCCGTGCTCTTTCTCCCCGGGGCCTGGCTCGCCGTTCTGCTCGTGGACAAGGCCTGCGCACAGAGCGCCCGCCGGCTCAAGACGAAGCATGAGCTCATTCGAGGCATCGCCAGCGCCGGTGGCATCCTCTCGCTCTCGCTCATCGCGGCCCTGGCACAGGAGTCCTACCTGATCGACGGCGATGTGGCCAAGCGGTCCGTGGGCGTGATGCTCGGTCTGCTGCTCATCTTCATGGGCAACGTCATGCCCAAGAAGCTCGCCCCTCTCGACAGCGAAGGAGCCCGTGCTGCCAAGACCCAGGCGACCCAACGCTTCGTGGGCTGGCTCTTCGTGGTCGCTGGCCTGCTCTACGCCACGGTGTGGATGGTGGTCGACCTCGAACAGACGGCCATGGCCACGCTGCTCACCTTTCCGGTGGCGTGCCTGGTGATTGTGTTCGTGCGCCTGGTGTACGTCCGTGCAACATCTGGGAACAACGGCAGCGAACCCTCTGCCTGAGCTTGGCCCAGAGCCCACCCTGCCCGGAGCCGGTCCCATGAATGACAAGATCAACCTCGCCCACAAGCTCAGCCTCTTCGACGATCAGTGGTCACCGAAGATCATCGGTGCGCTCAACGGACAGCTGGTGAAGCTGGCCAAGATCCAGGGCGAGTTCGAATGGCACAGCCACGCAGCCGAGGACGAGTTGTTCATGGTCGTCGAAGGCTCCATGACCCTTGAGCTGCGTGACGACGAGGGCCACGTCGACGAGTTTTTCCTCAGCCCGGGCGAGCTCTACATCGTGCCGCGAGGAGTCGAACACAGGCCGGTCTCGCCAGACGGCGCGTCGATCATGCTGTTCGAGCCTGCGGCCACGAGAAACACGGGCGAGCACGTCACCGAAAAGACCGTGACGGACCTCGGGTGGATCTGAACGAACCGCCTGACCGCCTCCCTCAGCGCTTGCCTTTGGCCGCCGCCTTCTTGGCTGCGTTCTTGGCCAGCTTCGCCTTCACCGCGTCAGTCAAGCTCGCTTCATAGGCCGCCACGAACTTCTTCGCGGTCATGCGCTTGAAGACCCTCCCCACGACCTCGAGGGGGATGTCGTCGAGCTTCTTCACCCGCACGCAAGACTTGCCCATGTTGAGCTTCTTGCCCGTGGCCAGCCACTCGCCACGAAACTGATCAGGACCATCGGCCTGGCAATACACGCAGAAGAGATAGAGCCCGATGTGACTCTTCTGCGAGGCGATCGAAGCGAACGGCAGAGGCTGCTCCTGGTTGCAGTGGTAGCCGTTCGGATAGACCGAGTGGGGTAGGCTGTAGGTGAGCATCCCGCCAGAGATCGACTCCTTGAAGGGCTTGTCGATGTTCGCGCGGATCACCTTGCGCAAGGCCTTGATCGCCTGCCGGCGTTCGTCAGAGAGGTCGGCCAGAAACTCAGTGACGGTCATGGGTTTGGTGGTCATGGAGGCCGACAGTATCACAGTTGCGGCAGTGCGCCATTCTCACGCCTCCCAGCTCAGCGGCCGCTGCCCTTGTAGACCTGGGCCACGTCCACTGCCCTGCGCCGTGCTGCGTATGGCCAAGCCCCCGGCCCGCCTCCATGATTGGAGGGGCGTTGCATCCTCTAGCTCCCCCCCGACCTCCCTGCTGCCATGTTCATCGCCTTCAGTCGTTCGCTCCCGTCCGTGCTGGCTGCGCTCACGCACGCCGCGTTGAGCTCGCTGATGCTGCTGTTGTGCGCCAGCCCGGCCACGGCTCAAGAAGCCGACGAACCCCACCCTGTCCTCACCGCCAACAACTGCGCGTTGTGCCACTCGAACGCGCCCCGGGCAGCGGCCATGCGCGACGCAGATCAACGCGAGATCTCGCCCCACGGACTGTGGAGCGGGACCATGATGGCCAACTCCGCGCGAGACCCACTCTGGCGTGCCGTGCTCTCTGCAGAGATCGCGGCCACCCCGTCGCGTCAGCGGGACATCGAAGCCACCTGCCTGCGCTGTCACGCACCCATGGCCAGCGAGGTGGGCCTGGACGATCACACCACGGGCTCGCTGCTGCACCTGCTCAGGTGCAACTCACCCCTGGGAGAGCTGGCCATCGACGGCGTGTCCTGCACCATCTGTCATGGCATGGACCCGAGCAACCTGGGCAGCGACGAGAGCTACTCCGGCGGCTATGTGCTCGACGATCAGCGGCGGCTCTTCGGGCCACACCAAGGCGTGGTCACCCGGCCCATGCAGATGCACGTGGGCTTCACCCCCACCTACAGCGACCACGTCACCAGCTCGGCCCTGTGCGGCACTTGTCACACCCTGGAGACCGAAGCGCTCGACCCGGAGGGCAACGACCTGGGCGCGGTGCTCGTCGAGCAGGCGCCCTACCTCGAGTGGCTCAACTCGGCCTTCAACGACGAGCTCGACGCCCCCGGGCCCCTGGCCGCCAGCTGCCAGGACTGCCACATGCCCAAGCACGACAGCGACGGGACACCTATCGAGACGCCCATCGCTCGCAACCCCGGCGGTCGCGACTTTCCCTTCGCCAAGCCCCGCCAGCCCTTCGGGCAACACGCGTTCGTGGGCGGCAACACCCTGGTGCTGAGCATGCTCCGCGACCACGGCGAAGCGCTCGGCGTGAAGGCCACCACAGAGGCGCTCGATGCCACGATCGCCGCGACCCGCAACCAGCTTCAAACACAGACCGCCACATTGACCATCCGCGAGTTCAACAGGTCAGCCCAACAGCTCACCTTTCATGTAGACATAGGGAATCTCACCGGGCACAAGTTCCCCACCGCGCACCCCACGCGCCGCGCCTGGCTGCAGGTGCTCGTCCGTGACGATGACGGCGACCTGCTGTTCGCCTCGGGACGCACGAACGCCCGGGGCCAGATCATCGACGGCGCCGGAGAACTGCTGCCCTCAGAACTCGCCGGCGGACCCATCGAGGCCCACCACGATGTGGTGCAGGCGTCCACGCAAGTCGCCACCTTCGAGAGCAAGATGGGCGACATCCACGGCGAGCCCACGCACTTGCTGCTCCGCGGCGCAAGCTACCTCAAGGACAACCGCCTGCTGCCCCTGGGCTGGTCCGCCGATCATGCAGAGGCCGGGCGCACTGCCACGGCGGGCGTGAATGGCGACGACGACTTCTTGCCGGGTAGTGACCGGGTGCACTACGTCGTCGAGCTCCCGGACATCTCCCCAGACCAGCAACTCACCGTCGACGTCGCGCTGCTGTACCAGCCTCTCGGTGCGCGCTGGGCGGCAGAGCTCTTCCGACACGACACTCCAGAAGTCGAGCGCTTCAAGACCTACTACAAGACCGCCAATCTGGTTCCGGAGGTCGTCGCCACGGCGACGCGATAGGCTCCATCCCGGTGCAACGGCGATGCCCCGTGGTCCCGGACGGCATGGAAGCCTGGCGGACGCCGTCGATGCGGCGCTGCGCAAGCCCGAGACACCCCCAATCACTCCCCTGGAATCCCTGAGTCAGGGTATGTTCTTGGCGGGAGATGTCTAGGTAGCTAGACGGTCCCGATCGCCGAACGAGTGTCCCGTGGGGGGATATCTCGTTCATGAGCACAACCGGGAGTCTTGTCGATGAACACGGTGAGTAAGCAAGCGAGAGGTGGACGTCTGAGCAGTGTGGTCCTGTTGGCCCTGGCCTGGTTGTGCCTTGTGGGCACGCCGTCGGTGCAGGCCCAAGGTGCAGGTGACCCCGAACGGGAGTACTGCTTCTGCACCACGCCGCACAACCAGATGAACGCGTCGGGGACGGACGACGACATGAACCAGAGCGCCTGCCGCATCTTCTGGCGCGGTGTGTGGTACGAGCATCAGCCCATGGCCGGCGATACCGCCGAAGACGTGATGACCGGTCTTCGCGCCATGATCTCTGCCGCCAACCCAGCGGACACCTTCGGGCCCATCGTCGTCGACCCTGCGACCGGGCGCGCCTTGTTCTGCATCCGAGGGCTCGTCAAGGGCATGGGCAAGGTCACTGCCAACACCACCGACGTCAACTTCTCAGGCACGACGTTTCAGCGACTGCAGAGCGAGAAGAACTGGTTTCTGCGCCGGGCCGGGGGCGCTTTCATCGGCCAGGCGAGCGGCACGGACGTCACCGTGGTGATCAAGGTCCTCAAGGACGCCCTGGAGACACTCTTCCAGGTCGTCATTCCCACGGTCGGTGCGCTCGTCGACCCGAACCAAGACGTCGTCGATGCGCTCAAGGCTCTCGGCTTCGACGCTGAGGTCGAGAAGGTCGAGATCGCCCCAGGAGTCTTCGTCGACGGTTTCGGGATCATCAGCGCACCCCCGGGCACCGGAAGCATCGAAGAGGTCGGCCTGGCCTCGAACGACCCGGGCCTGCGCGACCTCACCGTGTTCGCCTACGAAGACGTGCTGCACATCAACGAGGTCGACGCCGACCAGGTGGCCACCGACGCCATGGAGTACCTCGAGCTGCAGGGCACGGGCGGTCTCGACCTCACCAACTACTTCCTCGTCTTCTACAACGGCAACGGCGACACGGAGTACTTCGTCATCGACCTGGCAGGGAGCCAGATCCCCGCCGACGAGTACTTCGTGGTGGGCGTGCCCACCGTACCCAACGTCGACCTCACGCCCGCCGGCTTCCCGCTCACCAACGCCATCCAGAACGGTGCGGACGGCATCGCCCTGTGGTACGACCCCACGGGTCTGCTCGATGTGAACGACTTCCTGCTCACCACGGTGGACACGCCACCCGCAGACGCCCAACTGGTCGACGCCATCGTCTACGGCACGTCCGACGCCGACGACCTCGAACTGCTGGCGGCGCTCACACCAGGACAGGTCCAGGTGGACGAAAACGCCAACGGCGCCAAGGACATCGAGTCGAGCCAGCGCTGCCCCGACTTCGGCGTGCCCTTCGCGTCCCACACCTACATGCAGGCACCGCCCACTCCGGGGACAGCCAACGTCTGCTGGAGCGACCAGGGCTGTGCTCTGCCCGGCGTCTTCGGCGACCCACTGCTCGTGGGCACCGGACCGCTGAGCGCGGGCAGCCTCAACTCTGCGGACCTGAGCAACTGCGCGCCCTTGGCCACCGCCGGCTTGTTCCTCGCCCTGGCCAGCACACCGATCCCCTTCAAGGGCGGCACGATCAAACCCTTCCCGTTCTTCGAGCCCATCTTCTTGCCCACCAGCCCCCTCGGCGAGATCAGCATCCCCTTCGTCATGCCCGCAGGCATCCCGCCCGGAACAGAGCTGTGGGTGCAGTGGGGCATCCAAGACGGCGCGGCCGTTGCGGGCGTGGCCCTGTCCAACGCTATCTTGGGTGTGACGCCCTAGCAGCGTCGGGGCCGATTACGGGGTCGTGGCCTTGAGGCCGTTGCTGGCAGCGAAACCGGCCGCGCCGCCAGTATCGGCCACCCACGACTGCAGATACAGATCCACTTCCGAAGGAATGCCCGTCGGGAAGGTCAAGGCCAGTGAGTGATCGCCCCCGGCGCCCACGAGCAGTCCCGCGAGCAGGAAGTCTGGGTTTGGCACCAGGGTGCCGCCCTTGAACGGCGCGGAGAGGTTGCTCAGCGAATAGACCAACGTCGCCGTGGAGCCCGGCAAGGCCGCCAGCAGGTCGAGGGTAAAGGGAGCGCCCGGGGCGAGAGTGCCCTTGCCCCGCAACTGGGGCGTCAGGCCAGCGGTGCCAGCGAGCCCCTGTCCGAGGGGCACCCACGGACCGACGTGCACCTTGAAGACCGCGGTGCTGTTGTCGCTGAGCGTGGCCACGCCCAGCACCCACTGGCCATCGTCGCTCAACACGAACCCGCCTTCACCGCCGCGAAGCCCCTTGATCGTCAGGCCGTCCAGAGTGCTCACCCCTGTCTGCACGAGGATCTGGTCGTTCAGAAACAAGCCCACGTTCTTCGTCGCGTCAGGCTCGGTGAAGCGCCCGTACCAGAGCACGTTGCCGTTGTTGCCAAGATGCACCGGCCCGAAGGCAGACTGGCTCGTCCCGAACGCCGACAGCAAGCGTGTCTGCAGCTCGCCGGTGACGAGGAGATCTCGCTCCTGCCTAAACACGGTGCCGCTCTTCTCGATGAGCAGATCGGTCCCCGGGTCGCCATCCAGCCGACCGAGGATGAGATGCCCGCCAGCATCATTGAGAGCGATGTCCCCGTACACCAGATCAGCCCAGTCACGGCCAGCCACCGGCGAGGCCTGTTGCTCCATGGCCACGACGGATCCGTCCTTGACCACGGCCCAGTGCTGGCCGCTCACCCCTGACAGGGTCATGGTGACCATGGTCTGACTGACGTTGTTGAGCGCCAGGCCTCCCATGGGCGAGCCCAGGAAATCGATGGTGTACGGCTGGCCCGGGAGACCTGATTGTTGCTTGTAGAGCAGCTGCTCAGAGACCAGCTGGCCTTGCGCATCGACGTTCGCCAGCATCATGGCCTCATGGTGGCCGAAGGGCGGGCTGGGATCGGCGATGAGCGTGCTGACGAGAGCCGTGCCCCCGTTGTTGATGGCCACGTCGTAGAAGCTCACGTACTCCCAACCCGGCGACAGGCCACTGGCAGCGCTGACGTCGTCGCGCACCAACACCAGTGTGTCGTTGACGTAGAGGCCCAACGCCGAGATGAAGCCTCCGCCCGCGATGGCGAGGATGTGCGCGGACTGCTGCTGGGCGTTCACGTCCACCCCGAACCCGATGTGCGAAAGGGTCGCGCCCGGGGGCGCCGTGAGGGGCAGCCCCTCTTGGAGCAGGACGGCGCCGTCGCGCAACACGACCCCATCGAAGGCGACCATGGGGTTGTCCGTGTCGACGCCGATCACCGTGCTGCCGTCATCGTCGATGCCGATGAAGCCAATCGCCGTGACGTTGCCCACCCCGGCGATGGCGTCGCCTGAGCCGACGACATGCACCAGGTCAACAACCGACAGCGGGCTGGTCTGTCCCACCGCACTCACGGCAAGGGACAACAAGGTGCTGATGACAAGACAGCTCTTCATGGCTTTCGCTCTCCTCTGCTCGCTCAGACGCGCAGCAGGTGCCGTGCCCGTTGCCAGACAAGCGGTCCCTGACGTCGCCCGAACCCATCGATGGCCTCTGTGCTCAGCCTACAGCAATTGCCAGCGACTGGGATTCAGCGCAGCGGCACCATGACCAGCTCGAGGGTGGCCTCTTGCCCTGAGGAGAGATGAAGGACCTGGCCAACTCCTGACGGCACGTCTACTTGTGGACCGGAGTAGCGAGTCTCCGCCAGCACGGCCTGCCAAACGCCGGGTGGCAACGAGGTGATTTCGAACGAGCCGTCGCCTTTGATGCGAGTACTCTCACGGCGGCCCTCTTCGTCGATGAACAACACCTGCACGCCGCCTCCCACAAGCACGCCCGGTGTTGCCCAGGCCTGGCCGCTGACCTGACAGGCTCGCTGCACCACGAGGTCGGGATGCACGTAGGCCGCGCCGTCAATCAGCACGAAGGGCTCGGTGGCGAGACCAACCCAGCCCCAGCCACCACTCATCTCCACCGCCCAGGTCCCGGCCTCAAGCCACTGTGCACGAACCACGCCATGCTCGTCAGCGTGCCCTCGAACACCAGACGCCGCAGCTTGACTGGCGCCGTCGTCCACGCGACGGAAGGTGATCCCCACATCGTTGACAGCGGTGCCCTCGCCAGTCACTACACGGACTGAGATGGAGCTCGCAGGCAGCTCGATATCCAACAGGGCTACTCCTCCGGGCTCGATATCCACGGGCAACAGATCAGGTCCGGGGCGAGACCGCCAGCTGCCCATGAACAACCGGGGCGTCCACTGCCCGGCACCCGGGAGGGCGAGGACGAAGCGTCCCTGCTCGTCTGTGACCACCTGAGGCGGCACATTTGCCATGCCTATGGCGCTCACCGTCCATCCCGAAACAGCCTGACCTCCAGAGGTCAGACGTCCTTCGATGCGAGCGCCCCGAGGGCTGGGCAGCACCACACTGCGCTGCTCTCCGGGAGCCAGGTCGAGATGGGCCACAACCTCTCCGCTCACCAGAACCTGGTAGCTGCCGCCAGGAGCGCTCAGCGTGAAGGCGCCCTCTCCGCGAGTTGTGATCTTGGCGACGGCTTCACCGTCCCTCACCATGGCCACCGAGATGCCCCCACCGCCCCCTGCGACCTGACCCGTGACGACAGCCTCGGCTTGCGAGCCCAGGACCACGGACACCAGCTCACTGAGCTTGACCTCAATGTCCAACGGGTCGCTCATGTCCAATGAGAAGTACGAGCGCCCGTACCAGCTCGACGGGTCAATCGTCAGTACCCCTGGCGAGAGGTGGTCGAACAGTGCCCGCCCGTTGCCGTCGGTCATCAGCGACAAGAACCGCGTGACCGTCCCGGTTTCGCGGTCCCTGTGGTTGCACATGATCTTCCTGCCTCGAAGCGGCTGGCCATCACGCAGCACCTGCACCTCAACAGCACCTGCTGGCGGCAACACGATGGCAAGCGACGCCTGACCTCCCGGCGCGCTCTCGATGACCTTGCCGTGAAGGGGTGCGGAGACCTCCACCGTCGTCACGATCTCGCTGACGTTGCGCACCACGAAGGGCCCGTTTGGCTCGACGGGCGGATCAACCACGAGACGATTGGGCTTCCCGCCGAACCCTCGCCAGGCCTCTACCAGGGCTTGCTCTACTGGGCGACCCGCCTGATCGCGCACGTCTACCGAGAGCTGAATAGCGGCGCGCAGGCGCAACTCGATGACGGGACCGTTGGGCGCGGCGTCTCGCTCGCGCAAGGGCTGCTGACCCTCAGCTTGAACGAAGATGTCGTGCAGACGCAGCGGCATCTCCTCGAATTGGAAGCGGCCTTTGGCATCGGTGAGAGTTGTACGAGATGAGTCTCTCAGGCCTCCCGCTCGGCCACGTGAATACGCACCCTCAAGGGCCAGCAGGAGCGTGTCGTCACCAGGCTGGAATCCCGAGCTGTGGTGCCCGGAGGTGCGAGTGGCTGCGGTGCTCGTGATCGTTACCAAGGCACCGGCCAGAGGCTGGCCGTTCTCCAACAGCACACGCCCGGCGTAGCTGCCGATTGGATGCAGCACGATCGGCGACTGCTCCTTCGCCAAGTTGTTCTCCAGCAAGTAGCGGCTGACCGTGGCGTAGCCAGGAGCCCCGGCACGCAACAGGCCTGCGCCTCGGGGCAGCTCGTCGCTCACGAAGCGCGTGCCCATGCCGGAGCGAAGCGGAACCACGATGCCCAAGCTCGAGTCACCGGCGCTCAGCGCCATGCCATGCTCCCACTCGCCAGCACAGGCGGGGTGCGTGCTGGAGTCCAGGTCGAACTCGGCCCACGCGCGGGGAACGGCCCAGCCGTCCTCGTCGACGACGTCCACCGAGAATGAGCCGTCGCGACAGAGCACGATGTCGCCCAGCTCGTCAGCAACGGGAGCCAGGAAGCTCAGCGCAGCGGCAGAGCGAGCCACGATCACAGGGCCTGGGGACGCAGTGCGCTGGCCCTGGCGGCTCTCGGCCTCTTCGACCTGCAGCGTGAAGCGGCCCTCGTCATCCGTGTGGGTGACGGACAGGCTCGGCCACAACACGTCCAAGAACCGGTTCGCTGGTTCTTCGGGGTCGCGATTCAATACCACCTGCCCGGCAGCGAGGAGCACTTCGGGGCCGGGAAGCCAGGCCACGGCCACCCCCGCTTGGGGCTGCCCCTCCGCCGTGATCACGCGACCACGATAGGTGCGCGCAAGCAAGGGCGGGATGCCAGAGCTTGTCCACACACCCTTGGCCGCAGCCTGGTCGGGCTCCCCTTGCAGCGACGGTTCGAGCGGAACCCCGGCACCAACGGGAGTTGCGGTGAGCTGCCCTGGGTCGGCAAGCGCGCTCGGATCGGCCAGGCCACCTGGGTCGACCAGAGCACTTGGATCAGCTGAAAGATCGCCGTCAACTCCGATCGGCTGCAGCTCACCGGCCCGGCCCAACGACTCACCGCCTGACGCGAGCAGCCACCACGACGCGCCCACAGCGGCGACGAGCAGCAAGAACGAGCAGAGCAGGAGCGTGCGCATGGACCCTCAACCAGGTTTGGCCGTCCATCATAGGATCGGCGTGCCTCGGGGATACGGGTTTCAACGCCGACCCGCCCACACCGCCCTCCTCAGCAGACAGGGCCCTGTCCAGCGCGATCCTGGGGGTTACGCCGTAGTCGCAGCGGGGCCCCATGCGCTAGCCTGAGCGATTCGCCGGCGCGTCTGAAGCGAGACGCGATCACCCCGGCTGGAGCCCTGCCCGATGACACCGTCCCCTGATTCTCGCCCGCTGCTGGTCACCTCGGCCCTGCCTTACGCCAACGGTCCGATTCACTTCGGGCACGTGGCGGGGGCCTACCTGCCGGCGGACATCCACGTGCGCTATCAGCGGCTGCTGGGCAGCGACGTGCTCTACATCTGCGGGACGGACGAGCACGGCGTGTCGATCACGGTGAAGGCCGAGGCCGAGGGCACGCCCTACCGCGACTATGTGGCGCGCTGGCATGACGAGATCCGCGGGCTGTTCGACCTGTTTCACATTTCCTTCGATCACTTCAGCCGGACCAGCAACGAAGACCCCCACTACGCCCTGAGCCAGGAATTTTTCTTGCGCCTGCTTCGCGAGGGCAACGTGGCGCCCCGGGCCTTGCAGCAACACTACTGCCTTTCTTGCGATCGCTTCCTGCCCGACCGCTACGTGGAGGGCACGTGCTATCTGTGCGGCGCCGAGAACGCGCGAGGCGACGAGTGCAAGAAGTGCGGCGCCTGGCTCGAGGCCATCCGCATCGTCGAGCCACGCTGCGCCACCTGCGGCGAGACGCCAGAGATTCGGGACACCATGCAGTTCGAGCTCGACCTGTCGCCCATCTCTGCGAAAGGCGAAGGCGAACTGGCCGCGGCCTACGGCGACGACTTCGCCGCCTGGTTGCCGTGGTTTCGGGGACAGCTCAAGAGCAACGTGCGCTCGACCGTCTTCGACAAGCTCATCGAAGGCGAAGGCATGGAAGCCCGGCCCATCACCCGCGATCTGCGCTGGGGTGTGCCCGTGCCAGCGAAAGATCTCGACGGCGGCGACGTGGAGAGCGAAGGCAAGGTGCTCTACGTCTGGTTCGACGCGCCCATCGGCTACATCTCCGCGACCATCGAGTGGGCCCGGGACATCGCCGGCGACGAGAACGCCTGGCGCCGCTACTGGATCACCGACCGCGGCACGGCGAACGACAGCCAGCCCCGGCTGGTGCATTTTCTCGGCAAGGACAACATCCCCTTCCACTGCATCGTCTTCCCGGCCATGCTCGGCGGACAGGGCGACGCGCACGACGGCGACGACTTCATGGGGCCCCACGCGGGCGAGCGCTGGGTGCTCCCGGACAACGTCCCCGCCAACGAGTTCTACAATCTCGAGGGACGCAAGTTCTCCACCGGCGACAACTGGATGCTCGACTCGGCGCGCCTGTTTGACGTGTTCGGCCTCGATGCCCTGCGCTGGTACCTCACCGCGTCCATGCCCGAGACCGCCGACAGCAACTTCCAGTTCGGCGACCTGCAGGCACGGGTCAACAGCGAGCTGGCGGACACCATCGGCAACTACGCCAGCCGGGTGCTGAAGTTCACCCTCAGCAAGCTCGACGGTGTGGTGCCCGAGCTCGACGACACCCACGAACACGCTGGTGACCTGGCCGCCACGAACGCCGCTTGCCAGACGGCCATCGACGACGTGGGCGCCCTCCTGGCAAGCTGCTCGTTCCGCAAGGCCGCGGCCGCCCTGCTCGACCTGGCCCGCTTCGGCAACAAACAGTTCGATGAGCGAGCGCCCTGGAAGTCCCGCAAGACCGACATGACCGCCTGCAAGATCTCGCTGCACTGCAACATCCAGGTGCTGGCCACGGTGTCCGTGTTGCTCACGCCGTTTGTCCCCGACGCCGCCGCGCGCCTGCGGGAGATGCTCGCCCTGCCAGCGCTCGACTCGGGCCCGGCTGCTGAGCATCGGGGCGGAGCGTCGCGCTGGGTCACGGAGACACTGCCAGCCGGTCACGCCCTCGGCGAGCCGGGCATCCTCTTCGCCAAGATCCCCGACGAGGTGATCGAAGCTGAGCGAGAACGCCTGGGCGCCAAGGACGCGAGCTGAGGCTGAGCCTCACTCCAGTCGACAACACTTCCCTCGGCCCGGTCAGCCCTCAGACGAGCCAAGGAGCGGTGGTAGATCTCGTGCCCCGTGCAGGATGCGAAGAACCTCAATGTCCTCGCCGGCCAAGCGGTAGAAGATCAGGTAAGCGTCAAAGCCTCTCACCACTCGGGACCGTACGCTATGGGACTGCGGCGAACGGAAGGCCCGCAACCGCCCCACTTCCGGATGCCTAGCGATGACCTGCAGGGAGCTCTGCACGGCGTCGACGAACCGTTCCGCTGCCGCGGGTGAGTCTGCGCCAAGGTAAAGATAGGCCTCTGCGAGGTCGCCCTCAGCGACCTTGCGCCAGAAGATCTTCCGCTGCATCGACCTCGTGGCTAGCCGCTGTCGCGGCCAGAGAGTCTTCGCCGCAAGCTGCTTCGGAGGCCCTCCCAGGCTTCGTCAGTCATCTCCCTGGCCGGTGAGTCGAGTGCCTCAAGGATCTTCCGTTCGAGGGCCTCCTGCTCACAAACGCGTTGGTCGGCGTGGATGAGCCGCCGTATGTACTCGCTGGGAGTACTACAGCCTGAAACAGCCAGCTGGGCCTTCACATAGGCCTTCTGGGTCACTGGAAGGGAGATGGTCATGCTGGTCAGGTCGCTGTCTTTGCTCATGCGTTACAGACTAGCCCGGCTGTGTGTTTCTGCCAATAATTGACAGAAACGCACAAAGCGGGCGCAACCTACCCGCCCACGAGCCCTGCCTTGACCAGCTCGGTCGCCAGCAGGTCGGCCATGAGCCAGTGGCCCAGGGCGGTGGGGTGCACGGCGTCGAGGTACACCGCGCCCTTGGTGCTGTCGAGCAGGGCCTGGGGTTTGATCAGCAGCAGGTCGTTACGCGCAGCCACCTCTGCCATGGCCTTGCGGAAGGGCTGAATCAGGGGGCGAGTGGCGCCGTCCTTGCAGGGCTCTTCGATGAACACCAGCGTCGCCCCGCCTGCAGACACCGCGTCGGCCATCTGCTGCAACGCGTCGCCGAAGAGCGCCGCCGGGGCCGTGGAGAAACGCTGCACGTCGTCGTCGTCCACCGATTCGCCGCGGCTGACGGCGCCGGCGTACTGAGCTCTCGCCCGGTGCCGCAACCACTGCCGAGCCCGCTCGACCTGCACCTCGAGCCAGGACAGACCCGTCGTCGTCATGGCCCTCAGGTGCGCGGCGTCGTTGTCCATGGCCGTGATCGAGTGGTCGTTGAAGCCCAGGCTGACGATGACGATGTCCGGCTGCAGGGGCATGATCACCTCGCTCACGAACGACACCAGGCGCACGGCGGTCGACCCGGGCATGCCCGCGTTGAGCACCTCCACATCGAGGCCCTGCTTGGTCAGCCGGTCTTCGAGCTGGGTGGTCCAGGTGCGCTTGTGGGGCACGCCGTAGCCGAAGGTCGACGACGAACCCACCGAGACAATGCGCGCCGCCGCCCGCTCTTTGGGCACGGGATAGCTGCGCAGGGTCTGGTCGCGCACGTAGCCGTTGAAGCGCCGGGTCAAGGGGTGCCGAGCCCACAGCAAGCGCTCGGGGACCGGCGGGCCGCCGAAGTCGGCGGAGGTCATCATCGAGAGCTGAAACGGTGAGTAGTCCGGGGGGGCCTCGGTGGCCGACCAGCACAACACAGCGGTGAGCGCTCCCCCGAGAGCCCAGCTGGGCACCATCCAAGGACCACTGCAACTGCCCAGCAGCAACAAGGTCGACACGATCACCGCCACCACCAGGCTCAGCTCCGGGGCACCCGGCGCGAGGGCTGCCACCAGGGGCCAACTCCAGAGCAGGGCCTGGGGCGATTGACGCTGCATGGCCAGGAGCAGCAGGACCACGCCCAGGATGATCGCGCTCAAGCTGAACTCCCAGCGCAACAGGTGGGGCGCGATGTCTTCTGGCTCACCGGTCGGGGCCAGGGAGAACCGCGACACCGTGGCCTCGCCGCGCAGGCTTTGAAACGCGGTGCGGCCAGCGCGCAGGTCCCAGTCCCAGGTGCGTCCATAGTCAGCGCCATCGAGTCGCACCCGTGTCTCTGGGCCCGTGGTGTCGATGCGCAGCCTGTAGGTACGCCCGGGCTCAAGGTGCGAGAGAGCGTCCGGGGCGGGAGTGCTCTGCAAGTCCAGGCCGTGATTGAGCAGCACGGCGCCCCCCGCGTCAGCCGCCGTGCTCAGCGACACGATCACGCCCCGGTCGCTTCCCGGATCGTCCCCCCGGATCAGCACGTCGAGGACAGAGTCTTCGCCGAGCACGACGTCAACGGCAAGCCGCGCATCGGCGTCACGGCGCGGGTGCAGGTCGAGGGGCCGGCCAGGTGCGATGCGCCGAGAGCCGCTGAAAGCGAACTCCTTCTGGGCCCAGGGCCCGACGGAGGCTTCGAACCGTGCCCGGTTGCGCTGCTCGAGACCATGGGTCGCGCACACCAGCAGCAACGCCAGGCCAGCCACCGCGGGGATCCAGTCGCCGAGTCGGGCAGCGCGCCGACCGCTGGCCAGGGCCCACCAGCTCATCAGGGACAACACGCCCAGCAGCGTGGTCAAGCCAGCCCATCGGGAGAGGCTCAGACCACCCTTGTCGCCGCCGAGGTCGATCTCTCGGGGCTCGCCCTTGGCCGGCGTCACGGCGAACCCTCGAATGGACGCGCCCTTGCCCAGCCCGATGGACACCAGCCCGCCGTCTGGCAGCGGGTCGTCGCCCAGCCGGCTCGCCTGCTCCCCGTCGACCATCAGCGCCAGGCCCCGCTCATCTCGGGACAAGCCCACACGATCGCCGTCTGGCCGGGGCAGGGTGCTCTCCACCACAGCGCCGTCGGCCGATCGGCGCTCAAGAGTCAGCGTGTCGTCGTGAAAACGCAGGCTCAGGCCAGGACCATCACGGTCGCCCAGCAACAACTCCACCGCGCCCTTGGGCGCGTGCACTACCAGGGCGTCCGCGTCTGGTAGCCAGGCGAAGACCATGTCGAGCGAGCGCACCGCCCGCATGCGTCCGCCGCTGCGGGTCAGGTCGCGAGCGACACCTTGAACGCCCCGTGGCACCACGTTGATCAACCCGGGCGCTTCGAAGTGGGAGTCGCTGCGCTGCTCGCCGGGCTCGCCGACGGTCAAGGTCACCAGCACCGCGAGGGCCAACCCTGCCAGCAGGGACTTCACCGTCATCGTTGGTCGTCGCCCGTGAGCGCCTCGGGCTGCTCTTCGAGCACCCGGTCGCTCGAAGCCACCGAGCTACCGAGCGAGCGAAAGGTCAAGCTGACCGGCGTCCCTGCCGGAGGGATGACCGACGTGTTCAGCGTGTAGAGCGAATCACTCAGACCGTCGAGAGAGTTGCGCTCGAAGGGGCAGACCTCCCGGCCGTCAATGTAGATGGCGACCACATCACCCTCGACGTCCGCCCGATACCATTCGACCGTGCCCCGGCCTTGGCGGTAGGTGCTGCGCGTCGAGCCGGTGAAGATCCAGCCCCGGTCCACCAGGGGGATGCCGCCACTTTCCTCAGGCGATTCTTCGCGGCCTTGCCCGGGCTGCGCGTCGTCGGGCTGCTCGCCGCTGTCACCGTCGGGCTGCTCGCCGTCTGGCTGCGCGTCGTCGGGCTGCTCGTTGCCGTCGTCAGGCTCGTGCGCGTCTTCGGTCAAGGGCGGCCACTCCAGCAGCAGCGACTCGAGGCTCTCGTCGTGAGGGCGACCCCGGTCGTCGAGCCAGCTCACGGTG
>Ga0209992_10000514_pt1 | contig 51909 bp, 58 predicted proteins | sample 2SBtaG_2_FD_182564 | JGI IMG/M metagenome (GOLD analysis project Ga0209992, IMG submission 182564) | Deep subsurface microbial communities from Kolumbo volcano to uncover new lineages of life (NeLLi) - 2SBTROV12_ACTIVE470 metaG (SPAdes)... | ecosystem: Environmental > Aquatic > Marine >... | reverse complement strand
TTTTTAGAAATGTATTCTCCTGTATAGAAAGGATTAGAGTGACATTTAATAACCTCAAACTTAAGTCAACATATAATTCAGAAGAAGATTCAATTCTAAATGACTTTTACATTCCTGTTTTAGAGAAGTCTGTTAGTTATGACAGAGCAGTAGGATTCTTTTCTGCTTCAATGCTGACTTATGCCGCCCAAGGGCTTTCTAAGTTTGCTTCTAATCAAGGAAAAATGCGTTTAATCATTGGCCATCAAGTGAATGAAGATGAATTTGAAGCGATTAAAAATGGAGAAAACCTTAAAGAAACGTATGAAAAGCTAAATCTTGATTTTGAAAATATTATTAATGAGGTTTCAAGTGATATTTTCACTTGTCGTTTAGAATTATTAAGCTGGTTAGTGGCAACTAATCGTCTAAAGATTAAGTTCGCTATTCGTCGTAAGGGAATGTATCACGAGAAAATTGGAATTCTTACGGATGAAGAAGGGAATAAAATTGTTTTTCAGGGATCTGCTAATGAGAGCAAAATGGCTTTATTGCCAGATTTTAATTTTGAATCAATTTCTGTTTACCCAAGCTGGAAAGAAGAAGTTTATAAAGATTATGGTTTAAGTTATGAAGCCCGTTTTGAACGCTTATGGCATAATAAATCTCAACAGACCGTTGTTGTTGAGATTCCATCTGATATTTATACAAAGCTTGTCAGCATCTACAAATCAGTCACCCCTCCTTCCGCAACGATAGAACTGGAGCTGTTCGATGAGCTTTTAGGTGATAATAAAAGAGGTTCACTTTTTCCTCAGTTACCTAAAATACTGGGATCATCAGCGTATCAATTAATAGATCACCAGAAAGATGCTTTGGATAGTTGGAAGGCAAATGATTTTAATGGTGTTTTTGCTCTTGCAACGGGAGCAGGTAAAACGATTACCGCTTTACATGCTTCTACACAGTTAGCTAATCACAAAAAACATTTAACACTAGTTGTTGCTGTTCCTTATCAAAACTTAGCTGATCAATGGTGTGAAGTGATGGAGTTGTTTTCTATAACGGCTATTCGTTGTTATATGTCAAAATCCAATTGGCAACTTGAGTTAAGTACGGCAATTTCAGATTTTAATTTAAACCAAACAAAACCATTTTTAGCGATAGTCGTTGTTAATAGAACATTATCTGGCGAAGCATTCCAAAAAGAAATCCAGAAAATAAATCCTGAAAATTTACTTTTTGTTGGGGATGAGTGTCATCACCATTCAAGTAAAAATATTCTTAAGAAGTTACCTGATGCACGGTTCAGAATTGGTCTATCAGCAACGCCTTGGTCAAGCAAAGAAGAAGAGAAAGAGGCGGCTCTTACTTCTTACTATGGAGGGATTGTAGCTAAATATTCTATTGCTAATGCCCTTGATGATAATGTCTTAACCCCCTATCAATATTTTATTCATTCTTTTTATCTTACTGATGAAGAAACCGAAGAGTATCAGCAACTATCAAGTGAAATAGGTAAGATGGTTGCCATTCGTGAACAAGGGGGAAGTATAAACGATAAAATACTGACGGCTTTATTTATGAAAAGAGCACGTTTGATAGGATCAGCCGATAATAAGTTTGAAAAATTAAGTGAAATACTCAAAAAATCTAAACCTGAAAAACATACTTTGTTTTATTGTGGAGATGGTTCGGTTGTTGAAGAAAGTACAGGTAAGGAGTTAGACGATTTAGCAGTAAGAGATATAAAGCGAGTAGCATCAATTTTACATGAACAGGGTTGGAAATCTTCTAAGTTTACGGCAGATGAATCATTAAAAGAAAGACGTAATATTATTGATAATTTTAAATTGGGCTTTATTGATGCCATTGTATCAATCCGAGTATTAGATGAAGGAATTGATATTCCTGTATGTAAACAAGCCTTTTTATTGGCGAGCTCGCGTAATGAAAGGCAGTTTATTCAAAGAAGAGGTAGAATTCTTAGGAAGTCAGTAGGTAAAGACTTTTCAGTTATTCATGATTTTATTGTATTACCCAGTGAAAGTGTTTATTTGGATGATTCACTTAAAAGTTTAGTGAATAGTGAATTAGACAGGGTTTATGAATTTTCCCATGTTGCTATGAATAAAAAAGAACTTTATGGAAATGCCATTGATATAGCTGATACATTCGGTATAGATTGGTTAGAGAAAGTTTATAAGGATGATAAGGGGAATTTAAGTGAGTGTTGAAGATATATTGAATGAGTTAAAAGACATTCAGGAGCACCCTGAAGTACTTTTGGAAATTGACTCAGAAATGGAAATTGTTTTAAAAGAAATTATTAAGATAGAGCGGCGACATTTATATGGGTTAGATAGTACTAGTGCGACTAAAAGACGGAATGCAATACAAGAACTTTTGATAGAAAAGCTAAAAAACAGAGGAGGTTGATATGCTTTTACAAAAACTAAAATTAGTTAATTTTAGACAGTTTTATTCTGATACCACCGTTATTGAATTCTCTACTGATACAGATAAAAATATCACCTTGATTCATGGAGAAAATGGAGTCGGTAAGACGACGCTTTTAAATGCCGTTTTATGGTGTCTTTATGAAAAGTTGACACATGATTTTGAGCGGCCAGAAGAATTAATATGCTTGCAATCTTTGAAAGAAGGTAATAAAAACTGTCGTGTTGAATTGAATTTTGAGTATGAAGATAAGCATTATTTAGCACAACGGTCTTTGCAAAATACTCATCAAACTCATTTTAAATTATTTGAAGTGACTGATAGTAACTATTCAGAAGTTCCAAATCCTAAAGCCTTTATAAATAGTATTCTTCCTGATGATATGGCCGAGTATTTTTTCTTTCACGGGGAGGGAATTACAAACATTAATGCAAAAAAATCAGGTGAAAAGTTTAGACGCGCAATTCGGGATATTTTAGGATTTAGACTAGCAGAAACGGCTATTGATGACTTGAAGGAGATAAATAAAAAATGGACGAAAGAATTGGCTAGTCTTCAAAATTTAAGTCAAGAACAAAGCCTGTTGATTAAGAAAAAGAAAAATACCGAGGAAAAAATTGCAGACTTAAAATCTAAACAAACTCATTTGGCCGATGAGAAAGAAATTATTCAAACACATTTAGATCAAATTTTAGATAAATTGCGCACTTGCTCTCACACAAATGCAAAAGCCCTACAACGGGAGATTGATACATTAATAAATAGAGGTAATAAGGTGGATAGCAATATTAATCAAGCCAAAGTTGAAAAACAAGGGTTGATTAAAAAATATGGTTGGATTATTTTTGGACAAAAATTAGCCAATGAAGGATTAGACTTTATCGATGAGCAAAGCCTAAAAGCTAAGATTCCTGCACCTTATGATGAAACTTTAGTGAAAGATCTCATTGACCAAGAGCTTTGTATTTGTGGCCGGGAATTAAAACTAGGAACGGATGAATATTTGAAAGTAACTAGTTTAATTGAAACGGCTGATAATGCAATTATTAGAAATAAGTTATTAAAATCACGCTCTGCTGGAACAAATATTAAAGGACGTTTTTCTGATTTTTTATCTGATTTAGAGAGAATAGAAAAAAATTTATCTAAACTTGATGACGATAAAAGAGATATTAGTCATGAGTTAGATGAAAAAGAAAAAGAGTTAAATAATATTGATACTGATGAGGTGGAAGATCTTAATGAATTAAAACGTAATTGTATGTCTGAACTTTCAGCTGTAGATCAAAAGATTGGCTCAAATAAAAGAAATATTACGAATTTAGACAGTGAATTACAGGAAATAGACTCAAAACTAAAAAGGTTTGGAGCCGAAGATGTGCGTATTAGTCGATTAACAGAACATCAATCTTATGCGCAGGAGTTAATCAAACTATGTGGTATTAAATTAGATCAACATGAAAAAGATTCCAAATTAACTATAGCAAAAAAAGTTAATGAAACTCTACAAGAATTCTCAAGAAAGGACTTTAAAGTAAAAGTTGGCGATGATTTTAGTTTTTTTCTTGTGCGAGAGGATGGGCATCGTGTGGCAAAAAGTAAAGGTGAAAATTTACTGTTAAACTTGTCTTTCGTGTCAGCATTAATTGAATTTGCTCAAATGCGAAGCCGGGCAAGTGGTGATTTTCTTGTTTCAGGTACTACAGCCCCTTTTGTGATTGATGCGCCTTTTGGGGAATTAGATAATACATATAAGAAGGCAACAGCTGAATTTTTACCTAAAAGAAGTCGACAACTAATTTTCCTTTTATCTTCTTCGCATTGGTTAGGGATCGTGGACGATACGATTAAGAATAAAATTGGTTCTGAATATGTCTTAGTATCGTCTAAAACTAGCATGCAAAATGGAAAACCTGATGATAAATTAAGAGTTGATGGAAAGGAATATATCCAGTCTTTATATAATAAAGAGAAAGATGCAACATTTATTGAAAAGGTAAAGTGATGGCTCAAATTTGGCGAGATAAAAAATATACAGTACTTGCAGAGCGCTTGGTTGATAAAGGAACGGGGTTTTGTGGACAGAAAATTTTTCCTAGTTATAGAGAGTTAATGGTATTTGCAGCCATGGTCGGTTTTCATAATGGTAAAAATAATCCTGTACATGATAGAGCATTTGAAATTCCTCAACGCGTGTTTGAGACTAATGAGGCAGATGCTTATGTGTATCTATGTGCCTTACAAGATCAAAAAAATGGTGATATTTTTAGGGAAAAGAATGAAAATGAATGCTGGAAAATTTTTGAATCTTATGCAAATTCAGGTCTTGAAATCATAGATAACTGGCTACTAGATTCACCTGGTGATACGGATGGTGTCGATACTATTTTAAATGAAATGAAAACTATTGCCGCTGAGTTAAGTGAAAAGGAAGAGAATAAAGTAGACTTAGAAACTCTTGAATTTTAGTCATTTTAGTTTTTTTTGTAAAACCGAAAACCTTTTATTTCTAGATGGTTCTTATCAAGCAGGTTATGTAATGCTTTCAAATTAATACCATATTGCATTTTGGGTGGCAGTAACATTGTAATTTTTTTATCGAAACTGCATTGCTTTCTGTAATTAGGAAAGATTTCGGTTATATAAAGCGATTTAAAATACAGCGGTTGTGGGCTATATTCATCAACATAATCAAAAAAATCGACCGCTTGCTGGCCTAATTTTACTTTTATCCGTTCCTTTAACAAGGGTAATGGGGAGTCATTAAAGTTATCGTAGCCCATGAATGACGCTTTTCCAGAATGGAAATGAATTTTCACCAACTGTATATCGTCAAGTTCACCACAGAGCTGGTTTGCACAGCCGACATAAATTCGCAGTAGAGGGGGCAATAAGTCTATAAAGTCTTTATGAAAGGTTAAGGAATGATTTTCAGTTAAAACGCTGACTGGCAACTTTTGATGTGCGGTTATGCAGGCTTCAGTGACCAGTTCAATATTAGAAACGGAAAACAGTAATTCTCTGGCAGTTTCGATAACATTATTATAATTCCCAAAAAAGGCTTTAACATCACGTTGAAGTTGGTTAGGAAGATGGGTATATGGCTTCCTTTTTTCAAACAGGGAAAGAGCAAAGTACACCAGTAAATCTTCTTCTCGATAGCGTTGGGCTAACTCAAATTCGTTGTCCTCAAATAGCACATTTAAGCGGGTGAATGCTTTGCTATGCGAGCCTATTTTTGATCTTATTTTTTCGGATTCTTGAAATTCATCGTTTGCTGGTATACGCCCTAAAATTAAACAAGTCTGCCAGAATTCTTTGAATAATTGTTCATTGTCGGCGTAAAGCAATTCAAATTTTTCCTGGTTGTTGATAGGACGCGTGGTAATTTGTTTCCAGTTGTGATGACGTTTTTGCCGATTAGATAGAAACGACTGTTCTTCTAGTTTGTCTTTAAAAACAAAGAAAATTCCGGGACCTATAGCAATAGCATTTTCATCCAAGGTGTTTTCAATAAAGCTTTGAAGCTCAGGCTGAGAGAAATATTTTTGAAAGGTGTTCAGCGAGGTAATGACGCCATCTTTATAAGGTTTGAATTTATGGATATGTGAATCACCGGCTATCATTGCAGAAACTACGAACAGTTTTCCTGTTAACTCATAAGCTAATTGGATGGCTTCAATCCTTTCTTCCCGGTCTTCTATAACGTTGATAACAAAACCCAGGTTAACCAAGTCGCAAGGAAATCTTTCAACTTCAGGTCTGAATGATGGATCCCATCCTGCAGCATCAATGCCATGAGCTTCGAGCTCTCGTAAATCATCCCCCAATCCACAACCATAATCAAAAATGGTGTAATCACCATTAAGATAGCCATGTTTTGCGAGTGCCTTCATAGGTGCAGATAGTTCTTGCCGTTGTATGGCTGTTTTATGACGGTCAATTGTTTCTTGCGGTTCATCACCCGAATTCTGAAGTGAGCTTATACGAAAAAGGCGATTATCAACGAGAGCGTATCCGTGACGTTTAATTATCCTTTCCCAGGAGTTTTTAAAACCTATAATTCGACTGTTTTCATACAATCCTGCGGCTTCACCTTCATGTGTGATGGCACAGAATTCATCGTAAAATTCGTTGTCAGGATGGATTAATAGTTCTTTTCTATGCAGGATGGGGACATTCTCGGTTTCAGAATAGGTTGCGTCTTTTCTGGTCTTGTTTTCGAGGTCGACCGTAATGCTAGATTCCAATGATGGATAGGCGTCTTGATAAAATTTAGGGTAATTAAGATAAGAAATACGAAATTGAATTTTATGCAACTTAACAATATTCCATTTTGATTGTGAAATATCTAAAGCTTTAGCGATTAAGTAAATAAAATCAGATAATTTATTGTCAATGGTTTCCAGGGTTGATTGATGTAGATAAGTTGCATTACCGACATGCTTTCCCAAAGTTAGAGCCTTTATAAGTTGGTAAAAGTAGCTTGCATCCATAATCTATTCTTGCCGAAGAAAGAATTTTTCTTTTTTGAGGTTTCGGGGCATGCGCCTGCCGTTTGGCAAAGTTTCTAAAATGGTAATAGCTGAATTCATTTCAGGCCCAATACTTATGTGAATAGGTCTTGATTTTCCATAATAATAAAACCTATCGAATGAAAGATTTTCTATTACCCATTTAGCAACTGCTAGTGAATCAGTGTTAACAGCATAAAAGTCACAAGCAAATCCCGCTCGTTTACAAATATAAGTATTTCTAGAATTTCTTTCGTATCCTGAGTGTTGGTCAATTTGAGGAGAAATTCCTGGATTATGTTTTTTTTTGATTTGGAGTAATAGTTCGTTAGAGCAGAAACCATAGGTTAATTTTATCTGTCCGAATTGATCTACTACTGGATCTAGTATAGTTACTGCCAGTTGTTCAATAGAATGAAAAGTTCTATAGTCCAGTGGATAATTTTTTATCCCGGTTTGGTGTTGTGTTTCTCCACATTCAATGAAATCTTTATATTTAAAATACTTGCTGCATTGCTGTTCATACATATTGATTATCATATACACTTACCAAAGTGTTCACTTGTTAATCTCTGTAGAACTTGTTTTATATTTCCGAATTTTTGAGGGTAATAACCTACAAAGGGTCGTTTGTAGGTTATTGCTAGATTCGGTCGCACACGGCTAAAAGTTGTGATGCATAACTATCAGCCGCATCTTTCACCCATGATTCTGAAACTATAAATATCCACCAAACTAGCATTAGTAATGAGAATAGAGCGGAACTTAATTCTAAGCTTTTTCCTTCCAAGAGAATCGAAAATTCAGAGTTGTATAATTTGCAAAGGACAAGAATCAAAGATACCAACGATAATATTATTCCAAAATATTTGATGCCCAAACAGTTCCTACGGAACCCATACGATATATTTTCCTTAAATAATAGATTGTATATTTTGGTGTCTCTTGTTTGCGCAATAAGCCATTTTCCTGCTGATTTGTATTTAATGTCTGCGGAAGTATGGTCAGAATTTTCGTCTTGTTCTGTTGGTGCTTTCCAGTCTGGAACATTTTTTTCGAGGACGTTTTTATAACGCTCTTTTGTATATTTATCTATTGTTTGGTCTGAGTGCCGAAGGAAAATCGTGCTCGGAAATCCTCCCCACTTATCAAGGAGCATTCTTTCAATTTTACGACCACGATGTCTGGATAAATGTGCTAAAAGAGTTATAAGACCACAGGCGACTAGGAGGCCAAATAAGCTTGCTATAGTCTGATATAACGCAGGAATTACTATAAAGACACTGATTATAACGGGCAGTAGTGCTAGTAAAGATGGCTTAACACGAGCATTAAGACCGTATTCATCAAATAAACTATTCAGCATATAGAAGTTAATCCTTTCATTTTGTAGTTTATTGGTGAGTGTTCAGGCTCCATCCACCACTACCTTTTAATGTAAGCTTCATTGTTCCTTTTGTATCTGTACGATAGACCTTATTGCCGTTGTTTGATCCTTTTGAATATTCTCGGTAATATTTTAATGCTTGTTCATTGGGGTGGCCGTGACCGTTATCTCCAACAGATACTATGGTCATATCTGGGCTAATGGATTCAAGATGAGAGGTGTAATAATATTTTTCATCCGGGTCATCGAAAAATGAAATAGACCCGTGATGAGCTGCCATAAGAATAGACGATGAAACATCCCTATTGCTGTAATCGACCATAATTCCCTTAGACCAAGTTTGCGCGTCACTATCTCCCGGTAGCATTGAGCTAGACAGAGCGTATGTATCGTCAGAGCTTCTATGTTCCACTTTTATAACAATTCCTTGGGCGTTGGCATTATCAGGCAACCTATCGTCCTGAGCACTCAAATAACGAAAACGTGTTCTGCCATAATCTGCGTATGTGAGTTTTTTTATTATTTTGCTTCCAACAGTACGGCGTAAATCCATATATGCACGGTATTCAGGTGTATCCGTTGTTGTTCCAGGATAATCGCTATCCCAAATTTTTTGAATTGGAAATCTGGCGTGTAGTTTTTTTATGCCTCGCATATGATCAGCATCCCTATGAGAACAGATGAATGCGTGGAGCTTTTTCCCTTCACCGATTTGATTGCCAACATAATCAAGAACCCGATCTTGATTATCCTCAGTAATATTACAATCAAAAACGAAATTCTTGCTGTCATTGGCTTCGATTAGAACCATATTGCCTTGGCCGACATCTATGAAATGTATTATTGTTGGCATTATTTAATTCCTTATTACTTCTTTTTATTACGGCCTGTGTCGCCTCGTCCTGGGTTTGGAATAGATTCCTTTTGTGTCGTGTTAGGTCGCCTCTTTGCTTCTTTTTCCGTTATAAACTGCCCGTTCTTTGAATCTCTATAACCGGAATGACTATTTTTCTTGGTCATAATATTTTTACCTCATAGAAGTGATTAAATTTACTGCCTAACCGAAAAGTTCGGAATAGAAGTATTTTTAGTATGCCTTTTAAGAATTCTGTTGTCAAGTACAAAAAATACCTGTACTCTGAACTTTTGAAAGAGGGTACTTTATGGCTACATTGCTAGGAGAAAAAATTCGTACGGAGCGAAAACGTTTAAAGCTTACGCTTGATGGGCTTGCTGAAAAAACAGGTTCTAGCAAGAGTTATATTTGGGAATTAGAGAACCGGCCTGTTGTGAGACCATCAGCAGAGAAAATCTCTAAGATCGCTGATGTATTGGGGGTTACAGTAGAGTTCCTGCTAAACGATGGAAAACAGGAACCAACCGATTCTGACATTAATAAAGTCTTTTTCCGTCGTGTATCTCAACTCGATGATACCAAGAGGGCTCAATTGGAGAAATTTTTAAAAGCGATTGAAGATGATGAATAACCCAACTACACCTTCGGCGTGGGGTATTCAATTATCAAAACTTTGGATGGAGAGTGCTCAGGATTTTCCCATTAATGTGAGGGAAATTGCTCTTGAAGTAACTAAGATAAAATTTCCAGATGACCCCGTAGGAATTATTAAATCGCACGGTATTTCCGGTATTGACGGAATGCTATCGAAGCGAAAGTCGAAGGGCGATTGGTGCATTTCTTACGACAATACTGTTACAGTTCCGGGACGGATTAATTTTACTCTTGGACATGAGTTTGGACATTATCTTTTGCACCGGAAATTACGTGATGAATTTATGTGTGGTCAAAACGATATACTGGATTATGATGGAGCCGAATCGAAAAAAATTGAATTTGAAGCTAATGAATTTGCTTCTTATATATTGATGCCTATCAATGATTTTAGGACTCAAATCAAAGGGCTACCTATTACTTTGGACTTGTTAGGACATTGTGCCGATCGTTACGAAACATCATTTACCGCTACTGCGTTGAAATGGTTATCATTCACCGATAAAGCTGCTTTATTAGTAGTCGCGCGCGATGGATTTATTTGTTGGTCCTATCCAAGTAAATTGGCACGAAGACGAGGTGTTTATATGCCGCCAGGAACAGCAGTGCCTCAATCTTCACTTGATCGGTTAAACTGTGGCGTAAAACGGCAAAACCAGAGCTACTCTGTTAAACAAGGTATTTGGCATTCGGAGATGGAAGCCGAAGAGTCTGTGATTCTTTCTGATCAGTTCGATCTATCTATTTTTTTGGTGCTGTTTCCAACAGCAAGGAGGATAGTTGAGCATGAAGAAGAGGAAGATGAAGATTCGTTTACATTTCTATCGAATAGGGCACAAGGACTCAATTGGACAAAATGAATCAATATTTAAATTTCTCCCCTTCCCCCTGGCATATGCCGGTAAAGCGTGGATGGAGCAACTTTTAATCGGACCGCCACTTCTTCGACCGTGATATTCGGATCGGCCAGCATAGCTTTGGCGGCGGCAATGTCTTTATCTGTTAGCGCCGGTGGACGCCCTCCTCTCTTTCCTCTGGCTCTGGCCGCGTTTAATCCGGCCTTGGTACGCTCCCGGATCATCGAGCGTTCAAATTCTGCCAGTGATGCAAAAATATGAAAGATCAGCTTGCCACCGGATGTGGTGGTGTCGATATTTTCGGTCAGGGACTTAAACCCAATTTTCCTTTTCTCCAAATCCTCGACCGTTTCGATCAGTTGTTTGATCGACCGGGCCAGCCGGTCGAGTTTCCAGACAACGAGCGTGTCCCCTGCCCTGATATATTCGAGCGCGGCGGTCAGCTCTGGCCGGTCCCGTTGAGCCCCGGAGGCTTTTTCCGTGAAAATCTTCTCGCACCCTACCGCTTCTAGAGCGTCAGTCTGCAAATTGGGGTTTTGATCTTGGGTGGAAACGCGGGCATAACCGACGAGCATATTTTAATCTCCGAAAACTCATCAAAAGTATGGATTATTCGGAGGCAAGTTTCAAGAGACAGTTATGAGATTATTCCGGCCACAAAAAAGGGCCGAATTATCGGCCCTCCCCTACTCTCCCAAAAACGAACGTATTTAAGAGACTGGTGGTGTATGTCAGTTATCTAGAGCTGAATTATGACGCCGCACCTTCAGCGGTGCATCTGCATCTTCTGATATATGTAGGATTTCTGGAACAAAACTAAGGTCAGCGATCTGTGCTAGCAACGGCGTGAAAATGGATCAAACTGGAAAGTTTGAAAATGATAAAAGCTTTCCAAAAAGGCTTGACTCTTTAGTAAAGTACAGGGTTTATAATTGTTTTAGATAACGTAAACAATGCTATGGCCATTACTATTGGAGAGGTAGCCAAACGTTCGGGCATCGGGATTGAAACCATCCGCTTCTATGAACGCGAAGGCCTGATTGATGACCCGCCGCGCACAGAAGCGGGATATAGACAATACCCGGATGATGTCATCCTTCGTGTTCGGTTTATTCGACAAGCAAAGGAACTCGGTTTCTCCTTAAAAGACATCAAGGAATTATTGTCATTGCGTCTTTTACCGGGAACAACGTGTAAAGACATTCGTGAACGAACAACGCGCAAAATTGATGAGATCGAAGAAAAAATTCAAACGTTACAAAAGATGAAAAACATATTAACCACATTGGAAACCAATTGTAAGGGCCACGGCCCTATAAATACCTGCCCGATTTTGGGTGCCTTGGATCAAGGGCCAACACATGAAAATCAGTGAATCTATATATAAATTTGTCGCGGCAATTCCGGCAATTGGACTGGCTTTTCTCCCAAAGCTTGTTTGTCCGGTCTGCTGGCCCGTCTACACGACGTTGCTAAGTTCGATGGGAATAGGTTTCGTGAATTACACACCCTATTTAATGCCCTTGACATTCGTTTTTGTGCTAGTTGCTGTTGGTACCATTTTATATCGCGCGAAAACACGTAAGGGGTACGGACCCTTCGTTGTGGGCTTGTTTGCTTCAATTATCCTATTATTGGGAAAATTTGCTTTTAATTCCGATTCTGCTCTTTTTGTCGGGGTCGGATTCCTTGTTATTGCATCCCTCTGGAATGCATGGCCTCAAAAAAACAAGGACGACTTTTGTCCTTCGTGTGTTTCAACCCCATATCAGGAGAAATCAAGATGAAAACGAAACGTCAGATAGAAATATTCAGTGCCGGATGCCCGGCCTGTGAAGAAACTATTGATCTTGTGAACAAGATCGCCTGTCCATCCTGTGAAGTAAGTGTTTTGGATATGAATGACCAAACCGTAACGCGTAGAGCTAAGACGCTTGGAATCCGCTCGGTTCCTGCCGTCGTGATCGATGGAAAACTCGCAGACTGTTGCGAGAACCGGGGACCGGACGAAGCAACGCTTCGAGCTGCCGGGTTAGGACAAACAATCTAATACAGGATCATTCTTTAACAAGCGGGTTCGAAACGCTTCTCTTTTCACTTTCCCAAAAACAGTCGTTTTTGAGATACTTGTAAAGTTAGTTCTATTTTTTGGCGCAGCATCTATCTTGCTCTCCAAAAATACCGGCATAGTTTGTTTGCCACGCCAACCGTTTAATGAAATATTCCTGATCCTGATTAAATATATCCAGACAATGAGGACATCGACAAAAATTGAATAATGTCCCATCAAATACATGCTCTACTGTTGTGCTAATAGGTTTTTCAGCCAAACAAACCGGACATACGGTCAAATTTGATGTCTCATTTAATAATTGTTCAGGGTTGGTTTTAAAGAGTTCCAAGCATCCTTCACAACAGAACCAATATTGCCTTTCTTTATAACGATGGGAAACTGCTTTTTCTTGAGTGATTCCTAATCGGATTAATGAACAACCACAAGCAGGACAAATAGGGGTATTCACAAATGGCCTCTCTTTTAATGATTCATAATCCGAAATTCCTTAAACTTAGCACTTGTCTGGTTCACTTTTGTAATCCCACGCGTTACCGGCGAAAAACAATGCCAGCCCTGCATAAACGAGAACTGTTGCCAAGGCCACCCCGGCAACGGATAAAAACAATCCAAACACACTGATCACCGCACCTATGCTCGCTAATTTAAAGGGCGAGAATGTACCTGTTTTGGTTATTTCCTGATTTTTAACAGAACGGTATAGCGCCCATAAATTGATACCGACAAAAACCATAAACAATGGAATAAGAATCGCATCATGAATTAAAAAACCCAACCCAATAGCGGTAATGGCGCTAATAACAACCGTAAGTCCCAGGCAGCAAGCGCCAGCAATAGCCGCACCAACCAAACCGGTAGTTTGTTTTGTTTGATTTTTCATCATAATATCTCTATGTCGAGTTTAACTTTTGTCCCGAATGTGGGATAAACTCTGCTCAAATGCATTCACTTTGTTTCGAGCATCCTGAATATATTGATTGAGCTCAATCAGACTTATTTTTGTTCCTTCATTGTCCCCGTTGTCACTGGCTGCCAATAAACGAGCTATTTGCGCTAATGGGGCCCCCGCAGCACGAGCCGTTCGAATAAAGCGTAACCGTTCAATCGCAGGTTTAGAAAACAGCAGCAATCCACCGGTGGTTCTATCATTGACCTGAATCAAGCCTTGATCCACATAAGTTCTAATGCAGTGGACACTGATACCTGTTTTTTCAGCCAGTGTTGAAAGCCTGATCAACGTGTCTTTTTTGAGGTGATCATTCATCATTACCCCGCACAACAGGAAAGTTCTTTTACATCTTTGTTAAAGGTTTGCGCGCAAAGTTTGATGCCTTCCACCATCGTTAAATAAGGGAATAATTGCCCGGCCAGCTCTTCAATGGTCATTTGATTGTGAATAGCCAATACCGCTGTCTGGATCATCTCGCCCGCTTCCGGGGCCAATATCTGTGCACCGATCAAGCGACGGCTGCCTTCTTCCATGACCAGTTTGACAAAACCTCGGGTTTCAAAATTGGCGAGTGAACGTGGTACATTCTCTAACGGCAACAGGCGGCTATCGGTTTCGATATTTTTGAAATGTGCTTCCGCTTCGGTTAACCCCACGGTAGCCATTTGCGGCTCGGTAAACATGACGGTAGGCATAGCTGATAAGTTGACAGCAGCATCACCGCCGGTCATATTGACGGCAGCCCGGGTTCCGGCGGCGGCCGCAACATAGACAAACTGCGGTTGACTCGTACAGTCTCCCGCAGCATAAATATGTTCAACATTAGTGCGCATATGGTCATCAATGACGACAGCGCCGTCTTTACTGACTTCTACTCCCGCTTTTTCAAGCCCCAGCCCTAGAGTATTGGGTGGCCGTCCTGTGGCGATCAATAATTGATCGCCTTCAAGGGTCTGTCCTTTGGTGGTTTTGATCGTGAATTTGCCTGATGAAAACCGGCCTTTTTTATAGGTAACGGCTTCTGCCTGGGTATGGGTCAAAAGGGTCATGCCTTCCGCTTCCAGGATTTTATGCAGTTCCGCACCAATATCGGGGTCTTCTCTAAATAAAATCGAGCTGCGGGCCAGCAAGGTAACTTTGGAACCCAGTCTTAGGAAAGCCTGCGCCAGTTCCAGCGCGACGATGGAAGAGCCAATCACCAGCAAATGTTCCGGCAGCTTATCCGCCTCTAATGCTTCTGTCGATGTCCAATACTGGGTGCCAGCCAAGCCTGAAATAGGTGGAATACTGGCCGATGCGCCGGTGGCAATGAGAAATCGGTCGGCGGTGATTTCGGTAAATTCGCCATGCTCCCGATCGACAATCAGCGTATGGGCGTTTTTAAACCGGGCATCCCCTGTAATCAGATTGATGTTCGGGTTGGACTCTAAAATGTTTTCATATTTTGCCGCCCTGAGTTCATCAACTCGGGTTTGCTGTTGAGTCAGCAGTTGTTTGCGGTCAATGACCGGTTTTTGTTTTTTGATGCCGTCAAACGCATGAGCTTTTTGCAAATGGGCGATATGCGCCGCACGGATCATGATTTTGGAAGGCACGCAGCCGATATTGACGCAGGTTCCGCCAATGATGGGTTTACGTTCAATCAGGGTGACTTTTGCTCCGTTCTCCACTGCTTTAATCGCACAGGCGAAAGCACCCGAGCCGGTGCCAATAATGGCGACATGGAGCGGCTGAACATTGTTTCCGGTGGTGGGTGTTTTATTATCGGTAGCAGCCTGTTCATTATCCAGTTCCGTTACTTGATAACCTTTATCTTCAATTTGTCGAACCAGCGTTTCCAGACTGGCTTCACCGCTCACCGCCAAAACACCTATACCTTTAGGGTGCGATACTTTAATCTCCACCCCATCCAGTACATTTAATTTTTTTTCGATGCCCTCGGCACAGCTTGGGCAGGTCATGCCATCAATTTTCAGTTCTTTAGTCCACATAATGATTCCTAAGTTACTTGGATCGGCGAACGGTCGCCGGATAACCTGCATTGGTGGTGGCCTTGATCAAGGCTTCACTATTGGTTTTTTGGGGGTCAAACGTCACGGTAGCTGTTTCGGTATTAGAATCAACATTAACAACCTGAACGCCATCGACACCTTGCAATGCCTTCTTAATGGTGATTTTACACATGGCGCAGGTCATGTTCTGCATATCGAGCGTCACAGACTGACTTCTGTTTTGAATCTGAATCGGTGATTCAGCCTGAATAGTTTGCATTAAAAAAAGCCCTGACAATAAACCCAACGTTAAGAATAAAGTTTTAATGGTCATCATTGTTCTCCTTATGACATAAAAAACGGGGCGTACCAGGGGAATGCCAGAAGCAGAAAAATCAGCCCAGAACCTATCCAGAAGGTCGTCCTCTGTTTTTGTTTCACTTCGGGTGATGCGCACGCTTCACCCTCTTCACAGCTTTCTGGTATCAAATAGAGTTTGCGATACCCCAAACCAATAAAAACCAAAGTTAGTATCAGAAAAATAGGCCGCACCGTTTGCATGGACGTTAACGTGCTCATCCATGCGCCGCCAATCCCCAAGGATAAGAGCAGCAAGGGGCCAACACAACAGACGGATGCGCCAATGGCGGCTAATATGGCGCCTATGCCCAGCAAGGATGTGTTTTTATCTGGAGTTTCGTGTTCAGTTGTCATCGTGGTTCTCCTCAATCAATATAAATCGTTAATGTCTGTCATTAACATTTCAGCAGCACATTGATGCCAAACCTAAAACAGACAAAGATAAAGCTTAATTAGGAGCCTAAACCCTGTACTATAGAACAGAGTCAAGAAAAATTTACATCATTTCTTTGATAGATCAGAGGTTGTGGAACTTTCTTTTGAAAGTGCATCGATGAGAGAACAATGTTCGGTGGATGGATTGGTCTGACAACCTTTAACCAGGTTATCCAGCACACTACGCAGAGCGGTTAAGTCTTTTATTTGCTCGTCAATGTGCTGGCACTTCTGTTCGGCCATTTTTCGTACATCCTGGCATTGACCGCTATCCAGTGATAGTAGTTCTAAAATTTCTTTTAAGGTAAACCCAGCTTGTTGAGCGCGTTTTATAAACCGGAGTCTGGCAATCGCATCATTTGGGTATTGTCGATAACCACTGACTGGCTTTTCCGGCTCAATCAATAATCCTTTACGCTGATAATAGCGGATGGTTTCAATCGTTACATCGGACTGTTTGGCCAGTTTTCCTATGGTTAGAAACATTATTAGTCGGGATTACTGTTCTGATTTAGCTTAAGGGATAGCAAATTCATTTCCCTTGATCCAGCTAATAAAAAAAAGGTGATCAATAATAAAATCACTTTGAAAAAACATTGTAACCGACTAATTCGTATCTCCCAACCATCGTTTAAATGTTCTCATGAGAACATTTAAACCTATTTAGTATTAGCAAAAAAATAAACAGTTACGATAACATCTATCCCCACATCAGAGTAAAGATGAATCATGAAGGGCTTTGCCCTCAGCCTTCGGCTTCACCCAAGGTATTTACAACAAAGGTGATGGGATGGGGGAACCGGAGCTAACCGGCAGCGGGCGGGGTAACATCTATGACGACCAAGTGAGCTGGCCACGTTACCCTTTTTGTTTATGATAGGATGGTTACCGCTAGTTACTAGGTCAAATAGGGTAGTACATGTTAAAAATTCTATTCAGCCGTGATCTTCTTATATTCCTTATAAAGAAAGAATAGACCGCAAATATATACAATATTCGCGGCCATTAATTCAAGTTCCATAAAATACTGACTAAAAACCATCCAGCCAACAAATATAATAAACAATAGCTTGAATACTAAAAGACCAGAATACCCCCAACGATTAATAAAAACACGTATAAAAGGGTTGGCCTCATGACCACCGGCTGAAACGATTTTAATCGTGAAAAACAGGTCAATAAAATTCAGGAAAACGAAAAAAATTAAAAGGATAAAAATATTCAAAAAGTTAAACTTAACTTGTTTCTAACGTTGCATCCTTTATAGTTGAACTCATTCCAGATTGAAAATCAGATGATTTGGTTTTTTCTTTTTTTTCAACGCCCTTAATATCAGAAAAACTACTTTTTGTATCATCTGAATCAGCATCAGGGGAATAGTTTTTTAACCATTTCTTGAACTCTTTATCTCGCTTTAAATGATGTTCTAAAATAGCTTCAAGAACTAACGATTCATCACAACTCGGGTTAACTTCCTTCGCAGCTTTCACATAAAGATTAAAATTTTTAACCAAGTCTTCACGAAGTTTAAAATTGACACGAACAGGCTCAGAAACCTTTGGAATAGTCAGACTAATTGCCATGCATTATATCCTCTTTTGAATTGATAAGTTTTTTGTTTAATGCAAATCGTAATAACGCAGTATAGTATAATCTACGTGCGCTACTTTGCTCTTTTGTTGCTAATTGTACTGCCTCATTTTTCAATTTTTCAGGTAATTTCAAATTAATAGTCAAGCCAGCAGACGGACTGGCATAAAAAATCGGATGATGTTCACCTGGAGCAATATTTTTGAATGAATCAATAAATTCTTTGATCGCTTTAGCATAGACTTCTTGCAATATTTCATCATGCACTTTTGTATAGTTTTTAATAGCATTCACTAGCTCAGGTTCAGCTTTAGTTTGTTGCAAAATTAGTGTCAAAACGCATTCCCCTATTGGCGTTATATGGTTCCAATATCATGTCTTTGTTAACAAAAACATTCACTGCAAATCCAGGGGCTATTATTATTGTTGGCTGCCGATTTAACATTTTATCGACAATTTTTTGACCCGTTCTATTGATATCCTGCCCAATACTTGATACAAAACCTTGACTCAAAGTTGGACTAAAACCTGTCTGACTACCTTGCGAAGAGGTGACGGCGGCGGACATAATACTGGACAAAATAACCCCCCCAGCTAATTGTAACCAATGGTGGTCTACCTTGTCTTTAAAACCTGCATATCCAGTCAAATCAACACCTGGCATTCCTTCCAGATTGATAGATGCACCATTTGGCATAATTAACCGATGCCAGACTACCAGAACACGTTCCTGACCGAAAGCAACACCAGAATCATATTGCCCAACCAAGCGCGTTCCTTGAGGAATTAATAGATAATTACCGGTCACAGTATCAAAAACATTTTCACGAACTTGCCCGACAATTTGACCTGGCAAATCAGAATTAATACCCGTGATCAATGTCGTTGGAATGATAGCTCCTGCTTTCACTTCATACGGTGAAACCGGATGAGTTATTGCGGCTTTTAAGTAAGCATTTGGTGAATCTTTACTGTATTTTTCAAGAAAGCTGGATTTATCACTTTGTTTATTCTGTGAGTCCCATTCCGTTTTCTGTTTAATAGCCGATAAATCGGGTGAATAGGACGGACGATTACCACGCAATGCAGCACGTCTTTCAGCTAAATTGGAATGTAATTCAGCTTGGTTTTTTTCTGATAAATCTTGCTCTCTTTTTTCATTAAACCCTGGAAAAAAAACATCGGCTTTCATGGCCTGTATGCGTTCAGCTATCAGGCGTTGTTCTTCAGGGGTTAATTCACGTTTGGCTGGAGCAACGGGTCGTTTAAATGTGGTTGTTTTAGCAACCACACCGACATGCCCCATATCACCCTCAAGAGCTGGCCCCAGTTTAGGCACGGTCCTTGGAATCTCTGAATAGTTTTTAGGACCAGTTTTTACAAAGCCAGGCAGCCGATTATCATCGGCTGGAACCAGGTTATCTTCAGCAACACTTACATTATCAGGTTCACTCAACATAGCGACAGCAAAAGCAATGATAATGATACCGATTGCAACAAAAACAAGTGCGATAATCGGGCCTTGTTTTAACCGTCTAGGTTGGGCTGTGGACATTCTGAGTGAAGCACTATCCGGGCTAATTTTATCTGTTTCTGACATAATTTCATCCTTTTAAAATGTTCTCATGAGAACATTTTAAGAACTTTTGTTATCATTCATAATTAAAACAATTTCTTTGCCGCCTTCTTGGGCAATACGTAATTCAGCTTGATTAAACAGCCGGTCAACAATGTAATAGTTTTCTTTTACCCGATAATTGACCATCTGTAAGTCACCGTGCTTCAAAACATAAAGGGCAGGGGCTTCACTAGAGGCCAGTGCATCAGGAAATTGAATATAGGTCTTTTTGCCATTATCAAATACACGTACAGGTTTCCAAACTGGCGAGCCTTCATCGACTTCAATCGTGTAATTAAAATTAGCGTGACTAATATCTACCGATGACGTTTGAATCATCTCATTTTCACGGCGTATTTCTTCCGCTTGCGCGGAATATAAATCCAGTTCATCTTGAGCGTAAATCCACGACACAGCCGACATATATGTTTTCTTATACGAATGCAGCTCGATATGATACGTCCGTCTGTTGGTGGTTAATATCAACGTAGTATTCAAGTCTGGTCGGGTTGGCTTAATGTATAGATGTTGAATCTTTTGGCCGTTTTTATAGGATGTACTGGAACCGGCTTTCCAGCGAACAGGATCACCGATACCAGGCTTGCCTAACAGCTCTTCACCTGGTTGTAATTGAATATCCGTCAGTTTAAACGGAGCACAAAAAATCTGATACAAGGCTCCTTCCGCATAATCGTATTGCATAATGGCGTTGAAATAGCCGTAATGATCCGGTTTATATGTGGCCGCTGCATTAGCCGCTTCAATGATGCGATAAGGCGGCTTGTTGTTTGGTTTTTTCTTGCGGTCTTCTTCGGAAAACGTTCTCAATTGATGCGCTGCTATGACCTTAGGAACGGTAACGACTTTAGGAACAGGTTCAATATATTCAGTTTTTACCGCCTTCACATAGTCATCACGGCTGATGGGTTTTTGAGTAGCACAGCCATTGATAACAAAGGCAAATGAAAGAATAAATAGAGCATGTAAATACATAATTAATCCTTGAAAGTATATAAAAATATATGCACGAATATTAAAAAAAATCTTACCGGAATACCTTTGACCAAGAGTAATGTGTGATGTACATTCCCAATGGATTCTTGGCTAATTTTTCTTTACTGTCGGGTATTTGCATTTCAACCTTAAAGGTTCCCCGCCAATGTTCTTTTCCTAGCATATCGCCTTTTTTAGACCAGATTTGTTCACTCCAATCTATTTGCCAAGTATCGGGTGAAAGTCTTAATGTATCTTCAATCGAAATACTGACCGTTTGTGTTTCCATTCGTTTGAACGGCGATAATGCCCTTGTTTCTGAATTCAGTTGATTAACCGCTTCATCGGCAATGTAGTTATAGGCATAGAGCCAGTTTTGCCGTACCACCATCATATCTGATGACAATGAACGGGTCATACGTAGAAAACGTCGCAAATGAAATTCAATTTGTTTTTCTGATGGTCGCCATTCCGCCATACTTTGTCCGGCACGACCTGAATACCTGGCATTACCCAGCTGGTCAACTTGAACAACCTCAACTTCCGTTTTAGGCAACTGGCCTAAGTAAATCATGCCGCCTACACTAACTAATGAAATAAACATGCTGCCAAAGGCAGCGATCCGCCAGTTCTCAGCTTGCTTTCTTGAACTCCCTATCCGTTCATCCCAAACCTGTTCTGCTCGTTGATAGGGCGTTTCGGGTATAGGATTTTCATTTTCCCATTTTGCTGTTTTTGCTTCTTTCACATTAAGACTCCAGAGTGAATGCTATAAATTAGGATTTATATTGCCGCCTGAAGGCCGAGCTTCCTGTGGTATCGAATGGTGCATTGAAGCGGCTCGCTGCATAGTGCGTTTGGCCCATGCTGGGGCTTCGGATGATGTACTCACAGCTGTGGTTTTTTTATCCATCCCCATTGCCACCCTTGCACCGTTGGTTGATGCATTGGAAAGTGTTTCTCCAGCTTTACCTGCCATATTCGAGACAGTGTTTTTTACCTGATTCCCTGCCGCCGAACCCACACCGTAAAGAGAACCCAGTGCAGCGGAAGCCGCCCTGTTAACTGGATTTGTTGAAGAACTGGCCGCAAGAGCCAGATTCGCACCAGTAGAAGCCGAGCCATACGCTGCCGCTCCTAAACGTGCTGCGCCTCCTGTCATCGAGGCAGCGGCCCTTGTTGCATTCGCTAACCCTGCCGCCGCTCCCGCTGCCATAAAACCACCGGCCACTGTATTTTGAACAGCAGTACCCGCAGATAGGGAAGGAGAACCTGCAATGAGTCCGGCAGCTATACCAGGAGCGTTCCAGACTAAAAAGGCAATTGCCCCGACTGTTAATATCAAAGACAATATTTCGTTTAATGTCGGTGCTGCTGACAATGTTGCACCGGTTATCACAGCACCGGCAACAGTTAAAATAAATGATAAAACCATCATTTTGATGCCAGAGGAAATTACTGCTCCTATTGATTTCTCAGCTAAAAATTTAGTGTGTTTTATTAATCCAAAAGGAAGAAGAATCCCAACAATTGCCGTAATAATATAAAACTCAAGAACTGTTATAAATACCTGAATACCCATTAAAAAATAGATAAATAATACGGTCATCCATAATACAAAATAGATTAAGCGATAGGCCACATTCACTACACTAAATGTATTCATTTGAACCTGAATAGGGGCGGCAACAACAAAACCCTGGTTAACAACACCGGAAGGATCAAGTAAGTTAACTGGACCGCCGCCACCTGCAATATTACCAGCCTGTGTTAATGAATTAACCAAACTATTCGCTAGTAATGGAAATGAAAATACTACCCAAATCCAAAAACCAATAAACAGTATTTTTTTTATAGCATCTAATATTTGACCACTTCCCAACGCCCAATAAAGACCAAATAAGATTATTTCAACTCCAAGCAAAGTCAAAAATAACCAAGTCGTAGATGGTAATAAATTACCAAACCCAAGGCTGAAAACTCCTAGAAAATTTAATAATGTTGCAGTTAATGTATTCGGTGTCATAAGAATCCTTAATTACACTATAAAAAAATACCTTCTCTGGCAGCGGCAACACATTCAACAGAATTCCTTTCATCCTTAGAAGCATTACGACATTCAGAAAATTTCTTTTTTAATTCAGCATTATTAGCCCTATAGTATTTTTGTTTTTTACTAATCAAAGCCTCCAAAGTTGCTTCGTCTCTAACATAGTTAGTCGCCTCTATTTCATCTTGGCTACAAGAAACAAGAAACAAACTAACCAAACATGGAACCAACAAAATATTTATTTTCATAATTATTGCACCGCAGGAAATGAGGTTGGAACAGTTACAGAGGCTCCAGGATTAGCAAAACCAGAAGTAACTTGAATAAAATATTGCTGATCAGCTTCTCGATTAGCAGTTTCCAATTGTTGTTTAATCGCAAACATCCGTTGAGTCGCAATCATGGATTGGTTCATATCATTAACGGATGCAATCAGCGCAGCATTTAATTGATTACCGACTTGAATTTGTCGAACGGTTCCATCTGCACCATTACTATCATTAAGCAATGTTTGGATACGGTTATTACGTGCCGCGATTTTGTTGATTGCTGCCTGTGCCTGCATAGCTCCGTTAACAGCATCTGTTAACGTGCTATTCCATGTTTGTCTGGCATTTCTTAAATTGCTGAAGTTATAGGTTGACCAGTCGCCGCCTTGCGGGAATATTGTGTTCATCTGTGACCTTATTCTGGCAGCATCATATTGAAGTGCCGCAACAGAGTTCATGACATTGGTTATTTCAGCAGACTGAATCACATTGTCATTGATCAAACCAACCCACTCAGAAGCTCCTAGCTGATCCAGATTCTTGACCCAATTCGCAACCATTTGTATTTGCTGTGCAGTCTGCGTCACAGATTCTATCGTCTGCAAAACATTTTCAGCACTGGTAATAACTTGCTCTGCGGTTTGGGCGGCCTGTTCTGCCGAATCTGCCGTCCAGAAACCGGTTTGTATGCCGATATGAGCAATATCAACAACTGGAATACCTGTTGCATTGACCTGTGAAAACGGTATCAATGAGACAACAGACGTTGCAACCATGATTTTAAAGTTTCTCATGAGAACATTTTTTTTCATTGTCTATCCTCTAAAAATTAAGAAGCTACAGATAACGGTTCACTGACCATATCCGCTGCCCAGGTTAAATTACGTTGGCGTAATAATAATTCAGCCCATTGCTCCGATGAGTGATTCTTTTCCAGATCATCCATAAAAGCCTGATCAGAAGGTGAAGAACGACCGACGAATGCCAGGGCAACATCCCCCAGTTCAAGATCAAACAGTCGTTTGCCTTTAGGTGAACGGTAAAAATATTCTTTTTTCTGAACAGCTCTACTCAAATTAATAATTTCAGTTTCAGACAGCCCTAATTTGGTATAGGCTTCTGATGTCAAGGGATCGGTAGCACTGTTATCTGGCAAAAAGATTTTTGTCATACAGGCCGAAAGCAGAGTAGAACAGATTGGCGAATTAATGGCATCTTCAATTTCCTGAGTAGCAAACACCACAAAAACATTCTTTTTCCTGAGTGTTTTCAGCCATTGCCTTAACCGTGTAGCAAAAAATGGGTGATCCATAAACAGCCAGGCCTCATCCAGAATCAACAGAGTAGGGCGGCCATCAAAACGCTGCTCAATTCGATAGAATAAATAACCCAACGCGGGAACAATCGCGCTATTCCCCAAATCCATTAATGACCCCATTTCAATCATTGTCCAGAAGTCATCCTGCAACGTGTCGTTGTCACTATCGAATAACTGCCCATAGGTTCCCTCAAGCGTGTATTGCATCAACGCATCCCGAATATCTTGATTCTGGATTAATTGCTGTAAGCCGCCTATCGTTCGTTGTTTCCTGGGTGAAGTTGCCAACGATTGAAGCGCATTATGAATTTCTGTTTTATCCTTTGGCGTTAAGGTTAAATTCTGTAAATCCATAAGCGTTTCTATCCAACCTTCCGCCCAGTTCAAATCCGATTTTTGATCAATATTGACTAACGGCTGAAAGGCAACGGGACGATCTTCATTGCCAGGTTCATAGATAGACCCACCGACTGCCATTGTTGCCGCTCTTGCAGTACGATCTTTATCAAAAAAGACCACCTGTGCTTTCGGGTATCTTAGCCATTGCATAGCCAGTATGCCGAGCAATGTTGATTTACCGCTACCGGTCGGCCCAACAATAAAGGTATGACCCACATCACCGACTGATAAAGATAATCTGAAAGGGGTATTGCCGGTTGTATTACAAACCAGTAAAGGGGCCGCTATCCCCGTTTCTTTCGCTAGGTGATAATCATGTCTATCACCTGACCAAATGGCACTCAACGGGAATATATGTGCCACATTCAAGGTATTAATCAAGGGGCGGCGCACGTTGGAATATACGTGTCCTGGCAGCGAGGACAACCAGGCATGAAATGAATTGGTTGTTTCATGCCGCGTAGTAAAGCCCTTGCTATTAATCACCTGCATCACGGTATCTAACCGTTGATGACATATATCCAAATCTGGATGCCAGACAGTAATTGTCGAAGTGTAATAACCATACGCCACAACATCATTACCCAGTTCCTCTAAAGCGGCTTCCGCATCAACCGCATTGCTTTCAGCCTCGGTATCGACAATACGTGACTCTGTACCTGATGCCTGTTCTTTAACCAGAGTAAATAATGACTTTCGTTTTGAAAACCAGTTCTTGCGATATTTATCAACCTCATTCTTTGCATCTTGATTGTCCAGACAGATAAAACGGCTTGACCAGCGATATTCAAGAGCCAGGTGATTGAGTCCATCCAAAATACCCGGCCATGCTTCCGATGGAAACCCGTTTATCGTAGCCGTCATGACATAGTTATTTCCCAACACAGGAATTTCACCGGGCTGATACGCCTGATCAGTCAGAATATGATCCAGAAAGATTGGGGTGTCAGGTGCTTTTACCGGATGTCTTCTTGTTGAAACGGTAGAATGTAAATAAGTCAGCGTTTCATCATCATTCAATTCAACAACTTCTGGAAAAACATCCCGCATGATTCCGGCAATATGTTTGACCGTTTTAATGAAATAACTCAAGTCTCTCTGGTTATCATAATCCTGGTCGTGTGCATCACGATTCGGATCATCAATAAAAACAGCTTCCACTTTTTTAACCTTATCGGGTGGCATAACCCAGGTAAACGTTAAAAAATAATTGGATTCAAAGTGATCTCCTTCATCTTCATAATGTCCACGCCGTTCTTCATCGACAATCCAACTTGCAGAATTCGGCCACTGACAGGACACATATTCATTTGTCCTGAAACGCTGGGACTCAGAGAAGTACGCCCATCCAGAACCCAGCCGTTTAAGAACATTGTTCAATCGTGCGCTACTGGATTGAAGTTCAGCCGGTGAAGAACTTCCCAAGTCAGGCCCACGAAAAGCAATGGTTTTTTGCAAAACGCCATTTTTTTGCAAAATGACACCAGGGGCAACTAACATCGCCCAAGGCAAATAGTCACTTAACCACTTTGTTTTTTTCCGGTATTCGGATAAATTAAACATGCCATAACTCCTACGGGTCTAACCGGCGAGGGGCTTTCATTGCAAATTTGAAAACATCAAAAAAATAGGGATCTTTTTTAGTCAAAATTGCAAACCCGATATGAAAAATAAAAAAGATGGGTAGCACCCATATTTCCTGTAACCCGAAACCTACGGCGCAGGCGGTCGTCCACAAGATAAACGCCAACGTTCTAGGCAAGCCGACAATCAATATTGGGGTAATTAATCCCCGATGAATAGGGGCTGTGTAGCCATCTTCCATTGTTTTCTCCTAAATAAGCAATCCACCGGTAAAACCAAAGAAGGCCAAGCTCCAGGACAAGGCATTAAACGCAATAGTCAAACCTAAAACAATCCACATGGCACGGCGAATTAAACCACCACCTTCAGAAAACGCCAGACCAAACCCAAAAACGACAATTGAAATCGCACCGATTACACGAGCCACAGGACCAGTTAATGAATTCAGTAAATTATTAAGCGGGGTTTCCCAAGGCATACCTGTTGTTGTCGCAGCCTCCGCATTTGTTCCCATGAGAAACATTAGGGTAAAAAAACTCAAGAAGAAAATGGTATTACGTCTATATTTCATAATGGTTCCTTTTAAGTTAAATGTATATAGAATTATATACTATGTAGTAAAATAAATGATTTCTTTTTGTTAGTCAACAGGTGAAATTAACCATTCACCATTTTTATATCCAGTCACCTCAGAGATACCTGATAGACACCGACCGGCAGGCAAGGTTTTATCACGTTTGATATGAACGCACAGGTCAATAGTCTGAGCCACAAACGCCTTTGGAGCCACCATATTATTTTCTTCAATCAATTGACACATGCGGGTTAACATTTCGCGGGTACTGTCTGCGTGAATGGTTGCAACACCGCCAGGGTGTCCTGTATTCCACGCTTTGAGTAAATCAAGGGCAGCTTTATCTCTAACTTCCCCAATGATGATCCGGTCAGGCCGCCACCTTAAACTGTCAAATAAAGCGCGCTGCAATGATACATTAGCATCCGTATAAAAGTGAACCTTGTTGAGTGCATTACACTGTAATTCTCGATTGTCTTCAATAATGATGACACGATCACCGGTTACTGAGATGACATCGAGCAAAGCATTTGCCAATGTAGTCTTACCAGAACCGGTTCCACCACCTAACAAGATATTTTTTCGATCCATGACCGCATTATGCAAAATCTGCGACTGGCTCACCGTTAGAATGCCCTTGGCAACATAATCATTCAAATTAAAAACCTTTTTGGCCGGCAGCCGAATACATAGCGCAGGACTGTCTACCATTGGCGGCATGGATGCCTGGATTCTCGCATTCCATTGGGGTAGTGTACCTGCAACACTGGGGTTATCAGTTGAAATAGTCGTTTGCATGATGGAAGCAACCAGACGGATGGCCCTTTCTATTTCTGCCGTGGTCATTTTAATATCAGTTTGTTCCGGCGGTTCGCCTATTCTTTCAACCCAGACACGGGTATCTGGATTGATCATAACTTCAACCACATCAGCGTCATTTAAAAGATGCAGAACCGGATCAAGAGCTGTAGTTAGTTGTGTCTGCTTTCGTCGAACAACTTCATCACTAATATCTTTCATGGCTTATCCTCCCTTGCAGCTTCTAATTCATCTTCTGATATGGGTGAATCCTGAACCAGATCATCAACAAAATAATGCCCCCCTGATATTTGTGTCGCAACGTAATCACAAAACTGCTCATAGCGTTGTGCAGCATACCGTTGGGCGTTTTCCTTGTCGTTGTCTGTAATACGCGGTGTATGAGCAAACCAGAGTTTGACAAACACGGATAAGGCTTCTGCCATCAATTGAATATCCCGATTGGCTTTAGCCAGAGCGCGCGTGTGCTTGTCCAATCGCCTGAACAACAATTTAGTATCAGTTGTTTCATCCAGATAAGCACGTATCGCCGCATTAGTGACGCTGCTAATAGACTTGCCTGATTTCGCGCAATACTGACGCAGGTTTTTATCCAATTTAGGATCAAGATAGGTCTGGAACTTTTTATTCATAAAGGCAAGTCTCCCCCACTTTGGTCTCTGGATAATTCCTGTAGCCGTCCTTGTTGCCGCTGATTAATAAGGCGTCGTTGGGCTTGTTGATTATTGATATTTCGGTCTTCGTCTCTTTCATATTCCTTTTCATCTTTTATGCGGTCATCTTCTAATGATTCCATTTGTAATGCTAATTCGTGTTCATCGAGACCACGTTCATTTTCATTATCTATTCCTGTATTGATGCCGTCATCATGAACAGGGGATATATCAAGAGAACCATCAGGATCAATGTTCTCATGAGAAACAGACATTTCTTCCATCTTTTCGATATAAACCCAGGGATGCATTATAGGTTTGGGAAATTCCTTGCGCTGTTCTTCTTCAGAATTCGGAGCCGGTAAATTAGCGCGATTCTTAAAACGCGGGTCGTTGTAATAGGTAACTTTACGCCCGTAATAAGGGAACAACCCACCGATCAGAATTAAATTCGCATGAGGTGGCATATTGAGAATTTCACCAGGCGTTAATAATTGCCTGGGGGACTCCTGCTCACTCACCATCACATGACCTAACCACGGAGCCAGACGGGAACCGGCATAGTTGGCCATTTTTCTAACCTGGGTGGATTGTCCCAGTAAATCCGATATGCGCTTTGCCGTTTTCTCATCCAGTGCGCCATAAGTAATCCGAATATGTGAAGTATCCAGAATGGCGTTATTGGAACCGTAATGTTTTTCGATCTGATTCAGAGATTGCGCGATTAAATAGGCACGAATCCCGTAACCAGGAAAATAAGCCAAGCCAGATTCTAAAAAGTCCATCCGCCCCAGCGTTGGAAATTCGTCAATCATCAATAACATTTTGTGCCGGTATTCCGGCTGCGAATGGTCATGACTCATGGACTCGGTAATCCGCCGCCCGATTTGATTAAGAACCAGACGAATTAAAGGCTTGGTTCGTTCAGCATCACTCACGGGTATAGTGAAATATAAACTAACCGGGTTTTTTAAGTTCATCAGGTCTGAAATTGCAAAATCGGATTCACGAATATTGTTGGCAATAACAGGGTCACGATAGAGCGTTAAAAAGGATGTTGCGGTACTCAGAACTGCCGACAATTCATTCTCTGATTTATTCAGCACCTCACGGGTCATACTGGCAATAATAGGATGGGGCCGATCACCTAAATGCTTATAGGTCATCATGTAAGTTAATGTTTGTAAAATGTTTCTATTTGGATCAGTCAGAAAACTGGCAACACCTGGAATACTTTTATCTTTCTCAGCATATAAAACATGCAAAATAGCCGCAATAAAAAGCGCCTTGCTGGTTCTTTCCCAGTGATCATTCTTATGGTTCGGATCACCGGTATCAATGATCATTTCTGCTATGTTTTGTGCATCCCTGTATTCGTTATCGCCTTTTCTTATTTCAAGCAATGGATTAAATTTCACGGATGAAACAGATGTGGGTTCAAATCGTAAAACATGGGAGAATTTTTTTCTGAAACCGGATGTGATTTCCCAGTTTTCCCGCTTGATGTCATAAACAATAACGCTACCCTTCCAGGCCAATAAGGTTGGTATAACTAACCCTACCCCTTTACCGCTTCTAGGCGGGGCAAATACCAGGGCATGTTCCGGCCCATTATGTTGCAGCAACTGACCATCAACCGTTTGACCGATAACAATGCCTTCACCAGCGAACAAACCCGCCTCTTTCAGCTCTTTTTCAGTGGACCAGCGAGCCGTTCCATAGGCATCCCCCGCCTTATTTCGCCTTGCCCTCCAAACCGCAATATAAACCAGTAAAATAGCCTCTATTGCAAATGATCCATAAATGAATAAATAAGACGTTGCAAAAACACCTCTCGCATAAACTTCATAGTAATACGTCCATTCAAAAACACGCCAGGGTATATAGACGGGATAGCCAAATAAAATAAACCAGGGATCACCCAGATTTTCTTGATACCCTAGTTCATATGCACAGTATTGCGTTGCCCCCCAAACACCCAGCGTAATTATCAAAACACCCGATATTAAATTAATGTAATAAATTGAGCGAGAATCCTCTTTTATAATGCCCCAAGGGGCTTGTGTATTTTCGGTCATCGCTGTAGACCTTTTGCTAATGTTTTGACAATAGGTATATTCTGTTTTGAAAGGCCAAATGACACTGGCTTACCCAGCGAACGTTTCATATTATCTCGCCAGGGAACCAGAGAGAACTCTTTATCAATACCATTGTTATGTCCAGATGTAATCAAAGCATAACCTTGGCCGCTGGGTGCAGTGATTTTTTTATGCAGCGTACCGGTAAACATTTCCTGTTTTAACGGCTTGTAATGTCTTAATGAACTGTCTGCGTAATCTTGTACTAACTTTTGTCTTTCAATGTTATCCAGCATTTTTAACAGCCCTTTTTCATTCCCCTTTAAGCCCAATTCCTTTTGCATAAATTCTTGCCGTTTTTTGATGGCCTGATTTAACTCTGACCCAAAAGAATAAGGCGCATTGTTTTCTACATGAATGGTATCAATCCACGCCCTGCCTTCGGCCTTTATTTGCTGCTGTAACAATCTTTCATCTATCGTACTGATACGAACCTTTCTTGGGTTTGGTGATTCCTGGTCACGCCGTGACAATTCAGCCGTTAAGTTTTCCTCAATCTTCCACAAACCACTACCTAGTTGTTGAGCCAGCCCAAACCTGGCTAAGCGACTAACACGGCGGCTAATCGCATCGGTATATCCCTCCGGCGTGACACCATTCGGAAGTAATTCAGGGTGCTTTATAACTTGTTCGACATGCTTCTTTTGGTCATAAATACCTTGATTTGAATTAGCAAACGTTTCTATTACAGAATCACTTTTTTTAATCCATGAATCCTGATAGTTTTCAACCCTGACAATTGACCCGCGTTTGTATTCTGTAACATCAGTTCCTTTGTCCATTACAATGTAATTAGCACTTCCGTCCTGACCTTCAACAATCATATAAAAACGGTCGTTGAGTTCATCATGTAACCCACTTTTCACAAGCCGACCTGTCACAACATTATCATGATCATCTTTATCATATATTCTGTATTTTGTTGGATCAGCCTTAATTTCTTTGTGCAGCGTTTTTATGATGTCGCCACGCTCCCCCATTTCACGCAGCTTAGTATCCCATCCATCTTGTAATATATATTCATGACTATTATCTTTTATCGCTAACCCGTAACCTACAAGATGATCCAGTCTGGCAATCAATTTTCCGTGTAATTTACGCGCATCTATATCATCAGGATAGACACTCATATCAACAATGTTCCCATGAGAAAATTTATCAATTTTCCAGTCCAGTGATGTGAATCGTTCTTGCGTGATTTCCTTATTCAATGTTGTATCTATTTCATGTTCACTACGATGACCAAGTTCTTGTGTTGCCAGTTCTCTTGCTCGGTTCCTTATTCCATTGGATATATACTCACGATCAATCCAGACTTCTTCACCGTTTGTATCTAATCCACTAATCACTAAATGGGTGTGAGGATTGTCAGTATTGTAATGATTTGCTGCCGTCCATACCAGGTCACGGCCAAGGTCTGTTTGCACTCTTTCCATTAATTCGCGAGTGTATTCTGTAAGATTAAGTTCGTGTGCATCTTCCGGTGAAATGATAACCCTGAATTGGTGTGGTTCACCTTCTGTATGTTCTGCCCATTCAATGTTTTTTTCTGTCCATTCTGTCAGGTCTTTATTCGATGTTTTACTATCGAATAGTTCCGCCTCTTTTCCGTCTTTTCCGGCCCCATCTCTTTCAATATATTTCATGTGCAAACCGGCTGATTTTTTCCCGTATAAATTATTCATTTTAACAACACGGGCTTTAACGACAACACGCCTTGCTGAACTGCCTACGTTATAAACGGATTCTGCCATTCTTCCTCGCCTGGGACTTCCACCTCGGCTTGCACCTTTCCTGCCGTTTTTTTTCTGTCTCAAACCAACGCGCTTTGAAACATTGTTCCTAAAGCTTTTAATCATTGGAACAGGTTCTGATTTAGCCTTGCTTGTGGATGGACTAAAGATAGGCAGATCATCTAGGGAATCGGGGTAATTGGACATAATCACCAATGTATCTATAATATTATTATAATTATCAATAGTATATCACATTATTAGATATATATAAATAAAAATGGATACACACTTATATCAATGTAATCAAAAACCTGCAAGGTTTTAGATACATTGCTTTATCTTGCCCTATCTATTAAATACCTACACATGGCCACTTTCTCCTTATTACCATAAAACCAAGTAAAGTGTTTGCTTCGCAAATACTAAAATTTAATTGGGGCTTTGCCCCAAACCCCAAGGTATTTAAACAAGGATGATAGGTATCATATTTATTTATCATCTAACATTTCACCACGTTCTTTGTCTATATTGAAGTCTATAAAAACACTCTCTTTGCTTCTTTTACCTTTTGCTATATCAAGGTGAACTGATTGGTTTTTTATCAAAGAGTTTTCATTTTTTTTGTTACTTTTTGACACAAATTGGATGCCTTTATGGATCACTTTATTGGTAAAACTGATGGATTTTTGACCTGTGTATTTTGCATATTTTTTTATTGAACAGGTAGATATATCAATTTTACCTTCAGCTTTACAATGATCCATAAACATATCAATATTGGCTGTTCCTAACTGTATATTTAAACATTCATCCAGAAGATCATTAGCTGTATATCCGTTATTAATAGCATCACTTAAAGGGATTCCCATTAGTCCAATATAGGATTCCTTACCTGATTTCATAATTTCATCGATAGCACTAATTGAGTCCTCTTTGTTCTGATAACCAACACCAAATTTAGAACCTTCAACTCTAACGTATATTGGATTGTTAAAGCTCTCATTCATGATGATTGACTGAATCAAATTATCATCGAACTTAATTGATAATGAGCATGAAAGAATCAGACTTAGAATATCCATAGTGGCTTTGCTTTTGCAATTATCTCAGCAGCAGGTATTGGACCATAATATCGTGAATCGAAGCTCTTGGAATTATCTATAAAGACAAAAACCTCTCCCTTTTTTACTGTTCCACAATATTTGAACCAGGGCATTTCTCTTCCGTTTGAATCGTATTCTTCAATGGAACCATATGAAATTTTGTTAACGATTACAGTTCTATTATTCGTACAAAGAAAATCACCTGACTTTGCACTAACAGGCTTTGTCAGTGTATCACTTACGTTTAGCCACCTTCTATTAATGACCATTTCTTTTACGTGATCGGGAGCATCAAAAACAATCAGATCACCATTTTTTACAGATTCAATATCAATGTCATTATTCAGATAATAAAAACCTTTTGGTATGCTATCTGTATGGTTATAAACGAGATATTTTTTGCCAGAATTCATAAAAATAATGGCTATAAATATGAATGTAGACAATACCAATAGAACAGGAATAAGATTAACTGGTTTTCTTTTCAAGGAGTGATAATAGATGTTTTTTTCCATAACTTTTAGAATTAATGATTGCTTGAACCCTTAACCAGAAATCATCATCAAACTGATTTGGATCATAGCCATGATCCTCTAACCATTTCAGAGTTTTTATCAATTTGTTTTTTTGCATGATATTGTTCCCATGAGAAATCATATTGACTCCAGGACTTACAAATGGAATGGATATATCACCAACACCACGAAATAAATAAACATTTGTTTTTCTGACAACCGTTTCATAAAGAAATAATTCATTTTCACTCACTAGAGCAATTTTACCGTTATCATTATTAACTATTTTAGTTGGCCTTCCATAAAGTAATTGCGTGTAAAATTTGTCATCTTTTCTGAACAATGAAACAGAAATAGTCATCAAAAAAATATTTCTAAAAATCCCCAAACAACAATCATGAATAATAAAAATTGTACAAATTTCATAAGAGTGGCCTCACAAATTGATTTATAAAATAGAATGCTTAATCAGTAATTGTTGTTGAATTTTTTCAAATCTTTCTTTCAACTCGGGTGGAACAATGAGTTCTATTGAAGTCCACCCTTCAGGGCAATCAATTGATTCCAGATAACTTCGCCATACACGCAAAGCAGCTTTGTGAGCTGCTTGACGTGTGACACCAAACTTACGGCCGACTTCTTCAGAACTCATTTGATTAACGAGTATTTCATAAGCCATAAGTCGTGTTCTTTCGCTTATTTTTATGTTACTTATAACAGTATTAAACTTTTTCTTTGTTAACTTCATTGACAAAATTCATCCAGTCATCGTTAGATATTTCAATATCAATTAATACGCCATCATCAAATGTGAAAGACAGTAACTTTCTATCTTGTAATGACTCAACTTTAAATGAATCTGGTACACCACCTACATTTAATGGCTTATCCTTTTTTACCTTTTTAGGTTGATTTTGTTCTTTTTTTCCATTTGTTGTAGTGCTATCAGAGCTATCATTTAATACCGTTTCTATCGTATTAATTGTCTCAATAACATCATCATTAATTTTTACAGTATCAACATCATTTGAAGAATCAATATCAATAACATTGTTTTTCTTTGGCTTTGAAAGCCGTCTTTTTATATCCTCAACTTGCGTTCGCAATGATGTTCTTATTGTGGGTGATAGTATCCATGAATCGACTAATATTTTTGCTTCATCATGATTTTTACTGTCAAGCAAGGCCAACTCATAGAATGCAGCAAAGTCATTGCTATAGCCTAATTTTATAAAATCCCATAGATAGGAATTAGCTTTATATACGCGAACTCTTTTGCTGACATACTGGCTTTTTTTGCCTAACAATTCCGCCGTTTTTTTGGTTCCATGTACCTTTGCTATTTTGGCAACCGCTTCTATTTCATCAGCTAACGACATATTATCGCGTTGTATGTTTTCAACCGTTTGGATAGTTAAAATCATACTGGATTCAATATCTCGAACTATGCAAGGAATCGTATCAAGTCCGGCTTTTTTTGAACCATCATAACGACGTTCTCCACAAATTATCATGTGATATCCATCGTCATTTTCAGAACGTACAATAATAGGCTGAATCACACCCTCTTCCTTGATACTATTAGCCAGTTCATTATCTGCTTCCTTATTCCTGTCCCTTCTGGGTTGATCAGGATCAGGAATGACTTTATCAAGTAAAAGCAAGGTTATTTTTTCTCCCTTTTGAGGCTGATCAAGACTCAATGCGAGATTATCTATAGAACTAAGATTAATATTTTTCATCGTTAAGCCTCGTTCATTTCCATTTTATCGAGTAAGATTTTCATCGTATTTTTTATCTCTTTAGCGGCAATTCTGGTTGAACCTGATCGGGCCTGATGCCAGACAGGGCGACGTGAAAAAGCGGAGTTACTGATTGCTGACCTTTCAGCAATGACCTGGGAAATAACATTATTTCCTAATTGTTCTTTCATATAATTAGCCACTTGTTTTTGTAATGGGCTATGCGTGTTCAACCTGTTTATTACTAACCCAAGAAACTCCAGTTTTTTATTTTTTTCTTCCTTAATGGCTCTGATTTTTTCAAAAAGACTGGCAACCCCATCAGATGAAAAAGCGTCTGGATTGATCGGCGAAAAAGCATAATCAGAAGCCATCAGTGGAGCCAGCATACCAAATCCTTTTGTTGGCGGCGTATCGCAAACAACCAAATCAAAATATTCAGACAAAGATCGTAGATTTTTAGAAAAAATTGCTGCTGACTCAATCGGCAAACGCTCAACACTGAGCAACACATCATTCGCCGGAATGACAGAGAATCTATGCTTAACTGCATTATCTAATGAATCATGTAAAACATTATCCGGCTCTATATCGCCCTTTTTATTCGGCACAAAACAGACTGTTTTAGTCTGTAAATCCGTCATATCGAATAGATCACTGGCGCTTAAACACTCACCAACCTGATCAAGAGCAATAAACTGTTTAGTGGCATTGCATTGGCTATCCAGGTCAACAATAGCCACACTTAAACCCTGTTTTACGGCATAACAAGCCAGAGCAACACTGAGCGTTGTTTTACCAGTTCCACCTTTATGAACGGTGCATGTAACGATTTTACCCATTATAAAATCCTTAAAGAAAGCGATTAAAGCTGACACCAAGTATATAAATGTATATACCTAGTGTCAACCTTTATGTAATCATGTTACTGAAAATAATCCAAGAACAAAATAATTGTTCTCATGAGAATCTAATCTATTGCTTTGGCAATAACTCCACCTTCTGGGTGTGACCAGGAATATTCCAGAAGCCAATGATACAAATTAATAAATTGATCACCGCCACCAATGGATGCCATGTGGTTATAAGAAAACAGGCAAACGACAATACCGGCAGCTTCCAGACTTAGCGATCCATCAAAGTAGTTATTAGCCCAGATCAAATCCAATGAATCAGCATCAAGACTGGGAGCCATAAAGAACCCCCCGTTCGATAATTCATAGAAATCCCAATATCCCCCTTGGTAATCAGAGCAAAGTTTTTCCATGTAATGATAAATAAGGTTTTCACAAATAAGAAATTTACCACCGAAATATTCAGGCAGTTTATTCATACGGATAGATTCAGGAACAACAACTGAATTTACAACAACTTCAACTTCTTCACACATAATTTAATCTCCTAGTGTCTTAAAAAAACCGGTTGGGGCGTGGTGTCCCTCAACCTTGTATATAATTATATATACTTTTATATACTTAGTCAACCGTTTTGTAAACTTTTTAACGTTTCACATGGAACAATATATTAACAATTACAACAACATAGGATTGACAAACCACCCTATAAGTGATGCTCTTGGTGAGCTGCCGTGGAGAGCTACGAGAACCAAGGCAGTTCTCGTTTTAAATCAGCACGGCTGCGCCGTTCCTTAATTTGTCTTCGCTTTTCATACCAAGGGCTTTATTGGTGTTGCCCCCGTTTCGCCGCGTGATTCAATGAGACCGGGCAATTCCATTCTGCCAGGAGAAAAGCGAAGCGTACCTTGCAGAATGGATTTGATTGGGCTTGAATTCACGTTAACAGGCGAATGGGGTAACATTAAGAGCGGTCAAGTCAGCTGGCCGCGTAACCCCGCGATAGGGATTGCAGAGGAAATGAAAGGAAGGAGCTGAGTTAGAGAAGCTGCGGGAAAAAAGTGGAGGGACGGAACTTGCTTGGCCGTTAGCTAAACTTACTCAGCCGTTTATTTCATTGGAACGGAAAACCTGGCCCGTAGGGATCGCCCAAAATGTTCCCATGAGAAACTTTTAACCTCTAATTTTTGCTTTTTCCCTGATTAGATTTAGCCAAATTCACTAGCTCATTTTGCAGAGATTCATTCTTTTTGTTCAGCGATTCGATTGACTGGTTCAGGTTATCGCATCGTTCGTTAAGCCTGGCATTTTCTAACTTTAATTCGGCGTTTTCATGTTCCGTATCGGTGAATTTCTGGAACTGTTTTTTGTATTCTTCCTTTGTTTTTTCTGCCTGACGAGTTAATGAATCGACTTCATCTTTAAGAGACTGAATCAGAGAATTGGATTTTTCAGCATTAATTTCATCTGTTTGAATCTGATTTTGTAGTTGCTTGACAGTGGCTTCAAGTGATTCAATTTCTTTCATCTGTTGCTGATTAACAGCGCATAAATGCGCGTTGGTATCCGCCGATGATTGAAGTTCATGATTAAGTGATTTTAATGACTCCCCTCGTTCATCCGCGACAGCCTGGAACTTCGCAACATCCTGGTGTGCAATATCCAGTTTTTGTTCAAATTTTCTCACTCGTTGCTGTTGATTTTCTAGCTGACTGGTCAGAGAATCAATCTGGTTTTCCAATACGTCTATCTGCTCGCGGTCGTCCCGTTGTTGCATCAGAAACTCTTCTTTTTTCAACTCATACGCCTGGGTAGCGACTTCAATAGCCTTATTGATTTCGCCCTGAATGACCGGCCAGGTGGAAACCAGGGATTTCTGAATATTCTCACAAGTCGCCCCCACCATATCCTTGAACCAGGGTGACTGAGGTTGCTCAGTAGCGGATTCATCTTCTTTAATAAAGTCATGTTTAAACTTGTCAAGAATTTCAGAACAGCGGCTATAACGGCCACCAACGGCCTGCTGAAGTTTTGCTGGTTTAATGGTATCAATGGCTATACCATCCGCTAAAAGCTGATGGATAGCATCAATGTATTTTTCTTCGGGTATTTCGGGTCTAGCCATGAGAAGTCCTGCGATCTTAAAAGTTAGTTAGTTAATTAGTTAGTAACAAACTAATTAACTAACATATTAACAAATAACGAACAAATGTCAACAAAATGGGTAACGTGGCCAGATCACCTGGTTACCATAGACGTTACCTCTCGTTCGCTGCCGGTTAGCTCCGGCTCCTTACCTCATCACTCTTGGTTTAAATACCTTGGGTGAAGCCGAAGGCTGAGGGCAAAGCCCTTATTAATGAAGTTATCCTGTAAGGATTCCTTATAGATGGTGCTTGGCAAATTATTTAAAGGTGTTTGTGTCGAAAAAGAAAAAAAGGGTTAGTTTTTAAGTCATCTATTTCTTTGATAGGTATTTTATTGTTGCTTATAGAGCGAATAAGGTAAGTGATATAGGATAGAAGGGGTGAAGCCGAAGGCTGAGGGGCTTAGCCCCTTATAAAAGAAGTTGTCCTTTATGGACTCCTTTTAAGTTTTTGCCGATGAAGTTATCAACAGATTAAAAGGTAGAATAAATAAAGATTAAATATAAGAATAAAAAAAGAAAAGAATAGGGGTTTGGGTAGAGATAAAAAAATTATAAAAAACAATGGTATAAAGAATTCTAAATTTTCAAAGTCGCGGTTATAACTACCACTTTCTTTTAACTCGCGGTTATAACTACCACTTTAGAGGCGAACTCGCGGTTATAACTACTACTTCTCGCGGTTATAACTACCACTTCAAGTGCGAACTCGCGGTTATAACTACCACCTTTTGAAAAAAAACATGCTTTTTTGTGGCTAAAATTTGACCAATAATTATAACTCGCGGTTATAACTACCACTTATACGCGGTTATAACTACCACTTCTCGCGGTCATAACTACCACTTCCACGCGGTTATAACTACCACTTCTTTGAAGTTATCCACAGAATTAGCTATCTATTTGTATTCCAACAGACAAAGCTTTTGTTTTTCCGTCTTTACAGCGTTTGTTAGCGGCCTTTTGCTCAGAGACAAAGTTTGTTGTTGGTGAGACTGTGTATTTAACATCAACAATTTTCCGGCCTTCTTTCCGAATGTCTTCAGTGAAATTGGCAATGACTCCGCGATCTATAAGTTCTGTGAGTGATGATCTGACTTTCTGTCTGTTTTTGTCTTCTGTTTTTTGTTGTAACAGGCCGCTATCACGATAGACCTTGGAATACATAAAGTGATAGGTATTCATGAGATTTGCTTGCTTGAAACGATTGATTAACTGTTTATATATCCATCGGGTTAGTTGTTCATTACAACTCATTAAGCGTTCGTAGTTGAATTGCCTGTATTCTAACTTGTTCACGCTATGGCTGATAAAAAGGGGTAGGCGTGCAATGTGTTGCGAGTTAGTATCAGCTAAATAATCATGGCGATTTACACTCACAAGGTCTTGTAAAATTGATCCTTTCCAGATTTCTTTCTCTTCTTTATAGAGAGTGATTACAGACGAACTCATGACTTCTATGGCGTGTTTGATTTGTTTTTTATCGCGGCTGCGCCCCCTGTTTTTCAGTTCCTTTTGAATCATGCCCAGTGTAAACCGTACCCAACTTTCCGTTTTTTGGGGATTATGAATTCCGAATTGCTGATCTGTAAAAATCTTTTTTAATGCTTCTTCAACTAATTCTTCAGTAACACTGGGGAAAAAGGCTTTGTATTTACCGTTTTCCTGCTCAATTAAAGCAGGTTGTATTTTTACCGTACAAGGAGAATCATTGTATGAAAAATTCCACTTATAAGGCTCTGCAAGCCCCCCTTCTGTTCTTAATTGACTAATTTGTCGAGGGGTAAAGAAATACTTGGGAATACTTTCCCAGACCTCAACCATATTAGAGACATCGTTTTTATTATTACTTAAAAACTGGGTAAACAGGTCATATTGAACACTTTTAATTGATTCTTCGGGTGGTTCTTTCATAGGCATTTTCTTATCTCGCACAATATACCCCTTATCCTGATAGGAGTATATAATACTATATACTTTAGATTATAATATCAACTTTCTTCTTCCCCGAATGAAACATTAACAAATAGAAATAAAAAAGGGCAAACAAGAAGCTTGCCCTTTTGGGATACAGTTAAGTATCACCCTTGGCGGTCATCGGCTCCTCAGCCTGTACCGCATTTTTAATATTACGCCAGTTACCACGAAAAAACAACGGATTACAAAAAAAAGTAATAATTTTTGCATAGCGTGAATTTACCATTGCACAACATTAAATTAACTTGTAGAATATTCTCATGATAAAGAGTTTTAAACACAAGGGATTGCAAAAGTTTTTCACCTCGGGCAGCACGGCAGGGATACAAAGCAATCATGCTCCCCGCATAGAGGAACGCTTACAAGCTCTACACACTGCAAATACAATTGAGGATATGAACCTACCAGGCTGGCGGTTACATGCCTTAAAAGGCGATAAAACCGGCCTATGGTCAATTAATGTCAGTGGTAACTGGCGGATAGTCTTTGAGTTCAAAGACGGTCACGCTTATATTGTCAACTATGAAGATTACCATTAAAAAATATGATTGAACAACACAACCCCATGCACCCTGGGGAATTCATCAAACGGGTGTATTTAATACCCTGTCATATCGGCTCAAATGAGCTTGCCAGAAGCCTTAAAGTCAGTGATGGCTTGGTTAGCCGGTTAATCAATGGAAAAACGGACGTATCACCCGCTATGGCCCTGAAATTGTCAAAAGTGTTGGGACGCTCCCCTGAAAGCTGGCTGCAAATGCAGGACAATTTCAATCTGCATCAAGCCAAAAAAGAACTGGATTTAAGCGAGTATGAACCGCTTGAACTAGCAGGGTGACACCGAGAACCACCAGGCGAGCTGGCCGCGTAACCCCGCGATAGGGATTGCAGAGGAAATGAAAGGAAGGGATGAGCTAGGGAAGCTTCGACCAAGAAAGTGGAGGGACGGAACTTGCTTGGTCGTTAGCTGAACTTACTCAGCTGTTTGTTTCATTGGAACGAAAAGCCCGGCCCGTAGGGATCGCCCAAAATATTCCTATGAAAAACGTTTTAAATATTCTTTTTCTCATGCTCAAGCAACGAATCTATTTCTGAAGCTAACGCATAAGTATTGTTCAACCCCTGAAAACCGAGTCTGGTATTCGGAAGAAGATTAAAGGCGTGGACACACGCCTTTAATTTATCTTTATATACTTTTAACTCGGAATCACGCGCGAAATGTTCAGCTTTGCCGATAAAATCAGAATCCCACGTTTGAGCCAGTAAAATCGCTTCAGCTAATGTGCAACCATTGGGGTAAGACTCCCTAAGCTTTCCTGCCAAAATAACATTTTGACCATAAAAAGCCTGTTTCCCCGCCTCTGCTTTATTCATTTGTCTATTCTCTTAAATATCATGTTGTCATGCTTACCAAAAAAGGCGGCCTTTCGACCGCCGAGTTATAGGAGGATCAGGCGGCATCCTGAGACATAAAAGACTGGGTAGCCTGCTCTATCCATTCATGCGCTTTTTGTGCTTGTGCTGCGGCCTTGAAAATGGCTTTTTTGTCTTCTCTTAACACACCTAGCCAATGATCAATATAAGACGCATGATCTTGAACGGAACCGGATAAACCTAAACCGGCCATACAAAAATTAGCCCCAAGTTCTGCAACCAGCTCTTCAAAGGCATAAGCCCCTTTAGCCTGCTTGGAATCATAAGGAACACGATCACAACGGCTTTTATGTTTGGTTGCATGAACTAACTCATGTAATGCCGTGGCATAATAATCATTCGCCGAAATAAAGCGGGTTCTGTCTGGCATGGTAATTTCATCGGTAGATGGCCGGTAAAACGCCCGTGTACCGCCTTCATGAATCACCACACCTGAAGCCATCAAAACAGTTTCAGCGGCATCTATGGGATCAAAACCGCCCTCAAAATTGGCTTTAGGTCCGGGCAATTCAATCCCTTCTATCTGATCCAGATTAAAAACGGTGAAAGAACGCAACATCGGAATTTTTTCTATAATTCCCTCCCCATTTTCGTTGAATTCGCCGGTTTCTTTTTCCCATGTTTTATAAAAAATAACCGTGGTTCCCTTTTCGCCTTTTTTAACGTGTCCGCCTTTTGCCGCTGCTTGCTTATAGGTCATCCAGCGAGACGACGAAAAACCGCGCAACTGCTGTTCCATCCACAACAGACAAACATTAATGCCACGATAAAAATCACCGGATGAATGGTTAACCGGTAACGTCATTTCACCGGAACGATCCCAAGGGCAAACCCAAGGACTCACGCCTTGCTCTAAAGAATCAATAATTTTATCGGTAACTTCTTGGTATAAATCGCGCTTTGATTTTGAATAAGCCATGTTATGAACTCCTAGTGTCTTAAAAAAACCGGTTGGGGCGTGGTGTCCCTCAACCTTGTATATAATTATATATACTTTTATATACTTCGTCAACCGATTTGTAAACTTTTTACCGTTTCACATGGAACAATATATTAACAAATACAACAACATAGGATTGACAAACCACCCTATAAGTGATGCTCTTGGCGAGCTGCCGTGGAGAGCTACGAGAACCAAGTCGGTTCTCGTTTTAAATCAGCACGGCTGCGCCGTTCCTTATTTGTCTTCGCTTTTCATACCAAGGGCTTTATTGGTGTTGCCCCCGTTTCGCCGCGTGATTCAATGAGACCGGGCAATTCCATTCTGCCAGGAGAAAAGCGAAGCGTACCTTGCAGAATGGAATTGATTGGTCTTGAATCCACGCAATAGGCGAAACGGGGGCAACATCATTGTTGGAAAGGTGAATACATGATTTTAAAAAGTAAACAGTTGCGGTAGCATCTGTTTGTCCTTCTATCTTTTTGCCCATAATCTAAAAATCAGGATAGTTGCGATAGCATCTATCCCTCATCAGAATAAAGATGAATTATGAAGGGCTTTGCCCTCAGCCTTCGGCTTCACCCAAGGTATTTACAACAAAGGTGATAGGAAGGGAATATGAAGAATACAGGGTTACGTGGCCAGCGGACCTGGTGACCCTCGATGTTACCCCGCCGCGATAGGGATTGGAGAGGAAATGGCGGTGAATACAGAAATTACGGAAACCAGAAAAAAATTTATGAAGCTTTGCGGAATAACATTTTTATCTGAGTTGAAGTTTTCTGTATCTATTGCCATTGGAACGGAAAGCCCGGCCCGTAGGGATCGCCCAAAATGTTCTCATGAGAAACTTTCTATCGCTGTCATGATTCAACGTTTAACAAACGCATAGCTGCAACCCGTCCCTGCTCCCATATATCATATTGCCAGCTAGATTTTTCGTAAGGATTTTCATTAGAACTTTTTTTAAAACAACCCGCTTTATACCCTTCTGCTTCAATTTTTGTTCCTGCATTGCTTTGGTATTCAAGGTCAATAAATTCAATCATGGCTATTAGTTTGATAAAACTTTTCAGCTAATGCACGACCTTGTTTTAAGGCTATTTCCTGCTCGTTTAAAGGCGAACAATCACTGCAATAGTCTGCGTATTTTGCATGAAGAACATCGAGGCCGTGAATGGATCGGTTCGTCGTCGTAATTTCCTTACCACAGCCGCCTTTACACGGAAGAGTAAAAAACTGAATGCTATTTTTTCTCATAAGGGATTTCCCGTTCAAAATGTGGACCCTCTTTAGAATCCAGTTCAAAAAAAGAACATTGATCAATTTCAGCCGCAAGCAGCATCAATTGTTTCTTTTCCAAAGTCGAATAATAACGACAATGCTCAACAAAAAACCGGCCCAAATGCGGAATTGAAAATTTACACAATTCACACTGCATAATCACAACCTTTTTTCTGAAAGCCAGAAGACCTGGCAAATTCCTCAACCAGCGCATAATTAATCGACTCGCCCGATTCAATATCCCAACTCGGCACCTGATGAGTTTCTTTTAACCAGAGCAACAAATCATTCCAAATATCAGAACGAAACAGCTCATCATCCGACATATCAAAATATTCACAAGCCTGAGACGACAAACGGAACATGCAGAGACCTCCCGAAAATTAATGGCGAGATTGCCTGGCAAGCTTACGCCAAACCCAAGGTTCAATTCGCTGATCAGCCTGCAACCGCCAAAGACCTAAGCCAGCACGTTGCGCGGACAACTGAAAAGCAGGTAAATCAGCATCCTTATTATATCTAGGATAAACCCAGGCATACCCTAAAGCCACCATTTCACGATTAACATTTAAACCATCATTTACAAAGACAACACCCAAAACACGTTTCCAACGATCCGGTTTAGGTTGCTCAACAACATGAACAACCTGACCAAAAACCAAACCGGACAAAACTTGTTTAGCCTTTTTACCTAAAGGCTGTGATTTTTCAGGGCTATCAATATAACTAAGACGAACCTTAACAGAAGTCTTATCATCCGTTAAAACAACAATCGTATCGCCATCGACAACTCGAACAACACGACCATCCAGACCAAAGACCAGAGAAGGAAACCACAAGCCAACAACTAAAAATAAAAATGTTCTCATGAGAAACTTTTAAAAAATTATATATTCACCGGTTCGATGCTCAATTCAACCCGACGATTCAAAGCACGACCATCAAGGGTACTATTGGAAGCAATAGGAAACCGCTCACTCATCCCCTGCACATAAAGCCTGGAAGGATTCACCCCTTGATGAATCAGATAAGAGGAAACAGACCGCGCTCTATCCTCACTCAATAACTGATTATGCTCAAAGCTGCCTTGAGAATCCGTAAATCCAAAAACTTTCAAGCGGGTATTGCCGAACTCATTCAAAACTAAAGCAACCGAATTAAGCGTTTCATAGAAATGCCGATTAATAGTTGAAGAATTCACTTCAAACGTAACATTAGCAGGCATAATCAGTTTAATATCCTGCCCTTGCCGAACAACGCGAACCCCTGTTTTTTCCAGTTTTTCACGTAGAATCTTTTCCTGGCCGTCCATATAGTAACCCGAACCACCACCAATAAGAGCACCAGCTCCCGCACCGATACCCGCACCTAAAGCGGCGCCCTTACCGCCGCCAGCAATCGCACCGATAATGGCACCCAGCGCGGCTCCACCCGCTGCCCCATAACTAACCCCTTTAGTCGTATTATTTACCTTTTTTTCACCGGTAACGGGATCAGTGCTATGGGTGGCATTGTTGAGCGTAGCACAACCACTCAGAAGAAAAACATTAAGAAGAAATACAACAAAAATCTTTTTCATAAATAATCCTAATCTAAATCAAAAAAACTTAAGAATCCACATTACCGGTGACTTGGTTAACATCGCAACGCAATTGATTAAGCATTGCAGACAATTGAAGATGGCATTGATCATAAAGCTCATGAAGCAAACGAATCTGTCTTCTTACGGTTTCGCGTTCTTCATAACGGGAAACCTTAGCGATGGCCTGTTGCTGTTTTTCAGAATCCACCCCGACATGGATATATTTACGCTTTCCTGCTTCATCGGTCGGCAAGAGCATATACATAATGTTGGGTCTGTCAGTTTTATAGTGGATACGTGCTAACAGGCAACCTTGATCCGTTAAAGATTTATCCTTTTTCCTCAGCTTAACAATAATCTCATTAAGCTTTACCAGCTCCTTGTCTATAGCGCAGCCATGCGACATAATAGAGGCGGGATCATCTTCTACTAGTGTCTTAGATGATTCTACAAGCGGTGAACGTGGTGGTTCACCGCTTACTTTATTTTCATTCGACATAAAGAAAATCCTTAAATGTTCTCATGAGAACATTTGTCAAATTAATGAACATTAACATCAGAGTTAATTCCTAGTGTCTTAGCAAAAGGCTGAAAGTGGCGCTCCAGTCATGTATATAATTTTATATACTCTTGTTTCGGATGTCAACATATCCGCGAAGACAGTCCTTATAAGTGGAAAAAGTTTCTCATGGGACAATCTCTCTAACCCACTCGCGTTTAGCGGATGGTTGTTTAATATTTTAGTATTTCGGCCTGAGTAACAGAGGGCAGACGACTATCTGGTGGAAGTATTGAAATAGTTTTAGTATTACAAAACCAAACAACATGCTCAGAATACAGAGCGAGGCATCTGGCGACATAACGGTATCCATCAAAGACTCTGGTTATCAAAAAGACAAAGAACCATTTCTCATTCAAGTCACACAAATTCGCCCAATTGCTCAAGCCTTTTCACATGTCCCATTTTATGCACACCGACTTCAATCAAGGCAACTATGGTCTCTGTCACTCCCATAGAAATATTATTATCATGAATATATTGGTTAATTAGAACATCATAGACATATATATATTCACCAAATAGCGTAGCATCATTAATCTCCTGCCCATCATTATCATTGACACATGCATTTAACAAGTTACTTCCTTCTTTAATCGCGAGCATTATAGCAATCCGGGATAAAATATTTGGTGTTAGACCAGTTTGTCCTTTGATGTGTCGCAATTTATCAGTTGCTTTTTTGGAAAGTTTTATTCGATTGGGAAGCATAGTTAAACCGCCTCAACTGTTTGCCAAAAATAGCCATCACCTACATTACTTGAACCCATATTTTCTTCATAATCAAGTTTTATGGTATGAGATATATGCTCACTTAGGGATGAATGAAAATTTTTATCAATTTCAGTATCGGTTGAAAGAATAATGACTTGGTGACTTGCAATAGGAAAATAATTCTCAACTAACTTTTCCCTGTGTTTTGAATCAAGTCTACCTAAGGGTGTGTCAATGATAATCGGCAATTTCCTTCCAGAAGTTTTGGCAAGCGCTTCAAGGATAGAGATTGCATAGATTTGTTTTTCACCCGCTGAAAGATTGTCTTTAGGTATTTCAATACCAAAATTGTCATACAATTTAACGGCAAAGTTTTCTGGTTCGATTTTGGCATTGATACTGATGTCTTCCTTTCTAGCCAGTCTTTTAAAGGAGTGGATAAATTCCTTTTCCACATCTTTAATCTTTGCAGTAGAAACTTTTTGAGCAAATTCAGCCAAGGAGACTTTGGCTTTAAGCGCGTATTCCAGTGCTCTATTCTTTTCATCAGTTTCTATATAAGAAGCATGTAGTTTATCCAATGATCTTACAATGTCCATGGCTTCTCTCAAATAGCGTTTTATATTTTCTTTATGCTGTAAGCAGGCTAATGTCAATGTAGCTTTTTTCTCCTGCTCCTCGTTTAGTAGCACTAATTTTTTCTCTAAAAGACCTTCTTCTGGTGCCCGAGCGATATTTGCACCTGCTGAGTCTATCTGCTGATTGAATGAAATCAGCTTGTCGACAAGAGAAGATATTGCTTTACCTTGGTATTCGATAGCTTCTTTCGCAATATTACTTATTTTTCTATGGAGAGTGTCAGATACATCATGAATCAACGATATATCTTCAGAAAGATTGATAGTGTCAAAAAATTCTTGGTCAATTTCTTTTTTGACATATTGAAAAACATCATTATCTAAATTTTGTGTTAGCCGGTCTTCAAGGGAAGAAAGATGTTTTGTTAAAAAATCAGCTGTCGCTTTTTTTCGTTTATAATCGCTTTCATGATCAAGTTGATAAAGGCATTTAGAAACAAAATCCGGAGCGATAGAAAAAGGGTAACTTCCTGCTAAAGCTTCTCTCAATTGCCCCTGGATAATTTTTTTCTCTGCAGATAAAATTGCAAGCTTATCAAGTTCTTTTTCTCGAGTTGCAGCCCAAGCTCCACCATCAGCATTTAGGTTATTTGTTAATTGATCAATTTTCTGATGTAGTTCCACCAAATTGTTTTTAACGTTTCCATATTTCTCTTGTTCCTGTTCAATGAGGACTTCTTTTTCAGATAAAGAAACTTCTAAAGAAGTTATTTCTTTTTTTATGTCATCAGTTAGTTGATTTTTATTCTGCTGGCGAATAAAAACGGTAAGATCACCCAACAATTTTTCAATAAGGTCCAGCCCAATCAGTTTTTTTACAGAATCACCGAGAATATTTCCCTCTGAATCTTCTGCCAATTGAGCTATTTTTTCCCCATCAAAAAAAAATAAATCAGACACTCCTATAGGAATCAACTCGTTTAAGAATCCTTGCGCCTGCTCATAACTTAAATCATCAATCAATTCGCCGTCTTGTGATATCTTCAAACACTCAGAAACCTTATTCCCGTTTACGGTCCATGAACGTCTAACACGGTAGTGCGTAATCACACCCAGGTTGGCATAAGTAAAAGTTAAATCAACAGAGGCATGATTGACCTGAATTCCAGTAGCTTTAGATTTGTGAATCGAATCTATTAAAAATAGATTGTAGTCTTTTTGACTGGTTCCAGCACCTAGTGACTGGCGGCCATATAAAGACAAGCGAATCGCTGTTAGTGTGGTTGTTTTTCCAGCTCCATTCAATCCACCAAATAAAATAATAGAAGGTTTAAGCCCACCCCTTTGTCTAGGAGTAAGGTCAAACAAATGCTTTCCTTTGAAAACCCTAAAATTTGTAACTTGCAATTGTTCAAGAATCATGATCCTACTGTCTCATAACGTCGCTTTAAATCATCCAATTTATCCTGATACAAATTCTTTCTTTCAGGTGCTAATTTTCTTGCATTAATTTCTTTCAGACTACCCCAATCCATTTTTAAGACATTTTCAATTTGATTCAAAATCCCTTTTCGTTTACTCAATCCACTCATTGCCAATTCTATTTCAATTAGTTTCATTAACAATTCAGCAGGGATGTCATGTTTAACTTCTATTTTCTGTAAAAGTTTTGCATCAGGCTCAGTAAAGGCTCCCGCATCGTTCTCTATCCAATCCAAAGGATCATCATAAACAGAATGATAAATGGCCGGCAATGAGTCTGCCCAATCCGGTTCGTTAGGGTCACGCAACCAGAGTTGTCTGATTTGGAGCAGCTCTTCTCGTTTGATCAATTCTATTGTCCTGCCGGAAGCGCTTATTTCTTTCTCTATCTGTAATAATTTTTTTAACCATCGCTTGCGAACAGACATCCAATAAGGCCCTGGAATATGCTTAACTAGTGCATTGCCATCATCATTTATTTCACCTTTTACATAACTAACTTTTCCGGTTCTCCGTTTAAAATTTCGATATTTTTCTTTATTTTCCGGTAAGGTTGAATGGTGTAATTCATTTCTAAAGTCGAGGATTGGTTGCATCCATGATTCACCTGTTTCGATGAGGCCTTCGATAGCTTTATCTTTAGTTACAACAGTGCATGTCCAGCAGCCAAAGCGAGAGTTTCCGCATGATGGGGTGCTGGTATCAATCACTAAAGGACATTCTCCTGCATTAGAGCCTTTATACAAATCAAAGAGCTTACGATTGCTACCACCCCAGGGAGAAGGAGCACTCATTAAATATTCCCATACTTCATCGGCAGACCAATTTTCTATTGGCATATAAGTAAATGCGTTGGGCAAAGACGTATGCCTTGATAATAATGAGCCATTGATTTTATGTTTTGCAATAACCTGTGCACGGGAGGAACTTTCCTGGCTACGAGAACCTAAAACAACAATAACCTCACCAAATTCAGCAACTTTATCAATGATAAAATCACTGACGGGATCAATCTTCATCCGTTCGGTACACCAACGAAATGATTGGGTTGGCGCAGGATAGCCACGCCCAAGCAAATTAACCCAAAAGGTTTGATTAGGCTTCGGTCTTACTGGGTGTGCTGTCATAGGCAGGCTTTCGTAGCTTGCCTGTTTGTTTATGATATCCAATACGGTAAGAATCATGTCTACAACAACGGGGGTTTCAACTAGCGTATCTGATGAAACTACATAAACATGTTTGGTTAGTTTATCTTTTGGTAAGCCCAACAATGCTGCATATATAAGAGATAAAATTGTTGTAGAATCTTTACCTCCGCTGAAACCGATAATCCAGGGCCTTTGGTCAGATGAGTAAAGAAGCTTTATTTCATCAATAATTTCATTGAGTGGTCGACCCGAAATAATCATTTCATCAAGCATTGAATTGTGGCTTGGGTAGATAAAGCTTTCCTCAGTCATGATACATACTCTTGTTCTTGTTTATCTTCGATATCATTTAAAGGAAGATTAAGGAGTTGTTTAATATAATTACCCGTCAATATGACATTAGAACGAGCTTTACTAACACGCCCGTGAACCAGAGCCCGACCTTCCCAGTCTTTGTTTTGGCGTGACCAGTCTACATTCGTAAGAAGCTTTAATTTGTCTTTCCAGTTGGTTTCATAATCGCTCAAAAGATCTGCACCAATATTCCCCATGGCCTGAAGCATCACCGCATGGGCATGAATATATTGCTCCCTAAGTTCATAGGTCACTATTTCTTTGTTTTTTGCAAGAACCCAGTCTGGCATATTGTTAGCGACTTCATTCCAATAGGTAGCAGCCAGTACCTTTTCTTGTTCATTAACCAGATCTTTGCTACCTTTTCTTAATAATGCTTTGCTAGCATTTTTGATACTACTCAAGGTAAATAACTTAGAACTACGATTTGATATACTGGATTTTTCCAGTTCAGTCATTCTTGAAAAGATATGAACTTCATTGGATAAATAACGAGCAAGGTCAGATTGAGAATCTCTAAAATCATACAGTGTACTGATAGAGTCACTGGGACGAACGGCATGTTTATTTAAATCGGCAAACATTTGTTGGCTGCGAACGAGACCTTCATCAATAAAGAAAAGTACCGAAATGTTGTCATAACCTAGTTCCGAATTTTCTCTGATGGCTTGCTCAATTGCGGCTCTTCTATGTTGACCATCATTGATCAAAATTTGAGCATCCATCGGCACATACAAAGTACCCATATTTTGTCCTGAACCAGTATCGCTTAATGGTTCAAAATTGACCATAGCGTCAACTGACGCTGTTAGCGAAGAAAGAGTATAATTTGTAGGATTATCTGTAAGATATGAAGCGATTTCGGGGATTCTGCTTTTATTTAGTGTACGCTGAGCCCTAAGTTCGGGAGGGACTTCTTCTTCATCAAACTTAAATAGTTTGGGGACAATACGCATCGGGCACATTGCTATATAGCATGGTCTTCCTGCTTGGATCCCTCGTACGGCAGGAAAAGAGTGGCAAAATTCTGTTATGGACATCTACTTTGAATCAGTGTGCTGGAAGTTAATACAATATAGATAAAACAAAAAAGGAAGTCAATATTGACTTCCTTTTTTAGAAATGTATTCTCCTGTATAGAAAGGATTAGAGTGACATTTAATAACCTCAAACTTAAGTCAACATATAATTCAGAAGAAGATTCAATTCTAAATGACTTTTACATTCCTGTTTTAGAGAA
>Ga0209992_10000513_pt1 | contig 51935 bp, 73 predicted proteins | sample 2SBtaG_2_FD_182564 | JGI IMG/M metagenome (GOLD analysis project Ga0209992, IMG submission 182564) | Deep subsurface microbial communities from Kolumbo volcano to uncover new lineages of life (NeLLi) - 2SBTROV12_ACTIVE470 metaG (SPAdes)... | ecosystem: Environmental > Aquatic > Marine >... | reverse complement strand
GGTAATGTATCAGTAGATACTGTAGCAGGTACAAGATGGTATGAGTTAAAAGCAGCTAGTTCATCTATAATAAATGACTATGGCTCTATAGATTGGGATAACTTTTATTTAACTACAGTAAGTGTAAGTGGTGAATCAGCTCCTTACGTTTCTAAAAATTTAAGATTTGTAACTATAGAAAAATGGAAAGACTTTAGAAGGGCTAGAGAAAATGCTGATGATGCTGATCAAGCAGTAGGAGGAGAACCTAATATTGTTATTAGAAGTCCAGATTCTAGAAAGTTTGGATTAAGTCCTATACCCGATAAAGTTTATAAGGTTTGGTTTTTTGCTTTTGATCTCCCTACACAACTATCTGCACATAGCGATGCTATAGTTTTTCCTGATTTATATAAAACAGTAATATTAGCTAAAGCTAGATATTATACACATCAATTTAAAGATAACCCTCAAATGGCTGCTTTTGCCTTAGAAGATTATAGAAAAGGATTAAAAAGCATGAGGGAAAACTTAATAGGGACTGTGCCAACATTTATTTCTGATGACAGAGTTAGGTTTGATTAACTATGCAAGCATTTGGTTTATCATGTCAAGGCGGTCTAAACACTAATCTTAACCAGTTTCAAATGTTACAGCAACCGGGATTTGCTACAGAGCTACAAAACTTTGAAGTTGATCCTGATGGCGGTTACAGAAGAATAAATGGTTATACACTTTATGGTGGTAGTAGTGCAGCAAGACCTAATAGTTCTAATGCAATATTAGGACTTTTTGTTTATGCCGATGGTGTTATTGCAGCATCAGGTACTAATCTTTATTTTAGTTTAGATGGTACAAGTTGGCTACAAATAAATCGTTCTAGTGTAAGTGGGTCAGGAGATAATTACTCTACATTTACAGGAAGAAGCACAGCAGCTAGAACAAGTCAATCGTATGCAAACTTTACATTATTTGAAGGAAATACTACTTATGGTGAAGTAGTAATAACTGATATAGGTTCTGGTGTAAAACCTGCTTTATTTAAAATGACAGGCACAGGTAACTTGTCAGATAGAACTTATTTTTATGAAGAAATTACAGTAAGCGGTACACACTATCCAAAGTTTTGTACTATACATGATAAACACTTAGTAGTTGCAGGAGCAGCTACAGCACCTAATACTATATTCTATAGTGGCACAAGTGATATAAATGATTTTACTTCAACGGGTTCTGGAAGTATTGCATTAGATGATCAAGTAGTAGGACTAAAAAGTTTCCGTGGCGATTTAATTATATTTTGTAAAAACAGTATTTATAAATTAGTAAATATAAATGATTCAAATTCTATAGCTATTACACCTATAACTAAAAACGTAGGTTGTTTAGACGGTAATAGTATTCAAGAAATTGGTGGCGATCTTATATTTTTAAGTCCTGATGGATTTCGTTTAGTTGCAGGTACGGCTCGTATTGGTGACGTAGAGTTAAGTTCAGTATCAAGACAAATACAATCTATTGTAGCTTCTTTAGCTTCTAACATAGGTTCTTTAGTTATATCTAGTGCAGTATTAAGAAGTAAGTCTCAATATAGATTATTTTATAGTGCAAGTTCAGCCTCTACTACTACAGCAAAAGGAATCATAGGAACAATAACACCACAAGGTTTTGAGTGGTCTGAAACAATAGGAATACAAGCTCATGGTTTTACATCAGGTTTTGATAATGATAGTGTAGAACAAATTTATCATGGTGATAAAGATGGCTATGTTTATAACCATAATACAGGTAATTCTTTTAATCCAGCAGGAACAGAAACAAATATAGATGCAAGATATAAGACACCTAATTTAGATTTTGGAGATGCAGGAACATTAAAAACACTACATTATACAAAAATATCTTTTACACCTGAAGGAACAGTACAGCCTACATTAAAGATAACATATGATTTTGATGATACTAATAGACCACAGCCTCTAAACTATACTTTAGATTCAATACCAACTCCGGCAGTTTTTGGAGATTCAACTTTTAATACAGCAGTATTTGGAGCTTCAAGTGATCCTATGGCAAGACAGGCAGTACAAGGAAGTGGACATAATATAGCCTTTAAAATATTTAGTCAGGATACTAATGCACCTTATTCAATAAATGGTTTCTATGTAGACTATAGACCTTCCGGTAGGAGATAATAATGGGTACAAGTTATGTAAGACAAAGCTCAATGGCAGATGGAGATACTATAACTGCCGCTTTATTTAATGATGAATTTAATAGACTACTAACTGCTTTTTCATATGCTTCTAGTAGTACTACAGGTCATCAACACGATGGTACTGCCGGGGAAGGCGGCAATATACATACTATTGGTGATCAAGATTTTTTAAATAAAATTCTTACTACTAGTAATACTTGGGAGTTCTATGTAGAAGTTTCTAGTGCTGCTGCAAAACAAATGGTATTACAAGATGGAGCGTTAGTACCCAATGCTGATAGTGACTTAGATTTAGGAACATCAAGTAAATATTTTAAAGATGCTTATATAGATAGTATTACAACTACAGGTAATGTATCTGTTGGTGGGAATCTTACGGTAACAGGCACTACAACTTTTAATGGAGGTACTCTTACTTTAGGAGATGCAGCAGATGACAATGTTGTATTTGGTGCAGATGTAAACAGTAATATTATTCCTAATACAGATAGTGCTTATGATTTAGGTTCTTCTAGTCAAGAATGGCGTGATTTATATATTGATGGTACAGCGTATTTAGATGCTATAAATTTTAATGGCACAGCTATTAGTGCAACAGCAGCAGAAATAAATATATTAGATGGAGTAACTGCTACAGCTTCAGAACTTAACATAATGGATGGAGTTACTGCAACTACAGCAGAACTTAACATTATGGATGGAGTTACTTCAACGGCAGCAGAATTAAATATACTTGATGGGGTTACTTCAAGCACAGCCGAGCTAAACATTTTAGATGGTGTAACTAGTACTACAGCAGAATTAAATCTTCTTGATGGTGTAACAGCTACCACAGCAGAACTTAATATACTTGATGGTGTTACAAGCACCGCAGCAGAACTTAATATTCTTGATGGAGTAACGAGTACAGCAGCAGAGCTTAACACTTTAGATGGTGTTACCGCAGTTGTAGGAGAATTAAATTATTTAGACTTAGGCAGCACCGCAGTAGGAACAGCCGTAGCTTCTAAAGCAGTTGTATTAGATTCTAATAAAGATTATACAGGTATAAGAAATCTTACTCTTTCTGGTGATCTTACTATTAGTGGTGATGATCTTACGATGGGTACTAATACATCTGGACATTTACTAATAGCAGACGGTACTAATTTTAATCCTACAGCAGTAGGAGATTTGTCAGAAATATCTACAGTAGCTAATGATGATGTATTACTTGCAGTAGATACTTCTGGTGGTGGATTAAAGAAAATTGCAAGAAGCACATTGGTTTCAGGACTAGCTTCATCAGGAGCTATTTCAAATGTAGCAGATGATTCTACACCACAACTAGGTGGTGACTTAGATGTTAATGGAAATGCTTTAACTTCTACATCAAATGGTAATATTGCTTTAACTCCAAATGGAACAGGTGTAGTTAGATTAGATGGTAATGTAGATATTCAATCTGGAGAAATTGTATTAAAAAATGCAGGTTCAGTATCTAATGTTAAGTTTTATTGTGAATCTTCTAATGCTCACTATACACAACTACAATCAGCAGCGCATAGTGATTATAGTGGTAACGTAACACTAACTCTACCTCCATCTACAGACACTTTAGTAGGTAAAGCAACTACTGATACTCTTACAAATAAAACACTAACAAGTCCTGTTTTAAATACTGGAGTAAGTGGTTCAGCAGTTCTTGATGAAGATAACATGGCTTCTGATTCAGCAACTAAATTAGCCACACAACAATCTATTAAAGCTTATGTAGACTCTCAGGTTGACAGTACAGAGTTTGTTCTTGAAGATGATGATGGTACAGAAGTTACTGTTTCTAATGCTAAAGAAGTAAAATTTATTGGTTCAGGAATAACTACAAACTGGACAGATACGGATAATGGTACAGATGGTGATCCGTATGATTTAACTTTTACAGTAGACGCAGCACAAACAGGAATCACTTCATTACTTGCAACTGATATAAAGATTGGTGAAGACGATCAAACAAAAATAGATTTTGAAGATGCTGATAAAATTAACTTTTATGCAGGAAATGAAAAACAATTAATTTTAGAAGACGGTGCATTGTATCCCGGTTCTGATAATATTATTGATCTTGGTAAATCTGATAATGAATTTAAAGATGCTTTTTTTGATGGAACAGTCACAGCAGATGCTTTTGCAGGGCCATTAACAGGAGATGTTACAGGTAATGTATCAGGCACAGCAGCTACAGTTACAGGAGCAGCACAATCTAATATTACTAGTTTAGGAACTTTAACAACTTTAACAGTTGATAATGTTATTGTTAATGGTACAACTATAGGACACACAGATGATACTGATTTAATAACATTAGCTGATGGTATAGCTACTGTAGCAGGAGAAATTTCTGTAACTACTTTAGACATTGGAGGAACTAATGTAACTAGTACTGCTGCTGAACTTAACATTCTTGATGGTGTTACAAGTACTGCTACTGAACTTAATATCCTTGATGGTGTTACAAGTACTACAGCAGAACTTAATATATTAGATGGGGTAACATCAACTGCTGCTGAACTTAATATCCTTGATGGGGTTACAGCAACTACAGCAGAGCTAAACTATTTAGATTTAGCAACACTAGGAAGCACAGCAGCTTCTAAGGTTGTATCAGCAGATGCTAATAATGTTGTAAGATTTACAGGTGGTATACATGAAGAAGCTGTAACTGTAACCTCTTCCTCTAATGCAACTACTGTAAATTTAAGAGATGGTACAAATTTTTTACACACTCTTACTGAAAATACTACTTTTACATTTAGTAATCCTCCTACTGAAGCGTGTATATGGACATTAAAAATAGTTCAAGATTCTTCAGCTAGAACGATTACTTGGCCCAACACAGTTGATTGGCCGGCTGCAACTGCACCTACATTAACTTCATCAAATGCAGGAGTTGACGTATTTGTATTTTTAACTAATGATGGTGGTACAATTTGGTACGGCTTTACTGCCGGACAAGCAATGGGATAAAATAGTATGTCAGGATCAGCCAAAAAATTATTACACGCTGCTGCGGGTTCTGCTAGTGGTGATAAAGTTTATGTTGAAGATGTATTTTCTACGCATCTTTATAATGGAAATTCTGGTTCACAATCCATTAACAATGGTATTGATCTTGCGGGAGAAGGTGGTCTTGTTTGGATTAAATCTAGAGAAGATGCTGCTGACCACGCTTTATATGATACGGAACGAAATTCTAACAATGTTATTCATTCAAGCTCAAATGCTGCACAAGATAACTACACTCCTTTAAAAAATGATACATCAAATGCTTTTACTTCAACTGGATTTGATTTAAACACTGCAACTGGAATAACAAATAATGATAATTATATATACACTTCTTGGACATTCCGAAAACAAGAAGGATTTTTTGATGTTGTCACTTACACTGGTGATGGTACTTCAGCTAGAACGGTAAATCACAATCTTGGGTGTAAACCCGGAATGATTATGGTAAAGCGAACAGATTCTAGTGCTGATTGGAGAGTTTGGCACAGATATAGTCAACTTAGTTATAGCTACGGTGTTCTAAACACTGACGCAGCTTTTACTAACACTGGTGGTGATAATTCAGCATTTTACGATGCAAATGGGAACGCTAGTAATTTTACTTTAGGTCAGGGAAGTCGGGTTGATGATACAAATCAAAATGGGGCAACCTATATTGCGTATTTATTTGCGGGTCAAGGTGACTCAGATAGTCAAATTTTTGGTGATGATGGCGATGAAGCTATTATAAAGTGTGGTTATTATAATGGAAATGGCTCAACAGATGTAACGGTAGATGTTGGATTTGAACCACAATGGTTAATGATAAAAAGAAGTACTGGTAATGATACAGGAAATTCTCAGGCAAATTCTTGGATGATCTTTGACAACATGAGGGGTTATACAGCAACAGGCAATGATCAAGCTACTTTATTTTGGAACTCATCTGAAGATGAAGATTTAAATTCATACAGAGGTAAATTAACAAGCACAGGTTTTATTGTAAATGATTCAAATGTAAGTAATTCTGGCTCAACATATGTTTACATGGCAATCCGTCGTGGCCCTATGAAAGAACCTTCTGCGGGTACTGATGTATTGCATATAGCAGAAAATACAACCAATTTACAAAATGGAACAGAATTACCTGCTACTGGATTTCCAGCTGACATACAATTTGGTTCATGGAGAGATTCAAATTACAGTAATTATCTTATAACCAGATTATTAGGTGGTAAGAATCTTTATACTCATGCTAATGATGCAGCAGCAGGGCCGCTTTTTGATTTCGGACACAAACAAGATGTTATAGAAGTTACAGGAAATTTTGACGGTACAAGCTCACCAAGAGCTTACTATTCGTTTAGAAGATATCCAAAAGTATTTGATGTAGTAGTCTACTCAGGAACAGGCAGCAACCTTGATGTTACTCACAATTTAAAAGTTGTTCCTGAAATGCAAATAATTAAGCGATTAGACTCTAGTTCTAGTGGGGATTGGGGCGTGTATCATAAAGATGTTCCTTTTACTGGCAGCTTCAATGGTCAATATTTGTTTTTAGCAGATGGTTCCGTTGGTGTTTTTGGAAGCACAACTATTTTTCGTGCTACTCCAACTGCTTCAGTTTTTAAAGTTGGCACAAATGATATGGTTAATAATTCAAGTGGGTCTTATCTTTGGTTGGGTTTTGCAAGTTTATCTGGTATTTCTCATGTTGGATCATACACTGGGACAGGTAATGACATAAATCTAACAGATTTAGGTGCTGCTGCAAGATTTGTGTTAATTAAAAGAGCAGATGATGGCGTTGCTGGTGCAGGTGGTTGGTATGTTTTTGATACAACAAGCGGAATTGTATCAGGAAATGATCCTTATATTTTATGGAATAGCACCGCTGCTGAAGTTACAAACACAGATTATATAGACCCTCATTCGTCAGGTTTTACAATAACTTCTTCTGCTCCTGCTGCTTTAAACGCTAGTGGTGGCAAATATATATATTTAGCTTTTGCGTAGGAGATAACAATGGCAAATGAATACAGGTTACAATCAAATGGAGAAATTAAAACTAAGGAAGAACTAATAGCTGCTAATGCTAATACTTCTTTTCCTAAAGTTTGGAATGATGAAGTATATGAATTTTTAGGAGTTGACATAGTTTTTGAAACCCCAAAGCCTACAAGTTCTGAGGCTTACAAGCACTATGTACGCAATGGTGTTGAACAAAACGACAATGACCAGTGGGTACAGGCTTGGGTTGAACAAGATATGTTTGTTGATACGACTGTTGATGGTGTGACTACGATTAAAGCAGAACATGAGGCAGCCTATCAGGCTAAGTTAGATGCTGAAGCTGCTGCGGCAGTAAGAACTAAGCGTGATGGATTGCTTGCTGAAACAGATTGGATGGGGTTGTCGGATGTTACAATGTCTTCTGATTGGGCTACTTATAGGCAAGCATTAAGAGATATAACTACACACAGTAATTTTCCACATAACTTAACAGAAGATGATTGGCCTGAAAAGCCTGAGTAACTATGAAAGTTTTATTTATTCTAATAGTTACTATAGGCGGTCAAAGAGTAGATCAAACTTGTGAGCAAGCTCTTTGCTTTCAAGATATAAATAGATGTTTGTACTTTGCTCAAAGGTTAAGTAATCAGCCAGAGTATCCAGACATTAAAGCTCATTGTCAGCATATTAATGTTGATGAAGACTCAAGGTGGTACAAATAGTATGGAAAACATTGTTTATTTAAATCCTAAAAATAAAGATAAATTAATTGAAACTGCCACTAAAGAACTAGTAGATTATCTTGTTACTCAAGCAGATAGAGGTGTACCTCTTGAAGCTATCATAGGTCTTTTAGATGTTTATAAAACTAATATAACTCTTGAACTTTTATCATTTAGTGAGGATAAGTAGTATGGCAACTAAGAAAAAGGGGACTATGAAAGGCCACACCATTAAAGGTGGTCATAAGCGTCCGACTAAATCTGGCGCAGGTATGACCAAGAAGGGTGTAGCTAAATATCGTAGGGACAATCCCGGCTCTAAGTTGCAAACAGCAGTTACGGGCAAGGTCAAGAAAGGCAGCAAGGATGCAAAGAGGCGTAAGTCTTTTTGTGCTCGTTCTGCGGGGCAGATGAAAAAGTTTCCCAAAGCTGCTAAAGATCCTAATTCTAGGTTACGTCAGGCTAGAAAAAGGTGGAAGTGTTAATCATGACTGAACAGGAATTAGAAGCACTTATACATAAAGCAGCCCAAGAGGGAGCTAAACAAGCTCTTAAAGAAGTAGGCTTGTCTGATGAAGAAGCCTATGACGATGTTAAAGAACTTAGAAGTTTACTAGACTCTTGGAGAGCTACTAAAACTACAGTAGGACAGACTATAGCTAGAATGATAACAACAGCGTTACTGACTGCACTAGCGGTTGGTATTTACATGGGATGGGGAGAATAACTATGTTGACAGCACTAAACGCATTACTAGAAAAACTTCAAGGATTTTTAACACGCACTAAAGATAAACTAGACTCGCCATCTAATTTAGATAATAGAGTATTAGTCTATGCAGGTGTTGTAGTCGTTATACTTCTTGGAATCGCATTAGCAATTTAAAAGGACATAAATTATGATTGGACTTGTAGATAAATTAATTGGGCCTGTATCAAGTATCTTAGATAAATTTGTAGAAGATAAAGATCAGCGTTCATTGTTGGCACATGAAATAGCAACTATGAGCGAACGACACGCTCAAGAAACTATACAAGCTCAATTAGAAATAAATAAAACTGAAGCAGCACATAACAGTTTATTTGTGGCAGGGTGGCGACCCGCTATAGGATGGTCTTGTTGTTTAGGTATGGTCGGTAACTTTCTTATAATCCCATTTGCTAACTTTGCATTAGCGTTAGCTGACACAGATATAGTTATACCATTAATTGATTTACAAACTATGATGCCTGTTCTTTTAGGTATGCTTGGTCTAGGTGGACTAAGAACTTTTGAAAAGGTTAAAGGTGTTCAAAGAGAGAAATAATTATGGCTAGAAAAAGAGCATACAAGAAAAGAGTAGACTATCGTAAGGGTGGTAGAGTTTCTTATCAAATTGGTGGTATGACTGATGAAGATAGACAAAATTTTGAGCCTGATACTGGAATAGGTGTCATTGGAGGCCCGGTTAGGGTGATTGGTGGTGGAGATACTGTTGATCCTGCTCCTGATCCCTTTGAAGGTTTAGCACCTAAAAGAGATGACGGTAATTATACTGCTCAAGAAATGAATGATGTTGTTGCTGCGTTTAATGCAGGAAAAGTAGATGCTAGTCAACTAGAACAAAGATATGGTATACCTGCTGCTCAAATTACTTCTAACATACAATCTGCCAATCAAATAGCTGATATACCTGCCGATGGTAAATATACTCAGGCTGAAACACAACAAGTAGTTGATGCTCTTAATGCAGGAACAATAACTTCAGATCAAGTTGCTGATCAATTTGGAGCTACTGTAGCACAAATAGAAGCAGAACTAGCTAGGCAAAATCAACAGGCAGCAGGACAAACTGTTACTACACCTGATCCATTCCCAACAGTAGGGGGAGTAGGAGGAGTTCAAGCAGCTACTAGAACTCAACTATTAGATAAAGCAACTCAAGCACAAATGGCTGCTATTGATACTGCAACTAAGGCAGATGGTACAGCAGCAACAGGAGCTTTTATATCTGATTATCAAAGAGTTAATCCTAATTTATTAGTTGATGATAGAATAGCAACTACTATTGATCCAAGTACAGGTATAACTGCAAAGGCAGATATAGAGGCAGTATCTAAGTATACAGATGTACAGCCACCTACAGGAGTATCTAAGTCAGCTTTTACAGTAGCAAAGGCTAATGTAGATCAAGCAGCCGAAGCAGGTACAGTAACCCCTGCAAACTATAACGCAGCTTTAGTAGATGTTTTAAACAGTCCACAGTTTGCACAAAATAGAAACAGACCTCCTATTACAGTAGATGAAATTAACGCACTAACTGAACGAGCACAGGCAGCACAGTTTAGTGCAGAACAATTAAAAACTGGACTAGGTAGAAGGACAACAGACGTTACTTTATCTGATACTGCGTTCGTAGAAAAAGTAGAACCAAGAGATCAAATAACTTTATCACCAACTAAAGAAGCTGAAAAGCAAACTAGAGAAGCTATAACAGGTACATCAGCTACAGGTGATGCTGCTAGAATTACAGACACTATAGACTATGAATCTTATAAACGTAGAGAAGTTACGGGAGTTGCAGCTAAAGATGCAGCAGTTCAGTTTACAGCAGAGACAGCTAATATACCTGCTAACTTAGCAAGGACTATAGTAGAAGACCCTGCTAAAGTAGAAGCACAGATAGATAATGAAGCTCCTGAAGTTATTGCAGCAGTAGCAGCGTTACCTCAAGAAGCTTTAGTATCTTCACAGATGGAAACACTTTTAGCAGGTATGGAGTCTGGTAATATACCTACATGGGCTAGACCTGCTTATGATGCTGTTAATCAAAACATGACTCAACGAGGTATAGATGCTTCTACTGTAGGACGAGATGCTTTATTTAATGCTATTATACAAAGTGCTATACCTATAGCTCAAAGTAATGCACAGGCTTTACAGACTAGAGCAGCACAAAATCTTTCTAATGAGCAACAGGCTAATCTACAAAGATCACAGCTAGATGCTACTAGAAGAATGAATAACTTAGCAAATCGTCAGACAGCAGAGTCACAGTCAGCGCAGTTTGCACAGAACTTAAATGTTCTTCAAAGTCAGTTTAATCAAGAAAGAGATACTTTATCTGCTCAACAGCAACAACAGGTTAGACTACAGAATCTTCAGAACCAACAGAGAACTGCTGAACTTAATGCACAGAATGAAGCTGCATCTAAATCACAGAACTTAGGTAATGAACAACAAATAGAACTTGCTAATTTACAGATAAAGAATCAAACAGAACAGCAGAACATGACTGCTGAGAATCAAGAGCGTCTTGCTGAAATGCAAGTAGCAGCAGACTTCTTGTCTAGAAATGCAGGGTTCGCACAACAGATGGAGATTGCTAATCTTAGTGCTGATCAACAAACAAGACTAGCTAATCTAACTGCACAGAATCAAGCAGGATCACAAAACTTAACAGCAGCACAACAGACTGAACTAGCTAATTTAAATGCTAGGATGCAAACTAATATTGCTCAAGGACGTATAGCTCAAACAATGGGCGTAGCTTTACTTAGTGCAGACCAACAACGTGCTGTTCAAAATGCTACTACAGTAGCTAGGATGGACTTAACTAAGTTTAATGATGCTCAACAAGTAGAGTTAGCTAATAGTCGTTTTATGCAGACAGCTACTATTACAGACTTTAATGCAAGACAACAGGCTGTTATGCAAAATGCTACAGCACTTGCAGGGTTAGATGCAGCTACAGCAGATCAAAGAACTAGACTAGCTATTAGTCAAGCTCAAAACTTTTTAAGTAGAGATATGGCTGATTTAAGTAATGAACAACAGTCTTTAATATTAGATACACAAGTAGAACAACAAAGACTACTATCTAATCAAGCATCTCAAAATGCGTCTAGACAATTTAATGCTACATCAGATAATCAAGTTAATCAGTTTAATGAAAGTTTAGCTACACAAATTGAACAGTTTAATACAAGCCAATCAAATGCGATGGCTCAGTTTAACGCTACTGAAGCAAACAGAGTAGCAGCTATAAATGCAGGTAACGCTATAGATGCTGCAAAGTTTAACAATCAACTAACAACACAACTAAAACAGTTTAATGAATCTATGGATTTACAGAGAGAACAGTGGAATGCTGCTAATGCTCAAGCTGTAGAACAATCTAATATACAGTGGAGAAGACAAGCTAACACTATAGATACTGCTGCTCAGAATGCAGCTAATCAAGAAAACGCAGCTAAGTCTTTTCAGATTTCAGCAGCCGATCAAAACTTTATATGGCAAACATTAAGAGATGAAGCTGCTTATTTAAGACAGGCTTATGAAAATAATGAGCAACGTAAAACTACTTTATATGCAACAGCTATTTCTAATGACATTGATACAGGTGCAGTTGGTATTCAACCCATAGTAGATATTGTAGACGGAATTATAGACTAGGAGAAAGCAATGGGATTTTTTAGTAAAATATTCAAGGGTGTTAAAAAAGTCTTTAAAAAGATTGGTAAAGGTATCAAAGGTGTTTTTAAAGGCATTGGAAAATTCATGAATAAGATTGGTGTTGCAGGTCAAATTGCTCTTATGTTTGTTCCGGGGATAGGGCCGATGCTGTCGGGGATGCTCAAAGGATTAGGGGGCGTAGCTGCTACAGCACTGGGTAGTATGGGTACTGTAGGTAATGCTATACTTAGTGGAGCAAAGTTTGTCATAGGTAAAGCTAGTGCGTTTGCAGGTGGAGTAAAGAATACTTTTAGAACTATTACTCAAGGTGTTAAAACTTTTGCAGGTGAGTTTACTAAGACTGCTCTTAACAAGATGGGTTTTGATCCTACTAAATTTGGTTGGTCAGCAGATGGTAGTTTTGATACTTGGGTTAAGTCTGGTAAAGATCAAACCTTTGGAGATGCTTGGAATAAAGTAACTACAAACATTACTGACAATGCTAATAAGATTCTTGATCCATTTAGAAAAAGTGTAGTAGCAGATTCCGGTGCTACTTTAGATACTTTATCTGATAGTACTTTTAAACCAGTAGATGAAATAAAACAATTAAATCCTCAAATACAAAACTGGGATGACATTAGTGGTAAGGCTATAAACTTAGACCCTGATAATGTTTCTCAAGTGTTTGGAGTTAGTCCTTTAAAGTCAACAGCAACAATGACTCAACCTCAGACTCCTTCTTTATTAGACCCTGATACTAATTTATTAACTGGAGAAAAGATAGTACCTAAACCAACTGTAGAGGTTCCTTTTAAATTACCTGAAAGTGCAGTAGATACTATAGGAACAGACACAGGTGGCGGTAGCTTATTAAGTATGCCTAGCTTGGGTTCAGCAGCTACACAGGTAGGAGTTAATGTAGCTTCTCAGGCAGCTATGGGAGCTTTAGCAGGTGATCCTCCTGAAATGGGTTATGGTCAATTAGTAGACGCAGGATTTGCTCCAGTATCTCCTGCAACACCACAGCAAGACTTTATGCAAGCAGCAGCCGATCCTTACATGGGTTATCGTGATCCTCAAGGTTCATATGGCTATGGAGTAGGTAACAACAATACTTATATGCAGTACATGAATGCAATGGGTTTAACATAAGGAGCTAACAATGTCAATAGATACGATAGATAATCCTGTAGCTTCTACAATTACATTAAACAGACCAATACCCGGACAAGGGCTTACTAGCGATCCTGATAGCCCGTGGCCGTGGGAAAAGCCTCCAGTGTATACAAACCTAGAGGAAGGTATACAGTATGTGTTTGGGCGTTTGATAGAGCCTGAAGCCTATACTTCTATTATGAATGTAATAGATGACGGCACTCCTTTGATGGATGTTACTCAAGGAATATTGTTTAAAGGATTTACAGAAGGTAAATGGAATCCAGACCTAATGATGCTTCTTGCAGAACCTACTGCCTATATGCTTATGGCTTTAGCTGAGAGAGCCGACATAGACTTCAAAGTCTACAGAGGCGAGGAAGAAGACGATGACGATGAAGCTACATTGTTTAATGTTGAAGTTGATAAGCAGAAACTAAAAGAGTTACAAAGTGTGTCTGGTGCTAAAGACATACCAAAGGGTATGATACCCCAAGACATAGAACAACAGATTGAGGAGCTTCCTACTTCTGGTTTGTTATCTAAACCCGAAGAAGAGAAACCAACAGACAGCTTACTAGGAAGGACATAGATATGAGTATTGATGAACTAGGCACTCGACTTGTCAGAGAAGGTAGAAGAAGAAGGGATCGTCAACGTAAGAGACAAGAGAGATTCCAAACTAGGGCTGCTATAGCTCAGATAGCTGTGCCAGTAGCAGGTAGGATTATTGAAGATAACCTGCAACAGAAGGCTCAAGACTTCTTTAATCAAGAAGAAGTTTTAAATTTAAAGCGTCAACACTCTAAAGCAGTACGTGAAGCTAATAGTATTTTTGCAACAAGAGATGCTATAGCTGCTGCTAGTCAATCTCCTGAAGAATATTTTTATGATCAAGTGTATGGTACAGTTGAGTCTGAAATGATGGATGCTGCTAGAGCAAGACAACAAGAAGAAGGAATAAATTTATTAGGTAGAAATATGCAAACGGGTGAGAACCTTAATCAATCATTAATAGGTTCTATAAAGGGAGCAGCTACCGAACTTGCTGAAGAAAGAGCTAAAGGTTATAGAGAATCTTTATCGGCTGCTGAAAGTATAGTAAGCTCTGAGCAGTTTGATTCTATGATGGCTAACAAACTAAAAGACTCTACGCCTACCACTATAGTAGATGCTATAGGTAGGAAAATAAATACTATGTTTGGGGGTACATCTACAGAAGAAAGACAAAATATGGCCCTTAACGATATTCGTAACCATCATTTTTCTACAAGTGCAACAGCCCTTAGTGCTTTTAATAAAGAGTACGAAAACTCAAGAAGTATTAGAGATGCTCTAGAATATGGAAACATGGCAAAAGAAATAGATGAGTATGTTCCTAGAAGAATAGATGTAGAAGAAGATGTACGGATGGTGAATAGACCAGACGGTTCTGTTAAATTAGTAAGGCTTACAAGAGATATTAATGAAGACGGAACAAAAGGAGAATACGAATTTAAGTCTGAGTCTATGGGTATTCCGGGGTTAGGGCCACAAATGTCTCCTGCTGAAAAAAGAGCAGAGTTAGCTTCAGCAAGAGCAGGGTTTAATGTTGTTACAGATGGTGGGCGTATGGTAGGTGCTAAAGTATTTGCTACAGAGTTTTTACCTAAACTAACACAAAAAAGAGCTGATGGCTCTAGGATTCTTCCTAGTGATGTACAAAATTTAACAGAGTATAATATAGTTTTATCAAAATGGAATGATTGGATAGGTGAGAATACAGATAAAATTATTGATCCTGAAATGGCAGCGATGCAAAGAGAATGGGTACTAATCGGAAGGTCTCTGGCTAGAGAAAGTAGAGACTTAACTAATGCAAGAGATGAATTAGAAAAATTAGGAATAGATCAATATATAGGTAGACCAGAATATCAAGCGACTGCTGAGTATGTAGAAAGAATAGCTATTGATCCATCACTTGTAGATGAACTAGAAAAACCTAAAGACTATCTTGCATATAGAGATTTAGCAGAAAAAGCTCTTGATTATAAACTAATGTATGATGGCTTTATTAATTTTGGACGTTTTCGACTTGAGACATTAGGACAAGTAGGACAATAATATGCCTTTACCAACAAGAACAGTTACATTTGAAAATGGTGAAACTAGAGATAATGTTCCTATTGATATAAGAACTTTTGAAGAGTATGAAGAATATATGAACTCTCCAAATAGATTACCTCCTACTGTTTTTGAAGATCGTGTTGAACCTAAAAAGCCAGAAGAGTATGGTGGTTTTGGGAGAGATGTTAAAAGAGTGTACAGAAGTACAGTGGGACAAGCTTCTGATTTTCTTGAAGCAGTTGTTCCTGCAAATGCCGCTTTAAATATAAATAAAACAGCCGAAGATTTATACGGGGATGACTTCTATGATTTAAGCATAGGAGAACGTATGGGGAGAGTAAGAACAGCTAGAGCTAAAGCTGCTGATGATTCTGCTATAGGTTCTTTAGTAAATCCTACAACAGAAGAGTTGAGTACTATAGTTGATAGAGATGGTTATGCTACAAGAACAGAAACTACAGGAGGAGCTATATTAAATCTTAGTAGTTATGTAGCAGGAGGCATAGGTATTTTAAATGGGATGCGTAGATTAGCTACTAGTTCTCCTAGAGCATTTAGAGAATTAACTAGAAAATATAAAATATCTGCGGATACAGCAGCAGGTATAGCTACTGGAGTAGCCACTGATCAATGGATTAGTAACCCAAATGAAGGGAGTATTATTTCTTCTTTGTTTCCAGACATACCTGATTCTGCATTGTTAGGAATAGGAGAATACTTACAAGCTCCTGAAGAAGATGATAGTGATGCAGAAAAAAGACTTAAAATGTTGATTGGTAATTTACCACTTGAAATAGTTTTAGGTGGTCTTGGTGGAGTAATTTCAGGAAGTCTTGGTAAAAATATAGATGAGTTATCTAAAGAAGAAATAGTAGACAAAGCAGTAGAAGGTTTAAAACGAACTAAAGCTGAAACTCCTACAGGTACAACAACACTATCAAGTTCTAAAGTTGTAGATGATGCTACTGAACAAGCACAGGTGTTTAATCAAGAAGGTACTATTAAAGGACTATGGCAAAAGTTTACTCAGTCTAGAGGTTTTAATACTTATGCAGGTCAAGATGCTTTTGAACAAAGTCAACAGGCTGCTCGTAAGTATAGGAATCGTTCTCAACATATTTCAGGTAGACTTCAACAAGCTATAAATAATGCTGTAAAAAATACAGATGATACAAATACAATAGATAGAGTTTATGATGCTTTAACTTCTACTAGTGAAGCTAATAAAAATGCTTTTAAAAATTTAGAAGGTGAGGAACTTACTAATTATCTAACATCTAATTTTAAATTAAATACTGAAGTTGCTGAAAGTGTAGTAGAAGCACGAAACTTAGTAGATGAATTAAGTTTAGAGCTAAGACAATTTGCTCCTAATAAAAAAATTAAAGACACAATAGATAATAACTTAAATAATTATTTAAGAAGGTCTTACAGGCAATTTGAAGACAAAGAATTTATTCCTACTGCTCAAGTTATAGCTAAAGCAGAACAACATATGTTAAAAATACTTCAAGAAAATGAAGCATTTCGTCTTGATGAAGCGTTAAAGAAAGGTAAAACTTATAAAGTAAAAACAAATTTAGATGATAGAGCAGCTTCTATTGTTAGAAGTATTATGGCTCAAAAGAAATTTGATGTAGTAAAGGGTATACAATCTAAAATATTTAGACAAAGAAAAGATATAGGACAACCCATAAGAGAACTATTAGGAGAAGTTAAAAGTCCTGAAGATGCTCTTATTATTTCTGTAGATAAAATGTCTAAGTTTTATGAAAGAGCTAGATTTTTAGATGACATGAATAAAATAGGAAATAAACAAGGTTGGCTTTTTAAAGATATACCTGAAGGTATGGATGGGTTAGTTCAACTAAAAAATACAGGTAGTAAAAAATTAGATGGTAAGTGGACTACTGAGAACATGGAAAAAGTTATTATGGAAAAAGAAATTTCTATGTTTGGTGATCCTGATGTAGCTAATAGTTTTTATAAAAATTTCTTATCTATTAAATCTTTTGCAAATAGAGCAGCTACAGTTTTTAACTGGACAACCCACATGAGAAACTTTTTAGGTGGAGTGCAGTTTGGTTTAGCAAATGGTTTGAATCCTTTTTCTTTAGGGGTTATGTCAGAAAAAAGTGCTATAAATAATTTAAGAGTTTTAGGTCAAGAAGCAAAATTAAGTGGTGATAAAGCATTAAATGAGTTGCATGAAAAGTATTTAAATCTTGGAATAATAAATACTAATGTTAGAGTAGGTGATTTTAGAGCATTAATAAATGAAGGTATTGATGCTACTAGTGTAGATAATTTTATGGCAGGATTTTCTAATAAAGTTTCTAGAGGTGCTGAAAAACTTTATATAGGCACTGATGATCTTTTTAAAATTAATTCTTTTAATAGCGAATTAAATTGGTTAAAGAGAGCGTATGGTAGCAGCAGAAAATTAGAATCTTTAGAATTAGAAGCAGCCGACATAGTAAAAAACACTATGCCAAACTATGACAGAGTTCCTCCGGGCATTAAAGCTTTGAGAAACTTACCTATAGGTTCGTTTGTTTCTTTTCCTGCCGAAATACTAAGAACTACATATAATATATTTAGACAAACTGCTAAAGAAATTGGATCAGGTAATAAAGTTTTAGCAGGAAGAGGAGTTATGCGCGGCATAGGTTTATCTGCTACCGCAATAGGCTTTGATGCAGCAGGGGAAATAACGGCATCTTCATTAGGTTGGTCAGATGATCAACGTAAATCAGCTACAGTTCTTTCAGAAACTCCGTGGAGTGGCTCTGAGAATGTAAGGTTATGGAGGCAAGATGAAGATACAGGAAAAATTTATGTAACTGATACAAAGTATTTAGATGCTTATAACACAGTAAAAGAACCTATAATTTCTGCTTATCGAGAATTACAAAAAGGAAGAATGGAAGATAAAGATGTAATTGAAACAGGATTTAATATGATAGTAGAAGGAGCAAAACCTTTACTTGCTCCTTTTGTGTCAGAAGAAATTTTTACTAAAACTGTAACTGATATATACTTTGCTGTAAATAATCCTAATGGTAGAACTCCAGATGGAAAAGTTTTGTTTTCTCCTAATGCTACTAGCTTAGATAAAGTAGGAGATGTAGGTTATCATTTGTTAGATAATCTTTTGCCGGGAACACTTGAGAGTGCTGAAAGAATGATACTTGCAGCAGATGAAGAACGTAATCCGTATACTGGAAAACCTCTTTATGATTTAGGTAATGAAGTTAAAGCTTTAGCAACAGGAGTTAGATGGACAGAGTTTGATCCAGAACAACAACTTAATTTTAAAATAATTGATTACAGAAATAAAATGTCTAGTCTTACAGAAACAGAACCAAACTACAGAGAAAGTTTTGGAACTCTTACGCAACAGTATAAAGATAGACAACGATCAAGATATGAAATTCAAAAAGAATTATATCGTAATCTACAAGCTTCTCAGTATTTTAGAAGTGATAGAGAAATATTAAATCAATTACAAGATTTAGGAATAAGTAGAGATGACTCCAGAGAATTATTAAAAGGTAGATTTATTCCTGAAGATATTAATATTCCATTCTTACGAGAGATTGCTTCTGAAGTAGGCGATACTCCAAAAAAAGGAACTATTAAAGAATATGATGCAATAGAAAGAGAACTTGAAAAAATTTATTCTGACATGAGTAGGACATTACTAAACACACCTGATGAGGAAGACTAGTGAAAGAGTATTACGAACAGGTTAATGTACCGAAGGCTCCTGAAGAACCAGACGAGCGCATAGACAAGATGACAGGTATGCCTTACGATGTACAGGCCGGAGAAGCCTTTATAGATGAAGAGGACAGGTTTGGTTTTGCAGCCGGAGGTTTGATTGCTATTATCAAAAGGCTATCAAGGGGTGTAGATGATATTGTTGAGGACACTAGACCTACTACAAGGTTTAATGCAGACGATGGAACTAGGGAAACTCTTAGAGACTTTAGATACAGAGAGCCAGAAAATTTTGTAGACCCTAACTCTCCTGACTATAGTGTTACTAGAGTTAGTAAAGATAATGCAGATAATAATATTGAGTATCAACAACCAGACAACAGATACTTTGAGGCTAGAAGGTCAGCAGAAGATAGACTAGCAAAAGAATTAGACGATGAGTTTAATGCGATACCTGAAGATGACCTAGACTTAGTTCAAAGATACGTTGACGATATTCCTAAAGTTTCTGATAGACCTCCAGTGCCATCAAGTGTAAGCAAAGAAGAATTTTTACAAGGCTCTGTAGAGCAGAAGCCACAATATAATGGTAGGTTTTTTTCAGAGACTAGATATGATAATCCTTTGTCGGCCCGTATACCAAGAGAGTTAGGTATGCACATAGGTACTAAAGGTCAGTCTGAAACTATCTTAATGCGAGGCACACACCCTACTGCTGAAAACATGATAGAGCGAGTAGCTATTGCTAAGTATATGGATGATGGAATGACTGAATCACAGGCAAGGGTAGCTGTAGTAGAAGAAGGAGTCCCTGATGAAGTTATGGATTTCATTGTTAAGGAGTTAAACGAAAGCGTTCCTATAGGTGTAGAGCCTTCATTACAGCAGGGATTTATAAACGTAAAGAATCCTTTAGTGTTAGATACTGATATGATTAACTGGAACCCTGCTAAGTTTCTTGGTGGTTCTGATCCTTCTGGTAATCTTAAACTAGCAGAACAAGCACAGACTTTTGTAGATGCTTTGAACAAACAAGTAAAATTACCTGACGCACAGTTTACTCAGATAGTAGATGATGCTTCTGCACAAATAGATTCTATTATTCGTAAGAAGGATATGAACTCAGGAAAGCTTTTGAATGCTGCTTACGATCACAACATTAACATAGTAACTAGAAATATGCTAGAGGACTTGGGGTTTGATAGTATTCAGTACAGGAATCTAGGAGAGCTTACAAGAGTTTCTGAACGTCAGGCGGGTGGTAACTCTTATATACTTTTCAAAGAAGATCAGTTTGCTACTGACTTTGTTCCTGCCCCTAGACAAGCTGCTGATGCCCCTTTTATGAGACAACCAAGAACATTAAAAGAAACTATTCCTGAAGTACAAAAAGCGTATGACGATTTAAAAGCAGGTACTATTACATCTGATGAATATGATAAGATAGTAAACAATACTGTTTATCCATACGAGAATGTACCTATTCCAGAAACAGATGAAGCAATGTTTACCGCATTGGCTGAACCTAAACGAAAAAATCTTAACACTCCATTTGAGGAAGGGCAAGAAGTAGGGCTGAGATTGGACATTCCTGCATATTTAAGAAAAGAAAACTCTGCATGGGTTCCTACAATACACGTTAATGGAAAACCGAAGGGACATCAATCTACTGCTGCAATAAGAGATGTTGATTTTACGAAGAGTGTTTCAAAAAAATACTCAACTGCTGAGTTGGCTCAAGGAGTTATGGAAGGTAAACCAAAATCTCCTTTTGCTCAGATGATGGGTAAATATATTGATAGAAATGCTAAACAAAACTATGATGCTGCGGTTGAAGCCCTAGATAGTGACGAGTGGATACAGGTAGGCTTTGATCCTAGAAGGCATTCATTCTTTTACGACAGGGTTACAGGACAGCCAGTAGCTACAGCAGAAGAAGTAATACAGGTGGGGCCACTAGTACTGGCTAAGAAAGCTACTTATGCTGATAGATCTTTATACCCCTATGCAACCGGAGGCAGAGTACTACGAAGTCTTGGAAGAACTCGTAGGGCTGAAGGTGGTGTATTAGGAGCTATTGAAAGAGGTATAAAAAAAGGTGCTAAGTTATTAGGATTTGATGATGAAAAACAATTAAGAATATCAGCAGACGCAACAGACTTAACTAAACAAATAGACCCTAACAGAGAAGTTACTTGGATGCACCAAGGTAAACCTATTACTACGGATCAACTTAGAAATTTAAAATCTAATCGAGATCAAATAGGATTATCAGGAAACGAAGAATTATTTGATACAGTTAATCATTCTTTATTTGGTTATGAAACTGGAAGTAATCCTGTAGCTGCTGTAGGTGGTCAACTTAAAGAACTTTATCAAGGAACTAAAGAAGCCTTACAGGGTAGAGATTGGAGAACACAGGCTAAAGATGCTTATAATAATCAATTTGGTATTATTCAAAGATCAAAAGGTTTAAGTAGAACAGAGTTTGATATGGAGTTAGCCAAAGCTGTACAAAGAACTCAAGATAAATTACAACGTGGAGAAAGATTAATATTTGGTAGAGATGTAATTCTTAATCCATATGATATTATGAGGAAAGAAGAGAGATGAAATACTTCACAGAAGATGAACTGAAATGCTCTCACTGTGGTAAGAGTGGTATGGACCCAAACTTTATGGCTAGGATAGAAGCACTCAGAGAACAGTTGGGGTTCCCTTTCCCTGTGAACAGTGCTTACCGTTGTCCAGATCACCCCATAGAAGCTCGTAAGAGTAAGGCAGGAGCACACTCTACAGGACACGCAATAGATATAGGTGTGCGTGGAGAGAAGGCTCATATGCTTTTAGACGCTGCTACGGAAGCAGGGTTTACGGGTATAGGAATAAATCAGAAAGGTAGTAGCGGTAGATTTATACATTTAGATGATATAGAAAATTCACCAGAAAGGCCGAGGCCGACAGTATGGAGTTACTAATATGAAAAATTTACTACTAAGCGGAACATTACTACTAAGTTCTATGGCTCATGGAGTGCCTACTTATGTAGATGATGTTGCTGAAATAATCAATAACAACTGTGTAGTCTGTCATCGTGATGGTGGTATAGGCCCAATGCAGTTTGAAACCTATGAACAAGTTAGACCGTGGAGTCCTTTGATACAGATGAAGGTAGCTAACAGAGAGATGCCTCCATATGCTTACGATCAGGGTATAGGGATACAGGAATTACATGGTGATTGGAGGCTCTCAGAGGCCGATATAGCCACGATAGTAGAATGGGTAAACACTGGGTCAGAGTATGGCGATACTGACGTTATAGCCCCCTCTGCTAATCTCTCAGACCCTAACCAGTGGAACTTCTACGAAGACTTTGGAGAGCCTACTATGGTTATCCCTTCTATTCCTATAGATATACCTGCCAGTGGTAATGATCTATGGCATAAACATAACGTAGCTAGTGGATTGACAGAGGATAGATGTATTAAAGCTATTCAAGTTAAACCAAGAGGTGATGCTAAGAGTGTAGTGCATCATGCCAATAGCTCCGTTAATGTTGATGGTGAGAGGTATGGGATGCTGACAGAGTATGCTATGGGTAAGTGGGGCGAGATAGTACCGGAAGGTGTCTGTCGTACTATACCTGCTAACTCTGAGATAGCTTGGGACATTCATATGTTCCCCGGTGGTTTAGGAGCTATAGCACCCGGAACTATTATTGAAGATAATGTTGTAGAGATAGGACTGTGGCTATACTCGCCAGAGGAATCTAAAGAACTTACATATGCTCAAGACCTCAAGCTTTACAGGATAAGCGATCAAGATGATATTGTTATTCCTCCTCATGGTTATCACATGACTCAAGGATTCCACTCCTTTGATCACCCTGTTCGCATTGATTCATGGCAACCTCACGGACACCTTAGAATGAATGCAGCAAGCTTTGAAATCTTTTACCCTGATACTGGGGTGACAGAACAGATTAGTCAGGTATCTAACTGGAGTGCAACTTGGCATCATAGCCACATATACGATCCAGACTTTGCACCTCTGATACCAACAGGAGCAGTACTAGTTCTTAAACAGTGGTATGACAACACTGAAGATAATCCTAACAACCCTGATGCAGATCAGTGGGTGTATGGAGGCAGCAGAACAGGAGATGAAATGACTCATGCTTGGATAGCAGTAACCCATCTTGATGAAAAAGGCTACCAAGAAATTTTAACTGAAAGAGAAAACAGGAGAATGATAGCAGGACAATGAGTAGACTATTAATAATAATTTTACTATCACTTACAGGATGTTCGTTAAGCAAAGTCAGTATGCAGATGTCAGAGTATCCTGAATGGAACTATATAGATCAACAATTATATATGCAAAACGTAAGGATTTGCAGAGCTATGGATCACTGTGCTGCTGAAGATTTATTTAGAAGATACTAAATTTAAAGGGGGCAGTAATGATAGAAGTAACAGTAGCCATTGCTGCTGCCTCAAAAGCAATTACAGTAATAAAAAAAGGTCTTGCATTAGGTAAGGACACCCAAGAGTTATCATCTCAGTTTGCACAATTCTTTGATGCAAAAGACAAAATAGATAAAGCTAAAGCAGATTCAGATCATACTCCCATAGGGAAAAAAATGTTTGATGCTCAGTCTGTAGAGGCTCATGCACTTGAGGTAGCACTAGCAGAACATAAAGCTAAAGAGTTAGAAAAACAATTAAGAGAACTATTTGTCTATTCTGGTCAGGGAGATGTTTATAAATCTATGATGAGAGCTAGACAAAAAGAAAGACAAAGAAGACTAGCCGTAGCTAGGCGACAAGCAGAACATAAAAAATTTCTTTTAGATATGTTACTAATAGGTTCTGTAGTTTTAATAGGAATAGGATTTCTAGGATTTATAGTTAACATCGTAATGGGAGTAGGAGAATAATATGTTAGCACTATACACGGAAGATCAACTAGGGGCAGCGTATCAAATATATGCTAGAACACACGCTGCTAGAGGGCTAGACATAGTAGACTTTGAAACCTACAGAGAACTATTTGAGACTCAATTTGTAGCTATGTCAGAGCCTCATAAAATATTTAATGGTGAGGGAAACACGCACTAAGATGTCTCCAAAGAAACTAGAACTACAGTCTAAGTACGAGAAGTTTGATCTAAACAATGATGGCATCATCAGTGATGAAGAACTAGATCGAGCTAAAGAAATGGTAGACTTAGAACTAAGAGAAGAAAAGTCTGAGGCTCAAAAGATGATGGCTTGGTTAGCTATCATTATCATGGTAGTAACTACGGTAGTTTTATTTACGCCCCTCATATCTGATAGTAGAGTGAATGCTCTGTCAGATTTGTTGGGGCTTTTTTATTTTTCTATGTGCGGTATTGTAGGTACATACATGGGAGCTACCGCATTTATGCACCACAAAGCTACTAAATAGATTGTATTTCTTTTTCAATGTATTCGTGCATAGGTTCTAGTTTTTTTCTACCCTCAGATATAATCCTAGATATAACATCAAAGTCTTCTTTGTGAAATATTTTCTCAGCATGACCTAAAGGAAGATGACTAAACTCAGTCATAATTGTACCGTCCCTTGTGAGTACTACTTTGAAAGATACTAAGTTTGCTTCTTGGTTATTGTCCATAATACTATACACTTGCAAAACTTATATTTTCTACATTACCTTTCAACCCTGCTTTCATGTAAGTAGTAGCCCTACCTTCAAAAAAGTTTTGGTGTTCGACACCTAGTACATCATCAAGCCAATCAAGAGGATTATCTTTAATACCATAGTTAGGTTTTAATCCTAGCTGTAGTAACCGTCTGTCTGCTATATATCTAATATATTCTTTCATCTCAGTCTTAGTCAATCCTTGTATGTCTCCCATTTCAAATACTAAATCAAGAAACTTATCCTCTAGTTTAACCATCTCTCTGCACACAGAGTAGATTTCTTTTTTAAAATCATCTGTCCAAATATCTACGTTCTCTTTTATAAACTCTCTAAAGAGTTGAGTCATAGCTTCAACGTGTAGTGACTCATCTCGTATACTGTAAGTAACTATCTGCCCCATCCCTTTCATCTTTCCGAATCTAGGAAAGTTTAATAGTATAACAAAACTACTGAATAATTGCAAGCCCTCTGTAAACCCTGAGTAGATTGCTAAGTTTCTAGCTATAGATTCTTTGTTGTTTATCTTGAGCGTAGAGCCACTTAAATACTCATGCTTATCAGCCATAGCCTCGTACTCAGCAAACGCCTTGTACTCCATCTCTGGCATTCCTACAGTATCTAATAGTAGACTGTAAGCGTGTTGATGTATAGACTCCATGTTAGCAAATGAAGACATCATCATCCTAGCTTCTGGCTTTTTAAAAACTCTCATGTACTTGTCTATGTAACCAGAGGCTACGTCTACATCTGACTGTGTAAACAATCTAAATATCTGAGTTAGTAAATTCTTTTCATGTGATGTCATGTCCTGCCAATCCTTAACATCATTGTGAAGTGGTACATCTTCTGGCAACCACATCATTTGATTCTGTTGGACGTAGTAGTTAAACATCCACGGATAATCAAACGGTTTGTAATAATCTCTAGTTCCTAATAGGCTCATCTACTTCATACTCCCAATAATCTATTATCATACCTTTTGGTATAACCATAATTGCATTAACATATTCTTTGTCTTTATCATTGTGATACATATCGGTAGCAAGTATAAGTTCATTTTCATTATCAGATACTAACCAACCTACGGTAGAACGGGATACCGCTTTTAATTTTCTCGCCTCAGATATTAGCACATCTTCAGTATCAATCCAAGCATCATCCCATTTTACCTCTATGACTTTACCCTTCACAACTTAGACACCCCTCTTCATCTAACTTTATTCTAGGTATTTTTATATTAACATTTTCTGTAGACCTAGCAGAGTCAGACCTTAAATAGTAAAGTGATTTTAATTTAGTTGCTCCCGCCCAATGTACATCATTGACGTACTGTAGAAACTCATCGTGTGTTTCTTGATCAGCCTCGTAATGGGGTGGTTTAAAAAATAAATTTACACTCTGACTTTGACAAACATAATTTTGTCTCATGTCAGCGTGTTCTATTATCCATATTTGATTTATCTCAGGAGCAGTTTTAAATATTTCTTTCTGTGAATCTGACAGTATATCTAAGTGCTGCACTGATCCTTCATGCGCTGCTATGTCTTTCCATATTTCATCACGTTTCTTTTTAGTAGGAACAAGTTCAAGTAGAAGATCATCCAAGTACTTGTTCTTAACTTTAAAACTCCCAGTTAAAGTTTTGTGTGTATAAACATTAGCTCTGATAGGTTCTATAGATGGGCTAGTACCACCACATATGATAGAGCTAGAAGCATTAGGAGCTATAGCAAGAAGGTGTGCGTTACGTTTACCACTACCCTTCATGTCAGGAGCTTCTCCTCTTTCTTCTGCAAGCTTACGAGTGGTCGCAGATGCTCTGTCTTTTATGTAAGAGAAAGCCTTGTTGTTAAAAGAAGAAGCGTACATACTTTCAAAAGCTATGTTGTTTCTTTGAAGATAACTATGAAAACCCATAGCACCTAAACCTATAGACCTCTCACGCATAGCAGAGTAAGCAGCTTTATCGTAACCTCCTTTACCTTGAACACTATCAACAAAGTTTTGAAGAACATTATCTAACATAGTAATTAGATCAGGAATGAACTGATCATCTTTAGACCAATCATCAAAGTGTTCTAAGTTTACGCTAGACAAACAACAAACTGCTGTCCTCTCTTCATTGGTAGGTAAAGTTATTTCAGAACATAAGTTACTTTGTTTAATCTCTAATCCTAGTTTCTTTTGTTCTTCTGGTAGAGCCTCGTTACATATATCAAGATTAACAATGTAAGGCTCTCCTGTCTCCATTCTTGTTTGTATTATCTGAAACCATAGATCACGGGAAGAGATGGTCTTAACTGCTGTGTTAGTTTTAGGATCAATCAATCTCCAATCTTTATCTAACTTAACAGCCTCTAAAAACTCATTGGATATACTAACTGCATTATGAAGATTCAAACATTTCCTATTTAAGTCTCCACCTGTAGTTTTCCTCATGTTTATAAACTCTTCTATCTCAGGGTGAGACACATCCATATATGCTGCATAACTTCCTCGCCTTGTAACGCCTTGATTAAAGGCTAACATCTGAGAGTCTACAACGTGCATGAAAGGGATGGAACCAGTAGACTTAGAACCGTTAGAAGTGTCCACGCCATTACTCCGCACACTACTCCAACATCCACCGATGCCTCCACCTCCACTTGCGAGCCATATGTTCTCATCATAATGAGTAGATAACCCATTGCGGGAATCAGGAACAAAATTAAGAAAGCAACTGATAGGTAGGCCACGGCTAGTACCCCCGTTACTAAGGATAGGAGTGCTAAACATGAACCAGTGAACACTAGCGTATGAATAAAGTCTTTGTGCAAGATCGTAATCAGTATGTCCCTTAAAAGTAGAACCAAATATACTGGCGCGAGCAAAAGCCTCTTGAGCATGAGTTTCATTCTCCCAAAGATACCTATCTTTTATTGTAGATAGAGTAAAAGAATCTAGATAATCTTCTAGATCATAGTTTATTTTAATTCCTAAATAATCTTGTTCGCCTATCTTGCTCTGATTCATCGTGTTTAATTTTATTTCCTTTACTAGTTTTTTTGTAGGAAGTGTTTTGTTTCTTTCTATTATACTTAGCTATACGTTCAGCTTTTCGATCCCACATTATCAATCTCTTCTATTAGTTTTTTTAAGTACCATTCTGCTTTCCGTAAATCTTTGATACCGCCTTTGTATCTAAATCTCCATACATATTTTATAATGTTACCATGCAAGTAACCTTCAAACTCTTCTTTAGAAAGTGATGCCTTTATCCCATCAATACATTCTACATCTCCACTATTGTAGTGACTAGGGTTATTTATATCTTTAAATGTTTCATTAACAACATCAGCTATTACTTTAGTTGACCAAGTACTTTCATCTTTTTGTAGTTCGTTGTTTACATCATCCCACTCTTTAGGTGTTGCATTATCAATACTCATTTACTTCTCCGTCCAATCATCAGGTAGTGTTTCTTCACTGTACCAAGTGAAACCATTTGTTTCAGCCCACTCAGCATGACTACGTTTTGATCCATCTTTTCTCTTTTTAGCTTGAGGCATAGGAGCATAAGGATCAGAGAACAAGAACACTAGTTCAGTGTTTTTAGGTAAAGCTTTTCTTACCCATGTATATTTATTATACTCTTGGTAATCCCAGAACCTACCTTTAGCTTCTAGTAAAATTGTTTTCTTACCCATCACCCTTATAAAATCAGGATGATACTTATGTTCAATAGTGTACTCAACTGTATCACTATGATGTTTCCAGTTCTTTAAAGTTCCTTGATGTAAAGAATACTCCCACTTGGAATCATAAGTAGCAGGTACATCTTTTTCTACAGGTCTTATAACCCTACGTTTTCTGTATCCTTTTCTTATTTTCAAGAAGCAACTTCCTTACAATCAGCAAGAGTAATTGATTGTAGTTCTTTATGAGAATATAATTTTTTAATTTGATTGATAAACCACTTATATGTATAAGCACTTACATGATAAGTACCATCATTATAATATAGGTGGGTTTGTTTTGGTGTGAATGAAAGGACGTTATTCATATTATACTTCTTTGCTGACTCTTTGTCAACTAAAGATTGCATCCACCCTAACAAAAGTTCTTTTGCTCTACGATTAATTTTTTTACTTGTTCTCCTATTCATAAAACTTCCTCAACTCTTGGTGTCGAAACTACTTTAGTAAAGTAAGTTAACCCTCTGTTATATTTAAAAGTTCTTAGACCTTCACCATCATTAGAATCTTTAAAACATTCAAACTTGTGAGGGCAAAATGTACAGTTCTTGTGTAATTTTTTATTACCTTTTTTACCATCATCAACAGGTTCATAACAAAGTTCTTCAGGTGGTTTAGTTTTATTTATAGCTTTTATTACACTAGATATTTGTCTCCTGATAACAGGCTTATCTAAATCGTCAGGTGAAAAGAAACATAACTCTCCGTTCTCTTTATTTATTACTAAGAAACCACCATTTTCGGTTCCCTCTGCTTCTTCATAACCTGTTAGTTGACTGATATATCCAAAGGGATCATCCTCTCTTAGTGACCCATCTTTAAATTTTCTAAATGCAAAGCCTGATGCTGTCTTTATATCGACAACCTCACCATTTATTTTACAGTCCATGTGACCACACACACCATCCACTACGACTTCTTTCTGTTCAGAACCTACTTCATTATCTGTTAGTCTAGATAACATGAGTAATACTTCTTCAAGTAGATGACCGTACAAAAACTTTATAAATGTTTTAGGGTGGGGCTTGTCTTCTTTTACTTGATTGTTCTTGTCAAACCATAACCTACGGACAGGCTTACCTATGTTTGACATCCTAAGAGAGAATGAAGAATCTCTTCTAGGCGGTCTAGCCCAAGCGTTTAACGCAGACTTCATGCGTTCCCCAAACTGTTCTATATCTTGATCTGATATATCTAAGTGTTTACCTTTGGTTAAAGGCATTAGTGCTTCATATATATCATCTACTATGTTAGGCATCTTTGTGCTCCATGAATCTAAGCTTACGAGTTTCTCTATTGTAAAGAAGTATTCTTACGTTCTTAGATTTTTGTCGTTTAGTTCTAACATGATTACCATGTCCCTTTGATCTATCGCCTTCTGTTTTTACATCTATTAATATTGTTTGTTGAGTCTCAGGATTCCACGCTATCATGTCAACCATGCCTTGACTACCTGCATTTGGAAAGACTTCATAACCTTGATCCCACAACCAAGTTACCGCATAGTACTCTGATAAATCTCCGGCCCTACTACTAGTGTGTTTCACTCCAGTTACTCCCCACCTTGTATTCCCCATCAAGAGGACAATTAAGGTTATAGTATTCTGCTGTTTGTTTTATTGCATCTACACCAAGACATCCTACCATATCAGCACGTTCCTCGTCAACCTCTAATTGCCATTCATCGTGAATGTTAGCAACAAAGTGTGCATCCATTATCCTATATTCTCCATAACTTTTTTTCATCAGACTTTTTGAATGTTGCATCATAGTCTGTATTGAGTTGTTTAAAATAACTAAGGCTCTCTTCATAACAACAGCACCTCCACCCTGTAACAAAGTGTTAAGTGCGCTGTGCTGTGATCTAACAAATAGTTTTCGACCATCTAATGACTTAATCGAACCCTTTCCTGCCGCTCTCGAAACTCTGTCTCTAAGAGATTTAAGTGATGGGAGATTATTAAGGAAGCGTTGTTTAAGTTCTGCACCATCTTTTTTGTTTCCTCCAACCACTGTCCCAAGCTTTGCATCTCCGGCTCCGTATATGAGGGCATAGATGAAAGTCTTCGCCTGAGTTCTAGATTCAAGTCCTGCAAGCTTTTGATTAGTGGTGTGTATGTCTCCGTGGATGATTTCATTTATGTAATCCTCATCATTCATATAGTGTGCTAACATTCTAAGTTCTAGTCCTGAAGCGTCTATGCCTACCAGTTTGTATCCATCAGGTACAATCCAACAAGACCTACACTCCTTACCAAAAGGAGAATAAATGCTAGGTACTTGAGCCATATTAGGATCACGGTGGGTCATACGTCCAGTTATAGTACCGTTGGAAATAACAAACCCATGTACTCTGCCGTCATCCTGTACCTTATCAAACCAAGAATCAATCTGTGCTATACGCTTCTGATATAAAAGATAATCAGCTATCAACTGAGCTTGAGGTATATCCTTTATGGTTTTTAAAGTACCCTCATCTACAATAGGTTGACCAGTTGGTGTGAACTTACTAGGCTTCCAACCAAACTCTTGTAAGTACTCACCTATCTGTTTTCTAGAACCTAAGTTAAAGGGAATGACCTCTGATCTTACCACCTCCCCATCAGACTGCATGGTTTCAAACTCTTCATCTGATAGTCTAGACTTTCTAACTGTACCGGATTTATTCTTCTCGTTACGAAACTCTCCCATCCTAGAAATAGAACCATCCTTCTTGTATGATGGTCTAAGTATATGATAGGTGGTGTGCGGTTTAAATTCTTTATGTACTTCTTTTACTACATCAGTAAGCTTCTCATTCAACTCAGCATTTAAAAGAGATGCTGCTTTCTGGTCAAACAAGAACCCGTGTTTCCGTTGGTCTGCTATGATACGAGCAGTCTCTTGTTCTAGTTTAATAGACTCAGCACCAAATCCTTTGGCCTCTCTCCTGAGTATGTCGTAAACTCTTTTGTTAAGCAGTACATCACGTTCACAATACTTAACCATATCAATAGAGAAATTATCATAGTCATCAAACTCTATCTTAGGTAATCCTAACTTACTACCCCATGCCTGTAAAGAATGACCTCCCTCCCTGACAGGGTTAAGTAGCCTAGATATAGCCAGTGTATCTACGATAGCAGTATCTTTAAAGATAGAAGATGTTTCAGGATGTAGCCTATTGAGAACAGGTATATCAAAACCTATGATGTTGTGACCTATTACTTTCTTAGCCTTGTTTAGTTTCTCTAATCCCTCATCAAGTTTATCACCCCAATAAGAAGAAACGTGTTCAGTCTCTACATCACAGATACTCATGCACCATATTTTAGTTGCATCTATATCGTCTGTCTCTATGTCAAATACTAGCGAGTTCATCTGACTCCTCCGCATCAACCTCAGATAGTCTGCCTGTCTCCCTATCATACAATAGATGTGTAGCCATACCAACATCTCCGGTGTATCTAGACTTCAGTATTCTAAGGTGTGTAGTGTTAGACTCTATCTGATCGTCCGACTGTTGATTCCTTTCAAGTGCTATTACACAGTCAGATAACTGAGCGATAGACTGAGAACCTCTAAGGTGATTGAGTCCTACTGTCACACCATTCTCATGTCCTCTGTTACCCTCGACCCTTCGTAGGTGAGAGACTAGTATCATCCCTGCCCCTGTCTCCTCAACTATAGATCGTAGCTTAGTCATAATGCTGTCGATAGTACGCCTCTCATCTCCCTCAGTAGCAGAGGATACTAGCATATGTAAGTGATCAACTACTACCCACTTACAGTTACAACCTACGATCATAAACCTAATCTTAGAAAAGATTTCATCTAGATCAGTGGCTCCAAAGTGAGCGTGTATCCACACCCTATCTTTATTATCACCATCAAACATCCTGTTAAATGTATCGTCTAACTGCTGTTTAGTAAACTCTTCTCTGACCTGATCCACATAAAGTCTAGCATTAGATTCAATAGACATGATACCATCTACTGTTCGTTTCCAATCTTCCTCTAATGCTATGACACCCACGTTATCTTTGGTCTGTGTTATCAGCCAGTGTTCTAGTTCTCTGGTGATAGAAGATTTACCAAGACCTGTACCACCCGTCAGAGTTACAAGCTCTCCCTGTCTAAGTCCGTATAGCTTATCATTGAGTCCTTCCCACGGGTAAGGTACAGATTCTTTACGTTCCCTGTTATCAAACTTCTCTTTGTTATCTGTTACATTAAGTACACCAGAAGGTGTGTAAGTTTTTGCTGCCCACCACTCACTAACATAACTCCTGTGTCTACCCTGACGCAGCATATCGTTAGCATCTTTGAAGTCAGTAGGCAGGGTAAGTATCTTAGCTTTAGCAGGACTGAGTAGTCTAGCTACCTTAACAGCAGCATCCCTACCCTGCTTGTCATTATCAAAATTAATGATTACGTTATCGAAAGATTCTATAAACTCAAGTGAGTTTCTAATATCTCTCACAGCACCAGACGCACCATTCTTAATTGAAACGACAGGCCACTTAGAACCTAGTAATTCATAGGCTGACATGGCATCACATTCACCCTCTGTTATGGTGATGTACTTACCTCCAGACTGAAACAACTGCTCACCAAAAAGTCCACTTCCCTGTGGGTTCCCTCTCCAAGAAAACATTTTATTTGGTTCACGCACCTTGTATCCTGTGATCTCGTTTGCTACATAGTAAGGATAGTAATGACGCATGATTACGTTAGAGCTTGTATTCTTTACAGCCTTAACACCATACTTCTTAGCTGTGTCTACTGATATACTTCTGTCATCAAGAGCAACAAAACTTCCCTCAATATCATTCATAGCATTGTTCCGGTATGTTTGTATATCACTAGTTTTAGGTGCAACATCCACACCTTCGACAGCCTTGTCATAATTAGGAAACCTAGTGTCACAACTAAAACACCAAGCCGAACCATCTTCATTCAAGGCAACAGGATCACTCCCACCACAGCTAGGGCAGGGTAAATGATATTTAGCAAAAGACATTGCTAGTCCTCTTTGTCAGGCTGAACGTATGCTTCGTTTACATCCGGTGTAGAAGGATCGTCAGCTTTGTATTGTCCTGTAGCAGTCCTCGCTCTTTCAGGTTTGATAAGTGTATCATCATTACATTCATCGTCCATAATGCTTTGGCGTAATGATTGTAATGCTTCTCTCTGAATCATAACTCTATCACTCAAGTCAGCTAGTTCAGTAATAGCTTTCTGAGCTAACTTAAATTTAAGTTTACCTTCATCAGAGAAAAGGGTGACATCATAGTCTCCCTCATCTGTTCTAAACTTTGGAGTCATGGACTCTGTACTCATAGTTCATCCTCCTCTCCACCAGTGTCCTCAACCTCGAACTCTGAACCTGCTGTAGAATTGTTATACTCTACAAGATCAATGACCTGCATAGCTATTAGGTCTAGTCCCTGCCATTGACCGCTATGCCATTCTTTATACTGAACCCTAACCTTAGAGCCGTTACCAACCTGACAGTCTATGAATTGCTTCTTACTGTCGTAAAGGCTAGGAGCCTGACGGGTGTGTACAGTACCAGACTTGTCAGTCCAGTTTACTTTTCTCTTAATAGTAAGAGCCGGACCTGCCTCAAGTTCTTTTATCTTGAACCCACGACTAGCAAAATCCTCTGCCACATCTCTATCTACTACTAATTCTACACCCCAATAGTGATCGGGGAACTTAGTGTTAGGCGTTAGGATGTTCGCCCAGTGGGCTTCACCATTTATTACTGCCATACTTACCTCCATTTATTAAAAACTATGTAAATTATACAATACTATTTAGTCTGTGTCAACTATTTTTTTATGTTTTTTATAACCTTTTTTATTTTCTTTTAGCTTATCTTTATGTACTTGATTCTTATTGAATTTATGTGCGTGTTTAGCTACCAAGTTTTTATTCCTTAGTTGATTTGGTGGTAATCTTCTCATAAAATTTATTCTCTAACCTCTCTAGAGTTCCATCAAAGTAAGCGGTAATCATACCGTACAAGAAAAAATCTACTAGTAATATAACTAAAAACATTATGTAACCTGTGAGCATAGGCTACCCCACTCGTATTTATCATCGTTAATATTTATATTTGTTTGCATTTCCAAATTACCAGTATCCATGATCTCTATCTCTAACAATTTAAAGTCAGTATCATGTTTATCTTTCATAAGCTTTTGAATATACTCAGCATTTTTTTTATTTATATAACACATCTTATGGCTGTCAGCTATAAAGTTTGATGCCTGTACGGTCGCTAACATATATACATTCATATCACATTACCTGTATCTTTAGTTACAAAGTTACCTGATCTCTTATCATAGTATACACCAAGAGCCTCAGTAATATCATTAAAAGCTTTCTGCCATTCTATATCGTCAGGGTTATAGTCTGAATAGTTTAGCATTACCTTTAGTGCTTCGTTAATGTTCATTATTATTTTCCTCGTAGTATTCTATCACAGTTCTTACTGCCTCTCTAAACTCTATATCTTTTTCTTTTTCAAAAGGTAACCCATCTAGAGTATCCAGTAAAAGTTTTAAGTCTTGATAAGTGTTAGCTAGTATCATGCTGCTACTCTCTTAGGAAATATATTCAACATCTTACTAACTTTCTTTTTTCTCATCAAGAATACATTACCTTTATCACCTTTAGATGGTGCATGAGTACACCAATCAGTGACAGCATTATACAACGCCCAGTAATTTGTACCCATAGATTTAGCATAGTGCAAGCAATACTTACTGAGTATGTAATTATACATAGTGCTTTTAGTATTCACTATAGTTCTAGTGCCATCCAAATCAGTTTCAATACCAAGCATATTGGCTATCACTTTCCTATGGTCAGTGACTTTTTGTTTGGCCCAGTAATGCCATAGCTCTGCCTCTTTTTCTAAGACTTCCATGCCCTTGCTTATAATCCTAGAACCCTGCTCAATGTCAAGACCCTTAGTATGTCTAGATTTATAGACAGCTAGTGCATCATCAGTAAATGTCTGCATATTATGACACGCCCATTGTTTAGCACCTACACTTAGTAGTAGTGGGAACGATCCATCAAAACTATTGACACCTAAAAAGGATAGCGTAGCAGTATCACCATCAGGAGTTTTTATAACGTGTTCAGGTAACTCTAGTTGATAGATCATCCTAGCACCCCTATGAGCTACTGTAATCTTTTCTCTGACGTTAGTAGCATTCACTGATGCCCTCTCAACGGCTGACCGAATAGATTCTATCACTGGTTTGTGTTCAGTTATCTTATAGTTCTTACTGTGATAACCTAGTACATCACCAGTGTCAGGTCTAATAGATACGACCCGACCCTCTAATTCCTTGTAACGATCAGAGGTAGAGAACGACCATTCATTCTCACTAATCGGCATATAGACAGGCTTAACTTCTATAGGAAAGTCAGCCTCACCATACCCCGATGCTCGTAAGTTATTAATATGTATCGAGTTTTTAAACATTGAATGTAACATATCACGCTCCTTAAAATAAAACTGGTGTGAGTAGGGTAATAGGGATTGCATATTCCAAGCATCCGGTGGAGGCTACGCATTACTGCAAGCCATACTCACATAAAATTGGAGGGTAAGATTGGAATCGAACCAACATAAATGGGGTTGCAGTCCATCACATAACCACTCTGTCACTTACCCTTTAATAGTCCTCTAAATATCCTAACAATTTATTTTCTGAATCAGTTACCTTTACAATTATATCACCGTCTTCATCAGTGATTATATCATACTCATACTTTGAATCGAACCCTAACTTCATAGATTCATAGGCTGATTTTAAATTCTTGAACTTGTATGGTGTATCTCTAAACATCACTGCCCTCTATCTCATCTATCGTACTTAGCACCGTGTCTATGGTGGGCGCCCATAAAGGCTTACCATTATCCCTAGCCTTACGAAACTGGGCTGCCATATTTAATGGAGGCATATGACATTCATAGCCTACCTTTTTAGAACCAATTATCCTCCACTCACCATAGTATAATACTCTATAGTCACCACTCTTTTTTACTTCACTCATCATCATTACCCTTTATATTATTATTTATAAACATGACAACAATATGGCAAATCATATCTTCAAAATAATGATAGGTATCTTCATGCGGATATTTCTTTTCTATCATCTTAATGAATCGCTCATCAGTTGTATTACTATTAATACCTAATGCACTATCAATGTACTTTATAAACTTGTCTTTAATGTGATCTTTGGGTGGAGACACATGATTGTTATGCCAGAAAACAGTCCACATCTGATCTATGGTTAGATAGTAACGCTTCTTATTATCTGACCACTCTTTTAGAATGTCCATGTCCTTTACCTCTTATTAAAAGTCTTGAGAAAACAAAGGTATAACAGTTAGCGCAGTACATCTTAACTGGGCCAACTGCTATTGTACCCCTGTTATCGCAGCCTGACACACAACAAATCTTATCGGGCTGAGACAACACTATTACCCCACTTATCACTGATAGATACATTCATCTTGCGAGTAGCATTAAGCTTTTGAATATAGAATGATCGCTTACCCATATGAAACCCCATAAAAACAGGACCATTGGAGATACCATTACGGTTCTTGATTGATCTAACTCGGTAGATTGTTTTCATCTTACACCTCATAGGTTTTATGTTTAAGAATGTAACCCAGTTCTTCCCTGATAATGTTGACTTCTTGCTTACTGAAAGTCTTTTTACCTATCAACTTCGATAGTGCAAGTGACCTACTACAAGCAGGATAAACTCTATCAACTCCATAAACCTTTTTAACTTCAACTAATAATTGATTATCATTAGTTGGATTTAAATCAATGTTCATAATAATACCTTTGTTAATACTTAAAAGATTATATAATCTATAGTAGCATAGATTACGATTAATGTAAAGCACTTGTTACAATTTGTTTCATTCACTCTTATAATAAAACTCTGATCCTTTTTGAATATACTCCATTGAGTACCCTGAAACCTCACATATTCTCTTAGTAAATATGTGCATAGCTACAGCAGCACCTATCATGCTTGGATTTAATTTGTCAAATGTTTCTGCTAGGGTAGATTCAATGGTTAAAATTTCATCTTTCATTTCATCATATAACCTTTGAGCCTCATCAGAAGTTATACCATCTGCTATCTTCTTGATTTTCTTAGCCTTTTTTATATCAACTACATTACTCATAGTGTTACCCTCTTAGTATGTATTATGTATTACTTGTAGTGCTGCTACGATAGGATTCTCTGCTAGTCTAGCTACTCCACCATCATAACAATACCATCCAGAACCATCATGAAAGACTAGTAAATCAGCTATCTCACTACCATCATCTAACACCTTGACAGTAGCAGTCTCATCATTAAGAAGTTTATAACTCCCATTATACCCGTGATCACTCCAGAATTTCTCAGTGCCTACGGTCAAAAGAGATTCACCACCAGACCAGTTAGCATGATTATATTTTATTGTTTGTCGAATATCATCCATTCATAGCACCTCTAAATATAGTCTGTTTAATTGTCGGATGTAACTGTTTTAAATATTTAGTGTAACATTTTGCACAGTAATACTTATCTTCTCTATAAACTATTATATTATTTTTCTTACAATCACTACACTTTAAATCGTCTAACATTATCCCACCATAGTTAACCTTGTATAGCCTAATTCGTTTATATCCTTTAAGACTTTACCCATTGATTTACCATGCGCTACATAGGCTATAGTGTGCGTATCTTTATTCCAACATTCTCTACATGATCCGCATTTACCATCGTTCTCATATGCCCTACATACTACATGACTCTTATCTACCTTAACTCCAGTATGATCACTAGAGAATACATGATCAGTATCTTTTGGTAGTATTGTGCTACTAGTCTTGATACTATTCAATCTCCATGTACTGAAATTCACTTTCTTACCTTGAACCGAATCACTTGACAGTCTAACCACTACATTGTCTAGTTGATTCATTCGTTCAATTACATCTTTAAACTTACTAAACTTGTACTGTCTAGTAGGTAACCAATGTTTAACCCATTGAGTACGCTTCATCACTTGATAGATTTTCTCTGCTAGTTTGATATGATACATATCACCACTATCAAACCATCGAAAGTATCTGTGATTATCCAATTCAGATACCATATCATCTACCCATCCATCACGTTTCCAATCCTCTTGATTATGGATTCGTGGTGCTTTTACGTTAGGGAATCTATAGTTCCCACCCCTAGCATAGCATCCTTTACAGGCATCGACTAAGCTACCATCTTGTTTCCTAGCAGCAGGACACGTAGTCAGTGCTTGTAAACTCCACGAATGGCAGCCGAGTTTACTTGTCTTAGATATTTTAATCATGCTATGATCTCTTGAAATTAAAATAGTTATTTGGTAATCCAGAATGATTCTCAAAAATATCACCATGATATAGATTATGATCTACAATCTTATCAAGACTATGTATCTTTCTGAATACACTTGGATGATCCCTACCACCAAACATATTCTCAGCACCTTGATACCAGTATGTCACTGGAAATTTACCATCTTTACGCTGTTTACCTATTGTTATTTTTTTCATTATGTTTCCTTATCCATTTATTAATATCAAATTTTATGGGTTTGTATGGCCGTGTATAACAGGCAGCCGGTTTAATTAATTTTTGTTTGCACATATTCCTATACCTTTAAACTTGTAAGTATAATACCACGTTTAAAATATTTGTCAAGTACTTTCTTAAACTTTTTTTACCCATACTCTAGTATACTTACCATGACTAATTTTCTTCTTTAGTCCAATTTTATTGTTAGCAATATCAACTACATCAATATATTTCTCATGCGATCCACTAAAATAATTAGTGCGTATCTCTGCTAGTCTCCATCTAAAATCCAGATGGGTTAAGAATATCTTTAGAAAAAACATAGTCTTCACCTGTATTATTGGTTCCCATATACCAAGTCCGTTTGGTTTCGACTAGTGACCATCTAGTCTCATCAGTATGGTTTTATGATATACGAGTCCATCCACCAGTTTTAGTATCCCTACGATACCAGACCAAATTGCCATTGTAATTCACTACCTTGCATGTTGGAGCATACATAGACTTCACCTCATAATTTAATAATAGGATATTCATTTTTCATATCCTTATGAATATTTCTAATCGGATAACCATTCCTTAGTTTTTTCACTAATATTTCTTTGAAGAAAAACGAATGCGCTTCACTAAAAGTATCGAAATATCTCGCATCCAAATCTCTACCAATTATGGCGTATTTTGCACCCATAGATTTTACCTATATTATTGGTTTCCATAGACCAAATCCTTTTGGTTTCGGCCAGTTACCATCTGGCACTCATCAGTATGGATTATGAGTATACTTCGTATATCTCGAATTCTCCGAATTCATTTCTGCGTACTCTCTGATTCGGCAGACTTCTCTCACTTCTAATACTGTGAAATTTTACAGTACTTAGTGTATGTTTTTTAGACCAGTCTTTTTTGATGCTACTTGACTGGGGCTTTTTGTAGACCCTTTTAAGTGCTAAATTCATATTGTTACCTTTAAGTTTTAAGTGTCAATCATAATATACTAAGAAATAATTATTGTCAAGAAGTTTTTGAAATTATTTTTTAGTTCGTTTGTCCTTTAAGTAATCATTTGAAACTGTCAACCATAATAAACTATTCTCAGAATTTGTCAACAATTAAATTGTAACAGAATGCAACAAATCAATATACATTTATATGCACACACACATACGCGAATAGCATAAATCCGCAACAATGTCAATCGAAAAAAAATAAATTTTTTACTTGACAATTTCTGAGAATACTATATACTTATAGAGTCTAATAAAAATGGGAGGTATAATTATTGAAGTGATTGAATTATAAAGATTTCCAAAGTCTTTAAAGTTTACTCTATAACTTCAAAAGTCTTTGGAATTTTCTGTAAACTAGACTTGCACTTTAAAAGTCTTTGAAGTTTTCAGAGTCTTTGATGAAAAAAGATGATGGAATCTTGACAAGTCTTTGAAGTAAGAGGGGCTAGGCAGGAGGCCACCCCCCAGACCCCCTATATATACTAAATCATATACATTTTCAGAGGGTTTGGTCGTTAACTAGTTTGATGCGGAACTACAAAGTCTCTGGTAGACTTTAAGGGGGAGGGAGGTTACAGATATATATATGCACCCCGGTGGGCTACATAATACTATTATACACCTAGAAATCCATTTTGTCAAGTACTTTCGTATTACGTTACAATTTATTACAATTTAAATACGATTTTACTTGACAGATTGCTCAAACAGGTGTATAATATATAAAATGGCAAAAGAATTAACAACTAAACAACAAAACTTTCTGGACAACTTGATGACTACAGGGGGTGATCTAAGGAAGGCTGCGGAGCTTTCTGGTTATGCTGAGAACGGGCATTGGCAAGTCGCTAAAGCACTCAAACATGAGATCATCGAAATGGCATCCGGTATCTTAGCTCAGTCTGCTCCGAAAGCTGCTATGAAGCTTGTGAACATTATGGACTCTGATGATCCTATACCACAAGCTAATGTTAGAATGCAAGCAGCCCAGACAATACTAGACCGAACAGGTCTTGGCAAAAAAGAAAGTTTAGATGTTAATCATAAGGTAGAGGGAGGTTTGTTTATACTTCCTGCCAAAGAAGAGATTGTAATAGATGTACAAGCAGAGGACGAGTAGCACTATACCTTTTGGGTATGAGCTAGATTCAGACAACAGAACTTTAAAGCCTGTTCAAGATGAGATAGATGCTATAAAAACTGTAGCTGAACTAATAAAGAATAACGGCCTGTCTCTTAGAGAAGGTAGCGAATGGGTTACTTATAAGACAGGAAGGTCACTAAGTCACGTTGGGTTAAAGAAGATTATAGATAATGGAAGATTGGATAAAGAACCCACAGAACTACCTGACTGATGAAGACGGGAACTTCATACTTAAAAAGGACGGTACTCCCCGTAAAAAGACCGGAAGGCCCAAAGGGTCTAAAGGTAGAGGGTATAACTACCACTCTGAGACTAAGGCAAAGATTAAAGCAAGACGAGCTATACGAACCAAAGAAAAGAAAGCAGAACAACTAAAACAAAGATTAAACGCTAAACGAGATTCGTTAAATGCTTCTAAAGAAACTTTAAAGAAGCTAGAAAAAGAAACAACTAATAAGGTTGTTACTGAAGATTTACTAGATAAAGTACCTAAAGCTCTAAAGCAAGAAGTCGATGACAATGTTATATTCAAGCCTAACAATGGGCCACAGACAGACTTCTTAGCAGCACCAGAGCGTGATGTACTTTATGGTGGTGCAGCAGGTGGTGGAAAGTCTTATGCTATGCTTATTGACCCACTACGTTTTGCACATAGGGCAGCACACAGGGCATTAATACTTAGAAGGTCTATGCCTGAACTGCGAGAGCTTATAGATAAAAGTAGGGAGCTTTACCCCAAAGCATTTCCGGGGTGTAAGTACAAAGAGGTTGAAAAACTTTGGAACTTCCCAAGCGGAGCCAAAGTAGAGTTCGGCTTCTTAGAGCGAGATGCCGATGTCTATCGGTATCAAGGCCAAGCCTATTCTTGGATTGGTTTTGACGAGATTACTCACTTACCTACTGAGTTTGGATGGAACTATCTCGCTTCTCGCCTAAGAACGACCGACCCTGAGATTACACCCTATATGCGGTGTACAGCAAACCCCGGTGGTGTTGGAGCTACATGGGTAAAGAAAAGGTATATTGATCCACATCCACCTAATGAATCGTTTGTAGGTGAAGATAGATTAAGTAGAAAGTTTATTCCGGCTAGGTTAGATGATAACCCTTACTTAGCTGAAGATGGTAGGTATGAAGAAATGCTACAAGCATTACCACCTACTCAAAGGAAACAACTGTTAGAAGGTAATTGGGATGTTAATGAAGGAGCAGCCTTTACCGAGTTTGAACAAGACGTACACGTTATTACACCTTTTGAAATTCCTATATCATGGGAACGTGTTAAAGGTATTGACTATGGTTATGCTTCTGAGAGTGCTTGTATATGGGGAGCAGTAGACGCTTCAGATGGTACTCTTATAATTTATAGAGAGCTATATCAAAAAGGATTGACAGGAGTAGACTTAGGAGAAAAGATTACTCAAATGGAATTAAATGATCCTTATTCGGTTCAAGGAGTTTTAGACACGGCAGCGTGGGCTAGGACAGGAACTACAGGTCCAACAGTAGGGGAGTCCTTAATTCGTGCAGGTCATAAACTACGAAGGGCTGACAAGAATAGGGTTCAAGGTAAAGTACAAATTCATGAATACTTGAAAGTGCAGCAAAGCGGAAGGCCACGACTACAAATATTTAATACTTGCCCTAACCTGATACGCGAACTTCAAAGTATTCCTCTGGATAAAAATAATCCAGAAGATGTTGATACTCACGCGCCAGATCACGCTTATGATGCTCTGCGCTACTTAATAATGTCTAGACCAAGAATACAAGATTCTTTTAGCAGAATAAGAAATCTACATTTGGAACAGGCTTATACCCCGGCTGATAGCGAATTTGGCTATTAGTAAAATAATTTTATAACTCAAGCGAGGAAATAACCAATGGCAAATCCAGTATATAATGTTAGAGATACAGGCAGAAACTCTGCTAGAACAGGTGATGTAAGAGAGATGGCTGAGAATATGGTACATTCTTGGACTTCTGTAACTACAGGAACTATTGCAGTTACAGCTGACACAAATACTGATGTTAGTTTTACACAACCTGCCGATACAATTATTCGTAACCTTATTGCTATTCCGGCAGGTAACATTGTTACAGCAGGAGCTTCAGGTGATGATGTTGATTTTGATTTAGGTACTTCAGCAGGTGGTGGTCAAATTATTGATCAAAAAGCTATCTTAGATGATGGTGGTTCAGCAGTAACTTGGACAGCTAATGCACCTTTGTATATTATTCAAAACTCACATGGTCATGCAGCAAACCAATTTGTAAGTACATCTACTACAGCAGGTGTGGTTGGTGGCCCTGCTACAAGTGAAGCTATTGTTATAGCAGGTACTTTGTATACAGCTAGTGCAAGAACACTTCATGCTCGTCTTACGCCATTAGCAAATGATCTTGCTACGGCAGCAACGACTGTGACTTACTTAGTTCAGTTCTTACACATGGGTACAACACCTGATCAATAGATCATAACTGTTTAATCATGGACGCTGCCTTTGGTGGCGTTCGTGGTTGTTTAAGGTTTTAATATGGCTGAAGAAGAAAATACTTTAATACAAAATGCTGATGGTCTTTACTTTGAATCAGTAGATGATGAAGAAGGTATGAACTTAAATCTTGAAGAAGATTTAAATAATAAACTTGCTGGACTTATACAAGACAGATTTACTTCTGCTGAGTTAGCTAGAGATGCTGATGAAAATAGATGGATGACAGCCTACCATAATTATCGTGGGCTATATCCTAAAAATGTAAAGTTTAGAGAATCAGAAAAATCTAGAGTATTTGTAAAAGTTACTAAAACAAAAGTTCTTGCAGCTTTTGGTCAATTAGTAGATGTTATCTTTGGAGGCAATAAGTTTCCTATAGGTGTGTCAGAAACTAAAATACCAGAAGGTATTCCAGAAATTGCACATCTAGATACTAATAATCCTGTGCCGGGAATTGAAACTAGCATGGGTGACGAAGGTGATGAAGAATTAGAAAATCCTTATGATGTAGGTTATGAAGGAGATGGTAAAACTTTAAAACCCGGAGCTACTTATGGCTCTGGTAAGTTTGAAGGATACTTAGATAAAAAAGCTCAAGACTCCTTAACTGAAGGAGCTTCTGCAAATCCACAACTTCCAGAAATAAAACCTGCACAAAAAGCAGCAAGACGCATGGAAAAGTTAATCCATGATCAAATAGAAGAATCTAATGGTGCTAGTGAAATAAGAAGTTCTTTGTTTGAAGCATCTTTATTTGGAACAGGAATTGTTAAAGGCCCATTTAATTTTAATAAAACATTAAATAGATGGACTAATGAAGATGGAGATCGTACTTATAATCCTGTTCAAGTTCGTGTACCTCGAATTGAGTTTGTAAGTATATGGGATTTTTTTCCAGACCCTAATGCAACTAGCATAGATGAATGTGAATATGTAATTCATAGACATAAACTTAATCGTTCACAATTTAGAAGTTTATCTAAGCTTCCTTATTTTAATAAAGATCAAATAAGAATGTGCCTTGAAATGGGGCCAAGCTACGAAGAAAAAGATTATGAGTATGAACTAAAAGACGATAATAGAATGTCTGACATGGGTTCTGCTAAGTATGAAGTACTAGAATATTGGGGCATTATGGATGCTCAATACGCTAGAGAAGTAGGTATGGAATTAAGTGATGATGTAGATGATTTAGACGAAGTTCAAATTAATGCTTGGATTTCAAATGGTAAAGTACTAAGAGCAGTTGTAAATCCATTTACGCCACACCGTATTCCTTACCATGCTTTTTCTTATGAAAAGAATCCTTATAGTTTTTTTGGTATTGGTGTTGCTGAAAACATGGATGACTCTCAAAAGATTATGAATGGTCATGCTCGTATGGCAATAGATAATCTAGCACTATCAGGATCACTAGTATTTGATGTAGATGAAACTGCCCTTGTAGGTGGACAAAGCATGGAAATATATCCGGGCAAAGTATTTCGCAGACAAGCAGGAGTTCCGGGTACAGCTATAAATGGTTTAAAGTTTCCTAATACATCTACAGAAAACATGATGATGTTTGATAAGTTTAGACAACTTGCAGACGAACAAACAGGAATACCTAGTTACTCTCATGGACAAACAGGTGTTCAAAGCATGACAAGAACAGCATCAGGTATGTCGATGTTACTTGGAGCAGCTTCACTAAACATAAAGACTGTTATTAAAAATCTTGATGACTTTCTTTTAAAGCCGTTAGGTGAGGCGTACTTTCAATGGAATATGCAATTCTTAGAAAGTAAGTTGGGCGTAGAAGGAGATTTAGAAGTTAAGGCTACTGGTACAGCAAGTCTTATGCAAAAGGAAGTACGAAGCCAGAGGCTTACTACTTTTCTTCAAAGTGTACAGAATCCTGCTATTGCTCCGTTTGTTAAGATTAATAAACTCATTGGAGAGCTTGCATACTCGCTTGATCTTGATCCTGATGAAATACTCAATGATCCAGAAGAAGCAGCTATTATGGCTCAAATTATAGGGATGCAAAATAATGTTGGACAAGCAACTGGCGAAACGCCTCTCACTCCTAACGAACAACAAGGAGTTATGGGAAGCCCTGAAGCAACACCTGAACAACCTCAAGACATTGGAGTTACGGGTACTGGTGGGGGCAACATCGGAACTGGAAATGTACCGCAGTCAGGGGAAGATCAATTCTCTGGAACGCCTAGAGCAGTTGAAGGATGAAATTAGTGAAGCTAGAGGAAGAGACTCCTCGCTATGAAGGAAAGTATTGGTCTTATCCTCAAAGAAAATTTATATGTTATAATGAATGGATAAAAGAGGAATGGTATAATGGCAACAAAGAAAAAGTCAACCAAGAAAAAAACATCGAGAGTAAATGAAGCAGGTAATTATACCAAACCTACAATGCGTAAAAATTTATTTAATAGAATTAAAGCAGGTTCAAAGGGTGGTAAGCCCGGACAATGGAGTGCTCGAAAAGCTCAAATGTTAGCTAAAGAGTACAAAGCAAAAGGCGGTGGATATAAATAATGGCTAAGAAGAAAGACCCCAAAGTAGGTACAGGTAAAAAACCTAAAGGGTCTGGAAGACGTTTATACACGGATGAAAATCCTAAAGACACTGTTCGTATAAAATATGCTACAGTTCAAGATGCAAGAGATACTGTTAAAAAAGTTAAAAATATAAATAAACCTTTTGCTAGAAAAATACAAATATTAACAGTATTAGAACAAAGAGCTAAAGTAGCAGGAAAAAATCAACAAGCTGCTATAGCTAAAAGAGGTAAAGAAGTTTTACGCAATAAACATAAATCTAAATCTAAGAGGACATAACTATGCCAAAGCACTATGGTGATAGAAAAAAGAAAATGATGGGCGGTATGAATAAAAAGAAAAAAGGTATGATGATGGGTGGTATGAATAAAAAGAAAATGATGGGTGGTGGCAAAATGAAGTACTCAATGGGTGGTGAGGTTGCTAAACCTAATTAGTTATGGCATTAAAGAAATCACAAAAAAGTCTTAAATCTTGGACTAAACAAAAGTGGCGTACTAAGTCTGGGAAACCTAGTGCTAAAACAGGTGAAAGATATTTACCAGAAAAAGCTATAAAGTCTTTATCTGCTAAAGAGTACGCTGCTACAACAAGAAAGAAAAGAGAAGATACTGCAAAAGGAAAGCAACACTCAAAACAACCCAAACGTATTGCAAAGAAAACAAGGAAGTATAGAAAAAAATGAAAGATTTAATACTTAATGCTTTAGCTTCTAAGTACTCAGCAGAGTTAGAAGTACTTGCTGTTAATATAGAAAATTATCTAACTAATGCTACAGGTGTTCCAGAACATCCTGACTTAATAGGTGAAGTAGATAAACTAATAGCAGAAGTAGCAGCAGTAGAAGAAAAGTATAAAATTGCAACTGACTTATTAAAACTAAGAGATTTTACAAAAGATGAAAGTTAAAGCTCCCGCAGGATACCATTGGATGAAACAAAAAAATGGTGGCTATAAACTTATGAAACATACTGGTAAGTTTAAGCCACATAAAGGTGCTACATTAAATGCAAGCTTTGATGTGCAGAAAGTTCATAAGGGGAAATAAATGGCTAGTAAATCTAAAAGAAATAGACAACGTAGAAAAAGAAAAGAAGCCTTACTAGCTGCTCCTGATGTTGCTGTAACTGTAGCAGTATCCGCACCTGATAAAGAAAAGAAAATGGGTGGGGGTATGATGGTTCCTCCTGAAAGAGAGGGTTATGCTGCCGGAGCCTTAGTTCAACTTCTTAAAAAAATATTAAAACCTTTATCTGCTGATCAAAGAGCTACTAGACCTATGACTAGGAAACAGGCTGCTTATGCACAAGACATGACAGGAGCAGTAGTAGTAGCAGGAGGACTTGGATATGCTGCTAATTCTGATAAAGGTCAAACAATTATTGAAGCTGCTGATGCAGGTGAGATAGATGTAGAAATAAAAAATCCAGATGAAAGAATTAACCCTGATGATTTTCCTACCTATGAAAGAGGTACTGATTCTGCTAATGCTTTTCAAGATGCTTTTAGACAAGCAAGAGAAGCAAGAGCAGATACTTTTGAATTTGAAGGTAGAACTTATACTGCTGATCTTCCTGTAAATAGAGAAGAGATGGCAGAAGGTGGTAAGTTTCCAGACTTAACAGGTGATGGAAAAGTAACACAGGCTGATATTCTTAAAGGCCGTGATGTATTTCAAGAGGGTGGTGAAGTTCCAGTAGATACTTACCCTAATATACCACCGGAAGAAATGGCAGCAGTAGAAGCTTCACAACTTCCAGATGAACAAATGGAAGATGAGTTTATTGATTATGTATTAAACGAAGCTTTACAGCCTGAAGAACAAACATATTTAATGAACGCTTTAGAAGGCGATCCTCAACTCAGTATGATATTTGACAAAGTTGTAGGAACGGCTTCTGAGTTTACTGGCTCTGGAGAAGTTGAAGGGCCGGGAACGGGAGTCTCAGATTCAATACCTGCCAGATTATCTGACGGTGAATTTGTGATGACTAGAAAGGCCACTGATCAAATAGGTGCAGACAGACTTCAACGTATGATGGATGAAGCTGAACGTGCTTATGATGGTGGTTTAATGAGGAAGGGCGAGGAAACTGATTTAGAAGATGACATGAATAAAGTAATGATGTCTTCTAATCAAATGCCTAGCCTAAATGTTAGACAACGATAACGGCTACCTTGAAGTAAAAGCACCATTATAAATTATCCGTACAAATAATTTATTGTAATGGCTACCTTTTAAAACTTACAAGCCCCGTGGAGGAAGTATTATGGCTGAAACACAAACTAATCCTGTGGAGGAAAAAGCACCTAACCCTTATAATGCAAAGAAAGATTGGCACACTCCTGATAAACCATCAATGGGTGATGCCGATGGATTATTCTATGCACGACCTAAAGAAGAACAGGCTACGCCTTCTGAGGAATCAGAAACGCCCCCTGCTAAAAATTCTAAGGATGTAAATTATAAGAAAAGGTATGATGATCTAAAGAAACATTACGACAATAGAATTGCTGAGTTTAAACAAAAGGAACAAGAGCTTCTTGCGGAGGCTGCTGAAAAAGCACCTAAGTATCAGGCTCCTAAAACTTTAGAAGAACTAGAGCAGTTCAAAGCAAAAAATCCAGACTTGTATGAGACAGTTGAAACTGTAGCTCATTTACAAAGTGAAAATCAAACTGAAGAACTAAGACAGCAACTTACAGCTTTGCAAGAACGGGAAGCTGACATTATGAAACGAGAAGCTGAAACAGTTCTTAGGGAACGTCATCCAGATTTTGAAGATATACGGGGTGATGATGCTTTTCACGAATGGGCTAAAGAACAACCTGAAGATATACAAAAATGGGTTTATGCTAATAACAGTGATGCTACTTTAGCTAGTCGCGCTATTGACCTTTACAAAATGGAAAAGGGAATAAATCAGCCACCACAAAAGAGGCAGTCCAAGCAACAGGAGAATAGGTCTGCTGCCGATATGGTGTCTACAAAAACTACAGCGGTGGATGCGAAAGCTCCTAAAGTTTGGACAGAAAGTGAAATTGCTAAGATGTCTATTGACCAGTTTGATAAGTATGAAGACGAAATCAAACAAGCGTTGGCAGAAGGCAGAATAGCTAAATAAGTTTTTGAGAGGATATTACAATGGCTTATAATCAATCTGACCAATATTTTGAACCGTCTACGGATACTAATGCAAACTTTGCAAATTCCGTATCGGGTCAAACAAACTCGTATTTCTTACCTGCAATTTATTCTAAAACTGTTTTAAACTTTTTTAGAAAATCATCTGTAGTAGAAGCAATTACTAATACAGATTATGCGGGAGAGATTGCGGCATACGGTGATTCTGTAAGAATTATCAAAGAACCTGAAATTACTGTTTATCAGTATGAAAGGGGACAAGACGTAACTGCGACTAAGTTGACAGACCAAGAAGTTAATTTGGTTGTTGATACAGCAAACGCATTTAAGTTTATCGTAGATGATATTGAAACTAATATGTCACACGTTAACTTTCGTGACGTTGCTGCATCTTCAGCAGCTTATTCAATTAAAGATGCGTTTGATCAAGGTGTACTTGCAGTAATGTTTGCAGGTGTATCAGCTTCTAGCCCTAATCACATTTTAGGTTCTGACAACGCAACTGATCTAGCAGCAGGTACTTTTGATGGTACTGGTAATCTAGACATAGGTTTTGCTTCTGGTGAGCATGATCCTATTGACGTTCTTTCACACATGGCTCGTCTTCTTGATGAGCAAAATGTTCCAGAAGAAGGTCGTTGGTTCGCAGCAAACCCAGAGTTTTATGAGCAGCTTGTACAAAGCAGTTCAAAACTTCTGTCTGTTGATTACAACGCAGGTCAAGGTTCAATCCGTAACGGACTAGTATCAACTGGTAAGTTGCGTGGATTTGATATGTACAAGACTAACAATATTGCTTCTACCTCTAATGCAGCAGGTAAGTGTATTGCAGGTCATATGTCATCTACGGCAACTGCTCAGACTATTACTAGTACTGAAGTAATTCGTGATCCTGATAGCTTTGGTGATATAGTACGAGGTCTTCATGTATATGGAGCTAAAGTACTACGTCCAGAGGCATTAGTTTCTGCGTTCTACGGCATTGACTAAATATTACGGGGGGCTGAAATATGCCCCCTTTAATTTTATTGGAGGTAATTATTATGTGGACTAAACCTACTTATGAAAATGTTAGACTTGGTTTTGAAATCACAATGTATTACAGCAATAGATAAGGAAATATAGTATGCCACAAATAGGAAGTGAAAAAAATCCAGTGCGATTTAATGTTAATGGTAAAGTTAAAATTCGTGCTGCCTATATGAAAGGTGAGGATAAAAAGAAATACGATGATAATTATGATCGTGTTTTTAGAAATCCTAATAATCCCGTAAATCATAAAGAGCTTAAAAAATAATTATGGCTACTACATTTTTAGAATTAACAAATGAACTATTAAGGGAGTTAAATGAAGTAGTATTAACTTCCTCAACTTTTTCTAGTGCTGTAGGTATTCAAGCACACGCTAAAGATTGTATTAATAGATCATACTTAGATATAGTTAATGAAGAACCTCAGTGGCCTTTTTTAGCTACAGGTGAAAGCGGTGCTACCGATCCTATGTATGGTAATGTATCAGTAGATACTGTAGCAGGTACAAGATGGTATGAATTAAAAGCTGCTAGTTCATCTATAATAAATGACTATGGCTCTATAGATTGGGATAATTTTTATTTAACTACAGTGGGTGTAAGTGGTCAATCAGCACCTTACGTTTCTAAAAATTTAAGATTTGTAACTATAGAAAAATGGAAAGACTTTAGAAGGGCTAGAGAAAATGCTGATGATGCTGATCAAGCAGTAGGAGGAGAACCTAATCTTGTTATTAGAAGTCCAGATTCTAGAAAGTTTGGATTAAGTCCTATACCCGATAAAGTTTATAAGGTTTGGTTTTTTGCTTATGACCTTCCTACACAACTATCTGCACATAGTGATGCTATAGTTTTTCCTGATTTATATAAAACAGTAATATTATCTAAAGCTAGATATTACACACATCAATTTAAAGACAACCCTCAAATGGCTGCTTTTGCCTTAGAAGATTATAGAAAAGGATTAAAAAGTATGAGGGAAAATTTAATAGGGACTGTTCCAACATTTATTTCTGATGACAGAGTTAGGTTTGATTAACTATGCAAGCATTTGGTTTATCATGTCAAGGCGGTCTAAACACTAATCTTAACCAGTTTC
>Ga0209992_10000512_pt1 | contig 51971 bp, 57 predicted proteins | sample 2SBtaG_2_FD_182564 | JGI IMG/M metagenome (GOLD analysis project Ga0209992, IMG submission 182564) | Deep subsurface microbial communities from Kolumbo volcano to uncover new lineages of life (NeLLi) - 2SBTROV12_ACTIVE470 metaG (SPAdes)... | ecosystem: Environmental > Aquatic > Marine >... | reverse complement strand
TTTGAGAAGGGCAAAAAAAATGCGATAACACCATGAATGGAGTATCGCATAAAAAATTCTAGCTAAGCCCAGAGGACTAAATTTAAGGAGAATATGAAATTCTGAGTTCAGTATATTCTTTAATCGTTTTGTTGGGAATGTGACATAGTGTCGCGCGACAACTTGACGCATAGGTAGCAGGATAATGGTTGATGCAATACGGTATCTTTGAAGGCCGCTTAGACAGCGTGCTGGAGATTTAAATTAACCTGACACAGAATTTTGAACGCTCTCCCCAACTATTTCAACTAAATCTGAGGGTACACGCCTACGGAAATAATAAACTCCATTAGGGGGATGTTTTTGAAAAAGATGCTTCATACGTATAAGCATAACTCAACAACCTACAATTGGGTACCCCTTTGGGCACCCTGTTAGCCGATGATATGCGCTATAAACCAGCAATACAGGCAATATTAAGCATTTCATGGCGTCCCCGAGAGGATTCGAACCTCTACTCTGACCCTTAGGAGGGGTCTGCATTATCCAGTTATGCTACGGGGACATAATTGATGATTATAACAACAAAATAATCAATGTACCTTATTCATAACCGTGCACAATACAAACAACCTTTTTTAATACTAAACCCTATCTCGTCTACCTATTAAGACAAGAATCATATACACTTCATGTGCTTTATCTTTTTGTATCTTTTAAATAGCCTAATATTTTAACCCATAATCTACGAAACGATTACTACTCAGGATCATTCAATAATCATGGCCTTTAAAAAAATTCTACTCTCCTCTAAACTGGTTGGTAAATCTACTGAGGTCTTAACTATAGCCACCATTATTTCAATTATTTCTGTCGCCAAGGCAACCCGTCTTGTCAGTAAAACCACACGTTCTCTTTACCGTCAAATCAAACCGACTGACAAATCCCATAACAAGCCCCCCCATACGACACTCATTCCACGCCAAGAGCCTGTAGACCTAACGCTTGATTCTCACACCTTTACCCCCACCGTCATTCCCGGTGGTAAAAAAGACCCTAGTAATAACCCAACACATAACTCCAGCAACAATGAACTCTTTCTGCAACAACAAATCGTTCGACTACAAAAAGAGCTTACAGAACTTAAAGAAAAGTCTGAGGAACGAGAAAACAGATTACTGACCCTAATAGAAAATAAATTCTTTGGCCGCTCATTTGTATTGAAAAAATTCTTAAAGAAATTGTTAAAATAACCTACGACTTTTGATTTTCTGAGAAAAACCATGAGACCCATAAAAAAACAGCCTCTCCATAATAACGCCACACACGAAAACCAGCCCCCTTACGTACAATTTCTACAGCAACAAATCATCCAATTACAACTGGATTTGAAGGCACTTCAACAAAGACATGATGAAAAAGAAGACCGATTATTAACTATAATTGAGTCTAAAATCATGCCGCCCAAAAAAATCTTAAAAAGCTGGCTCAATAAAGTTATCAAATAGTATAGTTACTGTCAGCAGATCAGTGACCAACGGTTCAAGCAACTAAAACAATAAATACTAACGAATCAGCAAAGCACTGGGGTGACGAACCAAAACAGAACGCCCCTTTCCTCGGCGTGAAACCCACCCTCTTATTTCTACTTTCTTATCAAGGTAGGTTGTCACATCAGGAAAAAAAGACAAATTAGCCCGGGGGATTCTGATCATTAATTCACCCGAATCAATACTGAGATAGGCATACTTGCGCTTCAGGGTAGCGACTCGTACCGTTCCGATTAATCGTTGCCACCCATAACTTCTCTTTGCTAAACCATCAGCAATCACTTTAGGTTGATACTCATTCATCCCCCAAAGTGCAATATGCTCCGATTGCGCCCATTGTTGTGCTAACAGCATTGAGGTCGAATATTTTAAATTAGGCGGGTGAAGGCTAACCGTTGCCCAACCCCGCTTCACCATTTCAAGATTGAGGTGTAATCCCGATGCTGTAAAAAGATGCGCTAACGTTCGCCCATATTTGTCCTGCCTCTCCACATCAATTTCAAGACGCACCTTTTGTCCGGCTAACAACGCGACCAACCCCTTTCGAGCGCTCTCACCACCGGCCTCTTCAGGCTTATTGTATCGCTCAATCTCAGGAGTATTAATGCTCAACAGCCGTACTTTTAACCGGTTACCTAAAAGCACAGTATCACCATCATAGACCTTAATAACTGAATAGAATGTATCTCCGGTCAGCGGCATTTCGTTAGCCTCTATGCCCTTCGGATCTTGATCTGAATAATGACGTTGACCATCACGGCCATCCCAGAAAAAGACTTTCGCAGTCAAGCTTTCGGAAAAAAAAGCCAAAAAAGCCAAACTAATTAAGCCGATATTTTTCTTTAGCATTTTATAAATCAATGACAAAATAAGGCTATTTTAAAAAACCTATCCATTTTCATGATTACAATCATACAGCGCGTATCCTCTGCAACGGTTACCGTTAACGATGCTCCAATTGGTCAAATCAATCAAGGTATTCTTGCACTCGTTGCTATTGAGAAACAAGATGATGAAGCACACGCCGAACGATTGCTCCAACGACTCTTAAATTACCGTATTTTTTCTGACTCAAATGATCGAATGAATCTTTCTCTCAAGCAGATTAATGGCGGCTTATTACTCGTCCCTCAATTCACGCTTGCTGCAGATACTGACAGTGGCAATCGCCCTAGCTTCACGCCGGCAGCATCACCTGAACGCGGCAAAAAGATGTTTAATTATTTAGTCACAACGGCCAAACAACAATACCCAACAGTTGAGACCGGCTTTTTTGGAGCCGATATGCAAGTCAGCTTAACCAATAACGGCCCAGTGACCTTTACATTACGTACCAAATAACAACATACCTCCTGTTAGATTGTTACCAGTTATCCGTTTCATCGTCCTCGTAAGGCTTAGGCCTGACAGAATCAGGCACTTTAGAGGATTTTGCGTTACGCAATAAAATCAAAGCACTCCCCACAATTAACACCACGGCTAAAATTGCAAATAACACCCCCATTTAATCGCCTCTTATCACCTGTAATTATTTACAAAAAAATAACGTATAACACGCTAAACCCCATTGACCCAGTAAAGCTCCTTGGCGCTGAACTTTTTTAACCGGCAGCCACTCAGGCCTATCAAATAAGCTGATTATTAAACTCTGTTCAGATTCCTTAGCGAGTTAAAAACACCTGTTATAATAACCCTATTTGCTTACATGATATGACTCTATTCACAACCGATTTATGCGATGCGCACAGTTCATTGTCAGGGTTCCAAATTGCTGAACCTATTTTCAAAAGTTTTGGCGGCAACCGCAGGTTCTCTGGGCAAATAACGACCCTCAACGTTCTGGAAGATAATGTACTGGTCAGAAACACCCTTGAGCAATCCGTCGATCATCGCGTCCTAGTAATTGATGGTCAAGGCTCCTTAAATTGTGCCCTGTTAGGTGATAATTTAGCACTTATCGCCCATGAAAATGGCTGGCAAGGCATTGTTATCAATGGTTGCATTCGTGATACCGAACAAATCAATCAGCTGCCAATTGGCATTAAGGCACTGGCAGCACACCCCTTAAAATCACAAAAAAAAGGGACTGGAACTCATGGAGTTGTTATTAATTTCGCTGGCATAACCTTTGAACCGGGCCATTATATTTATTCAGATCCAGACGGCATTGTCGTTTCTAAAGAAAGAATCAGGTAGAATATCCATATAACAACCACTTATCAGATAAATATGCAAATAATACTCGCTAACCCCCGTGGCTTCTGCGCCGGTGTTGACCGTGCTATAGACATTGTTGATCATGCCATTGATACCTTTGGAGCACCAATCTATGTTCGCCATGAAGTTGTCCATAATCGCACTGTCGTCGAAGGCCTAAGAGATAAAGGGGCTATTTTTATTGAGGATGTAAACGATGTCCCTGAAGGATCCTACCTCATTTTCAGTGCACACGGTGTTTCTAAAAAAGTTCAAAATCAGGCTAAAGAACGTAACCTGACCGTTTTCGATGCAACTTGCCCACTGGTAACCAAGGTCCATATTCAAGTTGCCAAACACGCCAAAGCGGATAAAGAGGTCGTATTAATTGGTCACGAAGGCCACCCTGAGGTAGAAGGAACAATGGGGCAATATGAGAAATGCACAGATAATGGCAACATTTACCTCGTTGAAACCCCGGAAGATGTTAAATCACTTAAGCTAAACAACCCTGAAAATTTGGCTTATGTGACACAAACAACCCTGTCCATGACTGATACTCACACCATGGTTCAAGCACTTAAAGAACAGTTTCCCTCTATTCAAGAGCAGAAAAAAGACGACATTTGCTATGCAACACAAAACCGGCAAGATGCGGTCACTGATTTAGCAAGCAAAGCAGATTTAATTTTAGTGGTCGGTTCAACCAATAGTTCTAACTCAAATAGATTAAGAGAAATTGCCGTACAACTCGGCAAACCTGCTTATTTAATTGATACCGCCGCCGACCTAGATCAAGGTTGGTTTACCGATATTAATACTGTCGGAGTCTCAGCAGGTGCATCAGCACCCGAAGTTCTTGTTCAACAAGTTATCAAACAACTCCAAGCTTGGGGTGGACACACCGCAGAAGAAAATGCCGGTATTGAAGAAAAAGTTGTTTTCTCGCTCCCTAAAGAACTCAAACAACACATGGCTCGTAGCTAAAGTATACTTGCTGAAAAAAGGCGCAATCAATAGCGCCTTTTTTCAGATCTTTACTAATTTACAGACCTTCTCGACCCATTTTGCGCACGTACCATTGCATAAAAAAACTTCGCGGTTGACGCAGCCCTGTTCGCACATGATAAAGTTTATATTCATTGTTAACCGTGGCTAAAAACAACCTATAACCCAAATCAGTGCCACACAATAACAATTGATCACCTGCTTTAACCCAATAATCACTCCCCGGCAAAATAATTACCTTTCCTTCATCTGACTGGACCACCAATACCACTAAATCGAGCGGTTTTGTTCTGTCTCTTGGGTCTTTAAGTAAATCACCTAATTGAACCGAATCATTCTCTAGAACACGCATTAAAACTTTTGCGTTTTTATCTGTGATATCAAATGATGTTAACAACGGCACCTTATTTCCATCGCCAACACACGTTTTCACCCAACTGATCACGTCATTCATTTCATGATCACGATCCTGATGAACCAAAAAATACTTAAAAAATGGCTTCAGTAACGGTGCTTTCAATAACAACATAATCCGTCTTGCGGCAACCAAAGAGGGTTGCATTACCATATCAGCCCTGGCTGCCTGAAAAGCTGCAAAATTCTCATGGGAATTTTGCCTAACCACGGTAAAAACATTGGGATTTATCGAACGCGCATTTAATAAAATACTGACATTCTGACCATCATCATCTGTGCCTGTCACAATGCCCACAGCTTGTTCAATACCTGCTAACTTTAATGTTCTGACCGTCGTTAACCCTAAAATAAATTTCTCAACATTCTCCTCATCAGGACTAATCGGCTGAGGATCAATAATGGAAGTTCTTAGCCCTTGTTTATTTAATGCCCGTTTAATTTCCTGCCCCATACGGCCAAAACCACAGATAATCCAAAGTCCTTGATTAGGAGGACTCAGCGGTTGCTCTAATTCAGTAGATTTATCTCCTACTAACCAATTATTAAAGGAGTAAAAATAACGCTGCACAATAGAGAAAGCTAATAACTGAGCATACGTTTTAAATGGATCAATAATATGGACCTTCCCGCCGATAGTTGCCAATGTTTCTTCCCAAATCTCGACTTTAGACTTAGTAATCACATCAATGTTAGGATTTAAAATCCTAGCTAGGGCTGAAATTTTAAGGTTGGTTTCCTCATTACTGGTTACTGAAACAATGGCTTTGCAATCAGTTCGCCTAATCCCCGCTTCAATCAAATGCTTTGGCACACTCGCATCAGCAAATAACCCCGGCATGAGAACCTTATAATCACGCAATTTCAGTGCTTTAATGCGCTCTTCATTACTGTCAATAACAACTGCCGTTAATCGAGCATCACTGAGCCCTCGAGCCAAAACACTACCGGTATCACCAAACCCGCAGATAATAATAAAATCACCTGAAATTCGCTCAACTTTATTAGAAAACTCATGTGCAGCGAGCGCTTTCGATAAATATGGGTTCTGTATTAATCGAATAATGCTACCAATGGCATAAAACCAAGTAATAACACTAATATACAAACAAATAATAGCCCAAGAACGCTGCGCATTACTGAAGGGGAATGGTATTTCACCAAACCCAGTCGTTGTGGCCGTATAAGTCATAAAATAAAAAGCATGGAAAATGCTTAAATATTGTATTTCTCCATTCACCACAGGACCAGGCATTATTATCATACCTGCAATCGAGAGGGAATAGACAATGATGATAGCCAGAATTGGCTTACGCATTTCCCGTAACACAATAAAGGTCACACGACTCAGATCAACGGAAGCAGCCATTGTTTTGCACTTAGAATTAAATAAAGAAAACGCTTATAAGCGTGACATGAGAGTATCGACGACTAAAATAACAACAGAAACAACATTCGCCAAAAGCGCACCGCCAGATAACGCCACAATGCTCGTCATTACATCAGGTGTTAATCCAGCCATGTTTATATGCACGGCTGATGTCCAATAGAAAACCGCCACAATTAATTGTAGGTCGGCAACTAAACTGGTTGATAACAAAACAGCACCCACCTGCGACCTGTCTCCAAGTTTCAACCCTGTTGCAATGAAATTAACAACCACCACAGCAAACAACTCATTAACATTATGATGTGCCGGGTTAGAAATTTCACCCAGGAAAAAACCGAAATTTAGGGTCATTGCTAAAACAATGAAAAAACCGAAAATAACTTTTTCTAGATTCATTCATTTCCTCCAGGAAATAATCTATTCAGTTAAAATTAAGTTATGATTTACAATGATGGATAATACTCCAAAAACACTTTCTTGAACTCAATTAATTTATAAAATTTGTGAATAAACACAAAACGGCACACACTGTAGAAATAGATACTATTCGCTTAGACAAATGGCTCTGGGTGGCACGGTTTTATAAAACCCGTAAACTTGCCGCTGAGGCTATTGCCGGCGGTAAAGTACACCTGAATGGGCAACGGTCAAAACCAGGCAAAGAGGTTAAAATTGGAGCACAGTTGTTGATCACCAAAGACCTGTATCAATGGGATATTACAATCACCTCTCTTGCCAAGTACCGTAGACCGGCGAAAGAGGCATTACTACTTTATCAAGAAAGCCAAGACAGTCTTGGCAAAAGACAAAAACAAATTTTGCTTAACCGTGAAAATAAAACCCAGTCAAATAATTACAAAGATCACCGGCCTAATAAAAAAGAACGCCGACAAATACACCGGTTTGTTCGCCAATAACACATGATGACCACAGCAACTTTATAAACATGATGGCGGTTTAGGTAGTCCTGCTAGTTTACAAGCATAACGCAACGGCCCTTCTGGAAATAAACGATGTAAATACCGGCTATTGCCTTTATCCGGCCCGAGTGTTTTTTTGACCCCTTTAATAAAAACCCGAGTATTCGGCAAATGCTTATAGGTCAAATAATAAGTTCTCGCATACTCCACGATCTCCCAATGCGCTTCGGTCATTTCAATACCATTACTTTCAGCCAGTGCGTAGCCCACATCAGGCGTCCAATCTAGAAGATCACATAAAAAGCCTTCCTTCGTAACTGCAATTTTCTGACCTAATCGTTTTAATGCCACGAATGCATGACCGAGTGATCAACTGTCAAATCAACAAATCCTGAATAATCAACGATATTAAGCCCACAAACAATATCAGATCCGCCAATGCCACGCAAAGCCAAGTCAACGGCTAAAACACTGACATTCATGTTTGCTAAAACCGCATCCCAATAATTAGCCCACTCACCTTCGCGCATTAATGTGATAACAGCATCACCTATTACAATGACGCTGTCACTAGCATTGGTTCCCAATCGATCAAAGAGTGGCGCTGTTAACGGCACTTTAGAAATAATATGCAACATAATTCAATTAACCTGTGTACTTAAAAGACCGGTACTTCCAGTGTATAATTTTAAGTAAAGCATTTGTATTTATCAAACAATACTCATTGCTTGTACATGTTAAAATTTTATTCATGAACCTTCAACCGATCTATTCTGTTTCAGCACTCAATCGAGAGACTAAACAACTCTTATCACAACACTTCTTACGTATTCGTGTTGAAGGAGAAATTTCCAACCTGAGCACCCCATCATCAGGGCATCTCTATTTCACCCTAAAAGATGAACACGCACAAATTCGTTGTGCAATGTTTCGTTCTGCAACTCGTCACATGCACTTTAAACCAACTAATGGCATTGCTATTATTGTAACCGCGCACGTGGGTTTATATGAAACACGTGGTGATTACCAACTCACTGTTGAGAAAATAGAACCCGCTGGTGAAGGTGAATTACTACGTGCGTTTGAAGCCTTAAAAAAACGTCTCCAAACCGAAGGTTTATTTGCCCAAGAATTAAAACAAAACTTACCCAACTTCCCCAAATGCATTGGCCTGATCACCTCACCCACCGGTGCTGCCATACGCGATATTTTATCTGTCTTAAAACGCCGTTTTAGTGCGACTCCCATTATCATTTACCCGACATCAGTACAAGGCAGTCCAGCTAAATATGCGCTTGTCAACGCGATAGAAACAGCTAATCGTAGAGCAGATTGTGATCTGCTCATTATCGCGCGGGGCGGCGGGTCTTTAGAAGACTTATGGGCCTTTAATGAAGAAATTGTCGCCCGCGCCATCAGCCAGAGCCAACTCCCAATTGTGACCGGAATTGGTCACGAAACTGATTTCACCATTGCAGATTTTGTAGCAGATAAACGAATGGCAACCCCTTCCGTTGCTGCGGAGCAAGTCAGCCCTGACAGTCAAGAATTAGCCCTCAAAATACACACTCTTGAAAAACAAATTCTTAAATTAACAACAAACCGTTTAAGTCTCTTTAACACTCAAATTACCGGTCTCAATCACCGCATCCAACAGTCAGACCCAAGACAACAATTATCAACCCAAGCACAGCGCCTTGACGAGCTAGAAATTCGGTTAAACAACACGCTCGCATCAATGTTCAACAAACTTCAAAGCAAACTCACGCTCAAAACAACACAACTACTCACGAACAATCCTAGCGTTGGTATTCGCACTAGAAAACACCAAAATCAATTATTATCCAACCGGTTAAATCATGCCATTAAAGAGCAATTAACTACAAAAAAATACCTCTTAAGCCATTGTAGCCAAACGTTAAATTCCCTGAGTCCGTTAGCCACGTTGAACCGTGGTTATGCCCTGATCACCGGTGTTGAAACCGGTGAGCTCATCTCCTCAATAAAGAACCTTACTATCGGTGATCGAATCAACACACGTTTCTCACAAGGTCAGATTGTTAGCCAAATTAAAGAAATAAAGTCATGATAAAAATAATCATTTTGCTACTCTTCACCCCTCTCATTTCACTATCTGCCACACTGCCCGAGCCTTTAGCCGTTCCAGGTGGAATAGTCATCAAACAGCTTGCTAGCAGTGATACTGAAAAACCGACGGTTCTTTTTCAAAAAAACCGCGTTTTAGTCATTGAAAATAACGCTCACTGGACCGCCGTCGCAGGCATACCCCTCAAGCTATTACCCGGAAACTACAACCTGTTGTCAAGCACTAGCAGCCAACAGGCTAAGAAGGTGCCGTTTACCATAACCGCTAAAGACTACCCAGCACAATATATAACCCTTAAAAATACTCAAATGGTCAGCCCGAATCTTGCCAATCTCGCACGCATTAAAAAGGAACGCATACCCATCAACCGTGCCTTAAATACTTGGTCAGAAAAAGAACAAATTGCTACTGACTTTAGTTTACCGGTTACCGGTCGACTCAGCAGTTTATTTGGCTTAAAACGATTCTTCAACAATCAACCTAAAAACCCACACAGCGGCCTAGATATCGCAGCACCTAAAGGCACTGCTATTAAAGCACCAACCGCTGCGAAAGTTCTTGAAACCGGTCACTTTTACTATAACGGTAAAACAGTCTTTCTAGATCACGGCCAAGGATTAATCTCTGGCTACTTTCATATGACTGATATCCATGTCAAACCCGGCCAACAGGTTTACCGCGGCGAGATCATCGGTACCGTTGGAGAAACCGGTAGAGTAACCGGCCCGCACCTACACTGGAATATTTATTTAAATAAAGCTAAGGTTGACCCGGCATTATTTATTAGTCGCTATTTGCCTCAGTTACAAAACGAACCACAAAATTAAACAGCACCCAGCTGTTGCATGGCTCGTTTTAACGAAATCTCATCAAGTATTTCGAAATCCAGTGCCAATAAGGCCTCAACCCTTAAACTAATTTCATCGATGGTTGCCTGAAACCCAGCTGCAATTTCTTGTTCGCTACCTTCTATTTTTGACGGGTCTTCAAGCCCCCAATGCATCTGCGTCGAATCACCGAACCAAACAGGACAAACCTCACTGGCTGCACGGTCACACACCGTCACTATCAAATCCGGATTAAACTCAGAAAATTCATTCCACGACTGGCTTTCTAACCCCGCTACCGAAAAGTTATTCTCAAGAAGGTAGGTGATCGACAATGGATGAACGGCTCCAGCCGGCTGACTCCCCGCACTTCGCGCGACAATTCGTCCTTTCGCTAATTGATTAGTAATCGCCTCTGATAGAATACTGCGACACCGATTATGCGTACAAATAAACAATATTTTCATGTTTTCCTCTAAAACTAATAACGTGTCACTAAAAATACAGAACGCGTGTTACATAGTTAAAAACCATGTTCGATACGTTCTGAGCGTTGCAATAGGTCTTGCTCCAAATAACCCAATACCCGCTCACAAAATACATCAGGTTGCTCTGCATGAAGCCAATGCCCCGCCTCCGCAATCACATCAATAATAGCGCTAGGGAACAGTTTCAAAATAGTTGGAGAATCTATATAAGTTGAATTTCCCCCACCTAAAAACAATACTCGCTTAGCCCAACGTCGTCCGAGTTCTATTTTTGGAAAGGCGATAATATTATCGGAACATCGAAAAAAAACTGACAAATTAATACGCCAGCGGTAATGCCCCTTATCGAGTACTAAGTTCTGTAATAAGAATTGCCTAAAATTACTATCTTTAATAGTCGCTTGCAGATAATTATCAGCCTCTTTTCGCATTCTTATCTGTTCTAAAGGAATCTGCTGTAAGGCATCTATCGTTGCATCAAACGAATGTGTATATGTTTTTGGTGCAATATCAACAATAATAAGTTCCAATAGACGCTGTGGGTGGTGCAGTGCAAACCACATAGCTACCTTCCCCCCCATACTGTGTCCCAGTATGTTTGCTTTTAACAAACTGTGCTGATCCATAAAAAACAAAAGGTCTTGTGCCATTGCAGGATAATCCATAACGTCCGAATGCGGCGACTCGCCATGGTTTCGCTGGTCTAGGACATACACACAAAACTGATCAGATAACCGCTTTGCAACAGAACGCCAATTTCTTGCTGAAGCAAAAAAACCATGCAAAATAATCAACGGTGGTTTTTGAGAATCCCCAAAGGTTTGAAAAACGAGTGGGAGTGATTTAATCGCTGACATACCCTAACCTAGTCACTAACATATTATAAAAAAACCTAACCACCAGATTCGCAGCATCATCGATGGTATCGATCTGTGTAAATAATTAGGTCTAAGACTCAGTAATCCCATTACCGATTGGGTCAAAAAGGTAAAAAAATTCTGCTACTATAATAACCCAGTCATGCCTAACAGTCACCGACTATCCCTTCCAGAGGCTTTTTTCAGAGGATGAAATGAATAGCAATTGTATTGAAGAAATCATCATTAGCCCATTAAAAGAAAGCTACAATTTTTCACAAAATGAAATTAAAAAAATCATCTCACTGAATGCCGGAAATAAAAATAAACGCCTACGTAATTGTGCACTCGCCATCCTAAATACCGGCTCTGTGACAGATGACCCGTCTATCATTTCTCATCTGTATAATAATTTCACGATCACACCTATTGCAACTGACTGTGGTCTTAATATTAAACTTAATAATGCACCGGCCTTTGCTTTTGTAGACGGAGAACTTATTACCGGCATCAGAGAACATTTATTCGCCATTATTCGTGATATTTTTTTCATTGAACAACTCGAATCAATGGATACTTTCAAAATACCCACCAGTGACGACATTACCAATACCGTATTTAATCAACTCCGTAATGCCGGCATTCTCAATCAAGAACATGGCGTATCTTTAGTCGCTTGTTGGGGAGGGCATTCCATTAATAATGTTGAATATTGTTACAGTAAAGAAGTTGGTTATCAATTAGGCTTACGCAATTTCGATATTTGTACCGGCTGCGGACCGGGTGCGATGAAAGGACCGATGAAGGGGGCCACTATTGGCTGGGCTAAACAACGCTTAAATAAACAACGCCTGATCGGTCTCACCGAGGTCGGAATTATTGCTGCAGAACCGCCGAATGCAATTGTTAAAGATTTGATTACCTTCCCGGATATTGAAAAGCGTTTAGAAGGCTTTGTTCGAATGGCACATGGTATTATCGTATTTCCTGGCGGCGTAGGAACGACTGAAGAAATCCTTTATTTGTTAGCCATTCTTTTAGAAAACGACAACCTAAACACCCCTTTTCCCTTTATTTTCACAGGACCTACAGAATCAGCCAGTTATTTTGAAATGATTGACTCTTTTATTGGTAAAACCTTAGGCCCTAAAGCTCAATCACTTTATCAAATCATCATTTCAGATGCGGTGGCTGTCTCCCAACAGATTAAGACGGGCCTTACCGAGGTAGAAGACTTCAGAGCCAGCAATTGTATTTCACCCATATATAACTGGGCGCTAACCATTAATGAAAAGGCACAATTACCCTTTGCCCCAACGCATCAAAGCATGGCTTCATTAGACTTATGCACCGAACAACCCACACATATTCTGGCACAAAATTTATGCCATACCTTCTCAGGTATTGTCAGCGGTAATGTAAAACCCAAAGGCATTAATCAAGTCCAAGAAAAAGGCCCTTTCATTATTAATGGCGACCCGACTATTCTCACCGCAATTGATGAACTACTTAACGCCTTTATTCAATCAAATCGAATGAAACTACCCTCAAACGAGACCTACCAACCCTGCTATCGAATCAATTTAGAAACAGCATAAAAATAAATTAAAGACACCCTCATTTTTGATAATGCTCACTACAGTGGCGTCTGTAATTTTTAGAAAACCCTCTGACAACTAAGGGTCACTTAGATATTAACTTCATAACCTTTTGAAGTCGCCCGTCTAGTTTCTTTCGTGCCATAAAACGTACAATTTTAAAACTATTTTTCCAGCCAACCCGTTTCACCACCCATTGAGCTAATTTCTGCTTACTGAAAATGGACTGACGTTTCTTATTAAAGGCTGACAACTTAATCATTCTTTAAAGACTCTTGATATAACTCTTTTGGTAAGCACTAACATGAGATCACTTTCATCAACAGTATTGTCTTCGCAATACACGACTAACGACCCATTAGAAAAACCGAAACAAAAAACATCAAAATAAAATTAATTGTCCCGAGGACACCTGTTCCGATGGCATCCGCATACTATCCATATCATTGCAGGCTGTTAATAACAGCGCGGCGACTATTATCAGTTTCTTCAAAAACATCTCCTGTCAAAAAACCATCACTTATTACTTTTTACCCTGATACCCGTAGCGTTGCCGCTTAGCAACTACAACTGGCGTCGTTTCCACAACATTGTCAGCGGGGACATCCTCCTGCGTCACAACGACTTCTTCTTCGACCATTATATCTTCTAAATTATCGACAACTTGAACATCCTCTACATCATCAGTTGTCGTTAATTCACTCGCAGACACCGTCGATACTGGCGTTGATTTAAACAAAAACCCGATAAACCCTAAAAATCCTATACCCAATAATAACTCTAATGTCGAGATAGAAGACTTCTTCGTCCCCAGAGTTTGAGCTAGCAGAGCATTTTTCTTAATCTCATCATTTTGATAAATAACAACTGGGTTAAAGTCACTTGCCGGATATTTCTTAGCCGCAAAAACTTGCGCACTACCAACACCACTTAAAACAAAAACAATAACCCAATAAAGCAATGATTTTTTTAACATTTCAATGTCCCTGTTTATTACTGACTAATTGCGGAGTATATCCCAGCTAAGAAAAACTTGCCAATTCCTTTTATTTACGTGCCATTAGCCATGGTTTTGATACAAAACACGCCATGAACTAAGCCTGTTTAATTTAGGTCTTAAGCATTATTAAATCAAGGAAATCTCCTATGGAAATTGGCTTAATTCGTGAAATTCGTACGGCTGAATTTCGAGTTGCATTGACGCCTTATGGTGTTGAACAACTATCCTTAGCCGGGCATAGCGTCAAAGTCGTTCAAGGCGCTGGCGAAGGGTCTGGGTTTAGCGATGCCTCATACCTTAATGCAGGCGCGCATATTTGTGATGCAACCAGTGCTTGGGACAGTGAGTTGGTCCTTAAAGTTAAGGAACCTATCGCCAGCGAATACCCATACCTACGCCAACAAATTCTATTTGCTTATCTACACCTTGCTGGTAGTGACTCGCAATTAACACAACAACTATTAAAAAAAAATACAACGGCTATCGCCTACGAAACAGTTACCGACAAACAAGCCCACTTACCATTATTAGCACCAATGAGTGCGATTGCCGGAAATATGAGTATTGTAATCGGCAACTACTTTTTAGCCTCTCCACAAGGTGGATCTGGCGTACAATTAGGACGCATCAATGGTCAACATTCTGGCCATGTTGTCATTATTGGCGATGGCATTGTCGGCCAACATGCCGCACGAATGGCTATCGGAATGGGGGCAACCGTAGAGTTAATCGGATTATCTAAACAAGGAACCCCCTTGACCGATTTAACACTCAAACAAATACCCTATTATTATTCTAGCCCTGAAGTTATTGTTAATCGACTTAAAATAGCCGACCTTGTCGTGGGTGCCGTTTTAATCCCGGGACATAAATCACCCTGGGTCGTTACCCATAACATGGTAAAAAAAATGAAACCCAACTCAGTCATTATTGATGTCAGCATTGATCAAGGTGGCTGCATTGAAACATCCCACATCACTACCCACAAAAAACCTATCTTTAAAAAATATGGTGTGATTCACTATGCTGTCACCAATATGCCAGGAGCATATCCCAGAACGGCGACCTGTGCCTTAGAAAAGGTAACCTTGCCTCATATTTTGAATTTAACTAACTATGGTTTTTTCAAAGCCAGTAAAGATCCTTATTTTGCACAAGGTATTAATACTTATTCAGGAAAAATAACCCACGAAGCCGTGGCTGACTCACTTCAACTTAAAGATTATTACCAACCATACCAGTAATGCATCAGTAGCCACAAAAACAAACACAACTAATAAAAAAAGGCCTGAAATTTTCAGGCCTTTATTTATTAAACATTTAAGTTAAAGATCTCCGATCTTTCTATCTTGGGGGGAGTACGGCTATCGCATCTAAAAACGACACCGAGTGACCCTTGAATCTTATTATTTTTATTATTTTCTTATTATTATTTTCGCCAACTTACTAAAAAAGCGAAATTTATTTATACTCCGTTACAGCATCGATTGCAACAATAAAAACGATAAATTTCAACTAAATCCTAATCACTCAAAAAAATCTCAATGAATCACCTCAGAAAGCAAAGACGCGGACCAACTGATTGCTAAATTCCTAACTAACTCAGGGTAAACCATTTCGTCATATGGCAAGCACTCCCCAATTAACAACAAATCTTTCCTCAACAGATATTTATCCTTATGTTCGGGCAAATCATCCCAGTTTTCAAGCAATCTTAAGATTGTCTCACTAAATTCTGTCTGACTCATAATATTGGGAACCCCTTCCCTATGAATTTCGAGAAATGAATAGATGATGTAGTTTCCAATATCCTTAGTTAAGATATATTCTTGGGAATCCATTCTATCGATAAATTCCTGAACTCTCGTTTTCATAACACCCCCTTGTCAGACTTTGAAGGTATACAATTAGTGTACGAGTGATAAGTTCCTCTGATTATCTATACATGTCAACCTACAATTTCATAACGACTCAAAACGCCCCTTTTAAACACTCAATATTCAACTAGCGTATCCACATTTTCTTGAATTTTTAGTTCATATTTTTTAAACAAATCTGATAGGTTAATAATACATTTAGCTTTTAAGCAGGCTTCCCAGACCTTAGGTGTCCCCAGATCAAGTTGGGCACCAAACCCTTCATCACAATAATCATAAATATTGGCGACATAATTTTTACTGTGTTCATCCATCATCACGACCATTTTTCCCCGTAACTTACGGTTATATCGAATCGAATAAACAGCCGTTATTTGTTCTCTAAGAAAAGTATTCTTATCTAAAGCACGAGCGACTTGCTGAACAAATGTCTTACTGTGATGCTTACCTTGATACACTTTAATAGCGTTATGATGATTGATAATGACGGGGTTTTTAATTAACGCTTCATAGATCTTATTCTTAACGCGAATTTTCTCTGTAGAAGAGCTATTCGCTAAGGTTTCCTCATCCTTTTGAATTTGTCGATCTTTCATCACGGTCGCTTTCTGAATTCTTTTCAACTCTTCGGATAAGTCTTCATTTTCCTGTATTAATTCCAACGCAAATTGACTTTCTTTTTCCAGTTCTAGCTCTAAATGATTTATGTCATGCTGATCAATATGGTGGGTATTTTTTAAACTTAAACGCAACTTTTTGATATTACGCTGCGCCTTCAATAATTCTTCTTCATTAATCTCTTTCGCCAACCCTAATTCACCTAATTTATTATTAAGCTCTTTTAAAACATTTCGCGCGGTGGAAACTTCTTTTTCACGTATATTCAGCAACCGCTTTAGAACCTGTTCACGAAGCCAAGCAACCCGAAATAAAAATAAACTAAAAACTGCCAACCAAAATGCCGGCCGACTTCGTGGCCAGGCAACCGTAAAGAAAAAGGTTTTTGCACCCTCCCAGTCTTCATCAATCAGTCGTTGAATTAATTCCGGTAAGGAAAATGTCATACTCTGAATAACACCGGTCACAATAGGGGGGGTCGGCCTCTTGAAAAGAGATAATTTAATTTCATGTTGCTGATAACTAATAATATTAGTTGAGTGAATTTCACTGCGTTCGGTAAAAATATCTAAACGATTCGAAAACAACCTTTTCCCGTCCTTAGAAATCTCCAATTCACTGGTCAGTTTAGTATCGCTAAGACTTGATACCATCAAATCAACACACAACTCCCCATCAAAATCATTACTCAGGCAACTATTAAACTGATTCTGAACCAAATTTAAAAGCACATGTTGCTCTTCAAGCGTCTCATAACCAATATAACTGTACAAATAATGATTATTAATACCCGTTAAGATCGCAACAAAAAAGAACAAGATCGACAGGTAAAGTCGATTAATTATCAATATTTGTTTCATACGCCTACTTCTTTACAATTATTCTTATTAACTCGCACTATCAAATATTTTACATCGATATTACAGGACTTATGAAAATTCATTAACTTATATCATCTGTAAAAAAAAATTCATCCACCATCAACTGATTTTTTAACGTACTTAATAAAAAACCTTATGTAAATGGTAAAGTGAAAGCATTATTAACACACATGAAAAACCACTTTTCACCCACATAAAGAAAATAGCTTATGTTACGACTAATCAGAGGATTACCCGGTTCTGGAAAAACAACCTTAGCCAAACAATACCATTGCCTTCATCTCGAAGCGGATATGTATTTTATAAAAAATGGCCAATATAACTTCGATAAACATAAATTACAAAATGCCCATCAGTGGTGCTTATTGCAAACAGAAATTGCCCTTAAAAATAATATGGATGTTGTTGTCAGTAATACCTTTACGCAATTATGGGAACTCGAGCGCTACATTAAATTAGCCATTCACTACAACATTAAATACCAAATAATAGAAGCCACAGGGAGCTACCCTAACGACCACAATATCCCCGAAGAGAAATTAACGTAGTTAAAAGCTAAATGGCAATCATTTTCTTAGTTTTTCGACAAAAAATTAAGTTACAGTGCAACTGACAGCCTCTACGAACGCATTAGAACACGCGACTTTCATCTTGAGAAAAAGTTACTCTTCTTGAGTGAGATACTCAGGCGACTCGTTTTCATCCGAGTTCCGATGAATTCTAACCTCTGTTGGGTAGGCAAATTCCAAATGATTGTTTTTTAAAATGGCTGCTATTTTAAACAGCACATCCTCTTTAACAGCCAACCATTTAGCCCAATCAACGGTTTTAGAAAAACAATAAATTAGAATATCAATAGAGAAATCATTATAACGATCCATAAAAACTAACTGCGTCGACTTAATCCCTGCAGAATCTTCGTGCGAAGATAATTTAAGTTTTTTCCGACTGTCTCTGTGCTGTTGTGTTGGGTTAGCAATATCCGGGTGAGTTTTTAACATCTCCCGAATATCATCCAGTGCCTTTCGTATATCTTCCATATTACTTTCATAAGTCACCCCAATGTACATTTTAATCCTGCGACCCACTACCCGGCGATCCATATTCCTGACGCTTGAAACCGAGACCACCGCATTGGGAATAACGATCAACGCATTATCAAAGGTTCTGATGGTCGTGCTACGCAAACCAATTTCAGAAACCGTCCCTTCCACATCCTCTATTTTTACCCAATCGCCCATACGATAAACATTATCAAACAAGATGGTAATACCGCCAAAAAGATTCGATAACGTATCTTTCGCAGCAAGGGCAAAAGCTAACCCCCCGATACCCAACGTTGATAATATCGCTGTGATATTAATTCCAAAATGGCTTAAAACCACCGCCATTACCACAACAATAATAATGGCCTTAACAACTTGAACACCCAGCGCCACTAATTCCTTTCTCAGGTCCTTATTTATCCGCGTAAGCCTTTTTAAATGCACCATTACAACAATGTTAATAATACACAACAACAACCAGACAAATATCAGGCTAAAAATGACAAAGCTCATCGACTCTATGACGCTTCGATAATCAGCTTTGTAAAAAAATGCATACGTTGCCAAATCAATACCAAAAAACATCAGTCCCATTCGTATAGGGCGAACAACCTGTTGATAATTCTGATCTTGATGATCTTCATCATCAGAGACATACTTCTTAATTAAATAATTAGTAAATCTAAAAAAGAGAGGATAACTAAAATAAACTAAAGCGATAATAACAAACGATAAACTAATCCCTCCAATGTCGACATTAAACGGGATCAGTTTGTAATTAATCGCACGGATACCATCAAAATTATTTATATAAGAAATTGCAGACAGTAATGAGAATTGTTGAAACCAATGTATCGAGGCAATTTTACGAGGATTATTAATCACATACTTCAAGATATCCTGATAAGTCGTATTAACCCGGGTAAACTGCTGATAATTTTTTCTGACATCAACTGTAATTTGGTTGTCTTCTTTGCTTTCAGGCAATGGTAATAAATCAGCAACCTTTTGACTTTTATTAAGCGCTTTTTGTGAGTCAACGACGATGGCTTGAATCCCTTTGTAACGGTTTGATGCTTCGATTAAGTATTCAATGTAACGATTTATAGCCTGACTAGCATTCAAGTACTCAACACTCAATTGATCCCTCAACACAGCCATTTCATTACCACGCTCTTGATTGACCGTAATTCGTGATTGAAAAAAACTTAATTGACGCTCATTACCGATTTTCGGTAATTTACGCACCGATGTCCTTTTTAATAAGGTCATCAATTGATCTAACTGACTAATTTGCTCTTCCAATAATTGATTCAATACCGCTTCATGCGCCGTACCACTCTCAATACCCCCCAAAGCATCGTTAAATGCTAACAGTTGACTAACGGTTTTCTCTATTTTTTGCTGATCATTGCTTATGCCCGCCAGCACCGGCAAACTCACAAAACAGCATAAAATAAGCATCAAAAGTCTCATGTTCATACACATAAAAGAAAGCACCTTGTTAAAATATATTCTTAGCGATCTCCACTTAAAAGATCGCTAAGAATTATTAACCTGAAAGCATTTCATCACGTAGGAAAACCCATTCCGTCTCATTTGAAAATTCAGGACTGAAATAATAACCGTTTACATTAAAGTCTTTTATGGCCTCTGGCGCATTAATAGCATTCTTAATAATATAAGCAGTCATCAGCCCCCGCGCTTTCTTAGCATAAAAGCTAACCACCTTATATTGACCCTTTTTATAATCTTTAAACACTGGCGTGATTACATCGGCAAGTAATTGCTTAGCATTAACTGCTTTAAAATATTCGTTAGAGGCTAAATTAATTAAAACATTGGAGCCTGACTGATGAAGATCCTTGGTTAATTGCTGGTTAATTTTACTGCCCCAAAACGCATAAAGATTCTTCCCTTGGGTATTTTCAAATCGTGTGCCCATTTCTAATCGATACGGTTGAATCAAATCCAACGGGCGTAATAAACCATACAAACCTGACAAAATACGTAAGTGTCCTTGTGCAAAATCAAATTGTGCCTCCGTTAAGGAAGTCGCTTGCAGGCCTTGATACACATCGCCAGTAAAAGCTAAAACCGCGGGTCTTGAATTTGTAACCTCAAAGGGTAATTTCCAATCCTGAAAACGATGAAAATTGAGACTTGCCAATTGCGGGCTAATTCCCATGAGTTGTTCTAAGTCTACCGGTGATAATGCCCGAATTTCACTAATTAATTGCTGACTCTGCATCAAGAAAACTGACTGGGAGAATTTAGTAGTCGCTAATGTACTCTCAAAATCAAGGGACTTAGCAGGAGAAATAACCATCAACATAAACGTACCCTTTTACTTTGCTAAATAATCATGCCACCAATTAAGTGGTGTCTGACCATCATCTGGATCGTAAACATTACTATAAAACCATTGCGTTTGTTCAAAACCTTTTGACAGCGTATTAAATACCGCCTCAATTTCGTCAAAACCAGACTCAACGGGAATACTGTAGACCAGCATACGTTCATTTTGGTGATCAAGCTCTGCTTTTAATAGTAATAATGGTTTTTCCATCGCTTGATGAAGCAGTTTCGTTTCAGTTCGTGAAAAAACCCGAACGCATAAATAACCATTATGTTTTTCAACAACAAACTGACCCGCCATTTTGATGCGTATTAAATCATGCTTTGCAGCCCCTTTAGCAAAGACCGGCGACAAGAGTAGTTGATAACAATCCTCACCTTTCGCTAGTGCCGGAACTGATTCAAAAACCAGTTCTCCATCGGACCGCTGACCAGCCAAAAGTTGTACCATTGTTTTCTCAGTATTTTCTTCCATTCTACTGTCTCTATTGAGGTGATAATGTCTTTATTTGGCTCACAATCGTATTAGCGAGATGCTGATAACCTTCGGCTGTATAATGCCCATTGACTCTAAACGGGAAAAAAGACACCGGATCAGCATGACTGCTAAAAAAGTCTTGGTGTAAATCAACAACAGAAATACCCAGAGCTTTAACTGTATCAATAACCACTTTGCGCTTTCTATAATCGTCATGATCTTCAACAACCCCTGAATATCTAGAAAACTCAGGCACATAGACAAAATACAACTCCCCGCCCCATTTCCTAACACGATCCCTAGCATGATTCATAATTTCAACAAATAAGGGCTCAACATCTATTGCAATTCGAGTTAAACCCAGTCGCTGTCGCAAATGAAATAATCGTAATATTTTCCCAAAATCTTCTAACTTAAAACCTCCCTCATTCTGAGCAATATAATCCAATAACCAGGCATCTATTTCAGGTTGCCTTTCTCGTAAGCGTTGAGAAAAACCATGTCCTAAATACTGTCTTAATAACAGCACCTTTTTTTCCTTTTTTAGATTTCGTGCTAAATCATTTCCTTCATAATAAAACCAAAGCACACGTTTAGGTTTTTGACCCTCTGCATACTCAGTCAATGTTGCCAATTCAGTTAACGGCCCATTGCCACCCGACCCTAAATTAATTACATTATCTCCTGTCTTTAAACGAATCTGACTTGCAATATCAGACCCTTCGGGGACACAAGCCCCGTGTGCAAACGAATCACCGATTAAAAGCCAGTCAACCACTTTTTGTTCCCAAACGAAACCAGGGTTATTAAAACCAAACCGATCGCTTTTATAAACTGCGTATTTTCCCGACTCATTACAATGCACCACGGTTTTATTAGCAATACCCCCTAAAGGTAACAAAGTCATCTGCTTTGGTTCGGAAAAATCATGCGCCTTAAAAAGTGCCCAAGGGTGTACTGATGTGACTGCATCTACACCTTGATCTTGCAATGTTTTAATAACTTCCTGTTTGCTCCGGGTATCAAAATAAACCCCTGTGTTTTTTGCTGTCAGGGCTTGTAAGGTAGATAGTGGAAACAACATAAATACCAAGCCTTCCATTAAATAGAAGGCAAATACTATTGATTTTGTCATTAATACTATCGTTAATTGCATTTCATTGCGCAAGCAAAGAACCGCACTCCAAAATACAATACCCACCACAGCGATTAAGTAATATTTTTGAAAAATAGTATTTTCATAATCCCCACCAATTAGTACAGCGCGCCAATAGCTATAAGCCAAAAAAAATAAAAAGCCTATTAAAAATAAGCTAATCATAACTTTGGCATACCAAAATCGTTTGGGAAGCACTACACCCACCATGAAAATTAACCCATTCTATTTAGAACAAGGTATACACAAACGGTGCTACTGCAGTCCCTTGTGTTAAGACAATCAACGCCCCAAGTAATAACATCACTATAAAAATAGGGGCTAACCAAAACTTCTTGCGAACGCGCATAAAGCCCCATAAATCACGAATTAGATCCAACATCAGTAAGGTCTCTCCATATGGTTTTTTTCTAATGCGATACTTTGTTGACGATATGACTTTTGAGAATTCAACTTTCGCAACATCGGGTCATAACCGAATAACCGCATAACAAACCCTAACGGCATAAATAAAAAATAAAACAAAATTCCTAAAATTATTCGGGTATTAATCCAGCCTAAAACATTACCCAGCGCCATCCAGAATCGAAAAAACGGAAATAAAAAAATCGGCCATACAAGCGCCCAAAACCCTAAAAAGATAGCCAAAAACCACGGCCATAATGGTAGTTCATACAGCCCAATCCACTGATTAATAGGAGACTGATTGAGCCGTTCCCGTACCCAGATATCTACACTAGCGGAAGATTCCGGCTCAAATAATAACGGCAAACCGAACCCAAAAATAATGACAAAAAGAGTCGCCATTAACAACCCAAAGCTACGAAGCTCTGTTTTCTGATTCGCGTTATTAGTCGTCATTGTCATAAGCCTAATCCAGTTCAAATTCTTCTTGCCAAGTATCGTTCTGGTCAGCTAGTGGTTGATCTGATTTGGCCAAAATAACGTTTTCCATCACTAAATAATCCATTTCAGTCCGCATAAAACAACGATAAGCATCTTCAGGCGTGTTCACAATCGGTTCACCCCGAACGTTAAAAGACGTATTAATCAATACCGGGCACTGTGTCTTTTGTTCAAACTGATCAATTAACTGATAAAAACGGCTATTGGTTTCTTGGTGGATGGTTTGTATTCGCGCCGAATAATCAACGTGCGTGACTGCCGGAATCGTAGAACGGGCAATATTTAATCGTTCAATACCAAATAACGCCTGCTGTTCATTAGTCATCTCCAACCATTTATCCTTTTTAACCGGTGCGACTAACAACATATAGGGACTGGCTCGATCAATGTCGAACCACTCGGAAACGCACTCAGCCTTTACGGCTGGCGCAAAAGGTCTAAACGACTCTCGGTATTTAATTTTCAAATTCATAATCGATTGCATTTTAGGACTTCTGGCATCGCCAATAATGGAGCGCCCCCCTAATGCCCTTGGACCAAACTCCATGCGCCCTGAAAACCAACCCACAACATTGTCTCCTGCCAAAATATCCGCCAATTGAGGCAATAATTGATCATCGGTTAGTTCTTGATAAACACCCTCGGTAGTATCCAGATACTGCTTGATTTCCTGATTACTGAAACGTTTACCTAAATAAGCACCTTGCATACTGTCTTGCGCATTATGCACTTTCCGTGGTTTATCCAAATAATCATACCAAACACTCAGTGCAGCACCCAGTGCGCCTCCAGCATCGCCTGCTGCCGGTTGAATCCAGATATCTTTAAAAGGCCCCTCACGCAATATACGCCCATTTGAAACACAATTCAGTGCGACACCACCTGCTAAACATAAATAGTCACATTCCAACTCTCGGTGAATCGTTTTAACTAACTTTAAAATAATTTCTTCTGTCACCACTTGAATTGAACGTGCTAAATCCATTTCTTTCTGCGTGACCTCAGATTCAGACTGACGGGGCGGCCCACCAAAAAGACGATCAAAACGACGGTTCGTCATTGTTAATCCAGTGGCATAATTAAAATAACGCATATCCAACCGAAAGGTACCATCCTCTTTAACATCGATTAAATGCTTGCGTATTAAATCAACATACTGTGGCTCACCATAGGGCGCTAGACCCATTAACTTGTATTCACCCGAATTTACTTTAAAGCCCGCGTAATAAGTAAATGCGGAATACAAAAGCCCTAAGCTGTGTGGAAAGTTAATCGACCACTGCGGCGTTAATTGCGCCCCTTCACCCAACCAAACCGAACTCGTTGCCCACTCACCCACACCATCCAAACAAAGAACGACGGCCTTTTCAAAGGGACTCGGGTAGAAGGCAGAAGCGGCATGGGCCTGATGATGTTCGGTAAACAGAAGTGTCGGGAGCTGTTTTTCCTCTAAATGACTGAGCGCCATCAATTCTTTCTTTAAGGTGCGTTTAAGAAACAGTTTTTCCTTCAACCAAATGGGCATAGCTGCAATAAACGACTTAAAACCGCGAGGTGCATACGCTAGATAAGTCTCTAACAAACGATCAAATTTAACGAGAGGCTTATCATAAAAAACCACATAATTCACCGCTGTTAATCCAACATCGGCCTCATGCAAACAATAAGCAATCGCATTTTCAGGAAAACTGGGATCATGTTTTTTACGGGTGAAACGTTCTTCCTGTGCTGCAGCAATAATATCCCCATCAACAACCAGTGCGGCTGCACTATCGTGATAATACGCAGAAAGTCCAAGGATGATCATAACTTCTTTATTTTAGATCATTAAAAAAACCCTTCTTTAAATCACTAAAAGGGACCCAAAACAGAACATTAAACAACAATAATTATACAAAAAGGCCTAATAAATTCAACTAACTATTCTAGAACCCTATGAATTATTATCGATTAACAAAACCCGGCATCACCAATGTTTTCAGAAAATTTTTGAAATATTTTCTGTTTTTTGCTTTCTGCTCTTTTTTGCGCAACGTTTCCAATAACGGTATCATTTCCTTCAATGCTCTAATGGCTTCGTAATCGCCCTGAAAGGCTGCTTGCTTATACCAATGGTGCGCTAAGTAGAGGTTCTTTGAAACAGTTTCACCGTCATAATACATCTTTGCAATTGTTTTCTGGGCCTCTAAGTTACCTTGCTCTGCAGCTAACTGAAACCATTGTTCTGCAGAGTCAAAATCTTTTTCTGCCCCTAACCCTTCATAAAACAGCTGAGCTACTTTTAATTGTGCATTAAGATTACCCTGACTGGCTGCTTTCAAATACCATTTAAACGCTAACGGGTAACTTTGCACGGTGTGCCGTCCATAAAAATAATCCTCTGCCAAAACTAACGGATCTTCAACGATACGTTGTTGGGCACTCAGTTCGCCCGTAGTTACCCCACTGCATGCCGGTAGTATTAAACAACAAAAAACTGTAAAAATTTTAAACCTCATCCCTGCCCTTATTAACATATCGACCCAACACGCTATTTAAGTGGCTCTATCATTCCTTTTCTGGACTTTGGGCGCCGCAGGTTCCATGCCCCCCGCAAGTCCCTTCACCACAGGCATGCTCTTTAACGCCTATAGCGGCTCCGCAATTCCCCATGGACTCTACCTTCTGAGGTGTTGCCGTACTTTTGGGAATTTCATTTAAACCAAAAGGGTTCTCATTCATAACCGCACACCCTGAGACCATTGAAGAAATGATTGCCGTACTCAGAACATGACGCATAGGTTTTATTTTTAATTTTTTCATCATAGCTAACACTGCCTAAAAGTTTAAATTAACGATTCTAAGCCAACTAGCATACCTTAAAAAGCACACTGAATTAACTAATTATGGGAGCGATCACCAAGGCAACAACACTAATAAGTTTAACCAAAATATTAAGAGAAGGGCCGGCTGTATCTTTAAACGGATCCCCCACAGTATCACCAACCACAGCCGCCTGATGGATCTCTGATCCTGCACCTTGTATTGAACCGTCTGACCTTGTAAACCCAACCATTTCTACTGATTTTTTAGCATTGTCCCACGCTCCACCGGCATTAGACATAAAGATCGCCATCAAAATACCCGATGATGTCACGCCTGCCAAGAGCCCCCCCAACGATTCAGCACCTAAAATAAACCCAGTCAAGACGGGGAACATAATCGCTAACAGTCCTGGATAAATCATTTCTTTAATCGCGGCAACGGTAGCAATATCAATACACCGTTCCGTATCGGGTTCAGCAGTCCCCACAAGCAAGCCCTCAATTTCACGAAACTGTCGGCGTACTTCTTCGATCATATCCATAGCCGCATTACCCACTGCTTTCATTGCTAATGAACTGAACCAAAATGGCAACATAGCACCTAAAAGCAAGCCAGCCATAACCGTTGGCTTCGCAATATTAATACTCTCTAAATTAGCCTGTAACATAAAAGCTGCAAAAAGTGCCAAGGCTGTCATAGCAGCCGAAACAATAGCAAAGCCCTTTCCGATTGCCGCCGTGGTATTACCAACCGCATCAAGGTTATCGGTTATAGCCCTAACCGTGGCGGGTTGCTTGCTCATTTCAGCAATCCCTCCGGCATTATCTGCAATGGGACCATACGCATCAACAGCAAGTTGAATCCCGGTGGTTGATAACATGCCTACGGCTGCGATAGCTATTCCATACAAGCCACAAGCACTATAAGCACCCAGCACCCCTAAAACAATTAAAAGAATGGGAATAACGGTCGATTCCATGCCTATGGTAAGACCCGCAATAATATTTGTTGCCGGACCTGTTTTGGATTTTTCCACAATATAATTTACCGGTCGTTTACCCATAGAGCAGTAAAAAGCCGTCGTCAACCCGACCAAAACACCTACAATTAACCCAATAACAATTGCCATCGTGACATCTAAGGCAGCAATTGATTCCCCCGTTGCCCGATCAATCACGGCTTCAGGCCACAATGCTTGGGCTATAAAATAACTCACCACAGCCATCATAGCCGCTGCTCCGAATGATCCCATATTAAGCGCCCGTTGTGCATTATCGCCCGCCTTTAAACGCACCAAAAATGTTCCCACAATAGAACATAAAACACCAGCGACCGCTAATAACAAAGGTAGAATTATCGGCAGCATCCTATCGCCATCAACCGATGAAAAACCTAAGCCCAAAATCATAGTGCCAATAATAGCACCCACATAGGACTCAAACAGATCAGCCCCCATCCCGGCAACATCGCCTACATTATCGCCCACATTATCTGCAATGACCGCGGGGTTCCTTGGGTCATCTTCGGGTAATCCTGCTTCAACTTTACCGACTAAATCAGCACCAATATCAGCAGCTTTAGTAAATATGCCGCCACCAACACGGGCAAACAAAGCAATTGAAGAGGCTCCCATAGAAAAACCAGAAATGACTATGAGAACTTTATTTAGACCATTAACACCTTGAAATAGTTGTGTATAACCAATAAACAGCGAACCTAGCCCCAAAAGCGCCAAGCCAACAACACTCATCCCCATTACCGAACCACCGGTAAAGGCTACTTTCAAAGCCTCTTCTAAGCCATGACAGGCAGCGGCTGTTGTGCGGTTATTGGCCATCGTTGCAACCCGCATCCCAATATAACCTGCGGATGCTGAAGCAATCGCCCCAATCAAAAAAGATAACCCAATTAAAGGGCTTCGAAAATCATCAACCTCGCCACTATTAATATTGCCTAGAACCAATAAAATAACGACACCAACGGTAAAAACAATAAGCACTTTATATTCACGCCCTAAAAAGGTCATCGCACCGTCACGAATCAACTTAGCAATTTTCTGCATCGTTTCATCACCTGGGTCTTGTTTAGAAACCCAAACTGATTGCAACCAAGCAAAAATGAGTGCAATAACACCTGCTCCAGGTACTAGGTAAACTAATTGACTCAAAGATTCCATCCTGAATAAACCCTATTTTTCACTTAAATAAAAATTTTCAGTGACGTGCTTAACCTCTCGGCTCCACAACCACTTTCAAAACTTGGCCATCTAAAATTCACATTTCTACTGTATCATTTTAAACACCCCTCCCATAACCTTAAAAAATTAAGTCATTTAATAAAAACGACTGCCTATTTTTAATATTAGGATCAAAGAGAAATACAATCACAAAATCAATTGAACAAAGCCTTTGCGGTACCGGTCATAACTTTGACAGTGAATCTACAACCATCCCAAAAAGGAAATAGCATTATGTCCCGATATAAACAGGTGTTATTAGCGACTGATTTCACTGAGCACTGGGAACACGTTGCGGCCTCTGCACACGATTTCGCTAACAAATACAACGCACAATTAAGTCTCGTTCATATTATTGATAACTTACCCATTACCGAATCTATTTACGGCCCCATTATTCCGTTAGAAGTCGATTTAACCGCTCAATTATTAGCCTCTGCTCGGGACAAGGCCTTAACGATAGCCCAAACGTTCTCGATAGATGAGCAACACATCTGGGTTAAAACAGGCAGTCCTAAACTTGAAATAACGCGTATTGCCACAGAAAATAAAATCGACCTAATCGTTGTTGGCTCACACGGCCGTCATGGCTTAGCTCTACTCTTGGGGTCTACTGCTAATAGCGTGTTACACTACGCAAACTGTGATGTCATGGCGGTTCGTCTGCAAGATAATTAACAGCCTGTTTTATTTACCAAACCGGTAACAGATATTTACAGGTTAAAAATGCTTCAGAAATCAATCAAGTTCAGAAAGAAATCAACTATCCATGGAAAAACGAATCATTTTAATTACTGGGGCTAACCGCGGCTTAGGGGCTGCGACTGGAATTAAACTCTCTGATCAAGGTCATCACGTTATTTTTACAGCCCGAAACAATCACAAGCTCAGTGCCTTAAAAAGACAGTTCTCTCATAAGCATTCATCTGTGGATTTTATCCCTTTAGACGTGAGACATCCCGACAGTATCATCGATTCGTACCATACCATCGCTAACCACTACCCACAAATCGACACGTTAATCAATAATGCCGGTATTTATACCAGTGGCACTGTTGATATCTCCACTATTAATGATCAAGCAATCCTTGAAGCCTTTAACACCAACACCCTAGGACCACTCAAAATAACTCAACAGTTCCTACCCCTCATTAAACAAAGCCCTGAAGGCATTATTGTCAATGTCAGTTCAGGCATGGGTGCTATCGTCGAAATGGATAGCGGCTCGCCTGCTTACCGAATATCCAAAACGGCTCTAAATGTGACAACCAAGTTATTGCATCACGAACTTTATAAACAAGGAATTAAAGTCAATTCCGTTTGTCCTGGCTGGGTGAGAACCGAAATGGGCGGTCCATCAGCGACCCTGAGTATCGACGAAGGCATCAGCGGTATTATCTGGGCTGCAACACTGAAAAAAGAGGGTCCCAGTGGCGGCTTCTTTCGCCATGGAAAACCGCTGCAGTGGTAACCCCCTTTATTTACCCCATCACAGCATTAGATAACTTAAATTCTCTTGCCAGAGCCACTTGACGCAGTATACTGTTGGCAACTGTCAAACTACTTCAGAGCATCGTAATCATGACTAATCAAGGTAAAGTTCGTTGGGGAATTCTAGGCGGTGCACGTATTAATCAACAACTCATGCCCGCCATTGTTTCGGCACACAACAGTGAACTGGTTGCTATTGCCAGTCGCCGACCAGGCGCTGCTAAAGAGACCTTGTCGCTTTATGCCCCTGAAGAAAAAGGTATTCGCATTTTTAATCACTTTGAAGATTTACTGGCTGACGACACTATACAAGCCGTTTATATTCCCCTTGCTAATTTTGAACATGCACACTGGACACTTAAAGCTCTAGATGCCGGTAAACATGTTTTATGTGAAAAACCGATGGCTCTCAATGTTGCTGATATTGAAGCCATTCAAAACATCGCCGAAAGAAAACAACTTAAAGTCACCGAAGGGTTTATGTATCGGTTTCATCCCCAACATGTCCGAGTACACGACATTATTGCCAGCGGGGAACTGGGTGAAATAAGATCGGTTCGCGCTTGTTTCTCATTTATGATGCAACCCGCTCGCCGCTATCGCCTCAAAGACCCTATTGAACACGGCGGTGGCGCCCTATGGGATATCGGTTGCTATGCTATTCATGCCGCTCGACTTCCCTTCGGCATTCAAAAACCTACCGCTGTTATGGCAATGGCTAAATTTGCAGACAATGGCGCTGATTTAAGCAGTAGCGGAATAATAGATTTTAGCGATGGTAAATATGCTCAATTCGATTTTAGCTTTGAACGTGCTCGCCGCGCTGAATATGAAATTATCGGTACCCAAGGTGGACTTAAATGTCACAATGTTTGGGCAAAACCCTCAGAAACACCGATTATTTCATGGTGGACCGAAACCCATGGCCCCAAACCCGAAGAAATATTACCCACTGCCAACCATTTTCAACTGGAAGTCGAACATTTTAGTGACTGTATCCTTCATGATAAACCCCCACGATTATCACTTGAAGATGCTAAAACAAACTGTAACATCCTCGTTGCAGCTATTGAATCTGCCACCCAAGGAGTCTGTATTTCCCTCAACTAAATTAACTGTCAGATAATCTTCCTTATACTGATTGGCCTACTTTATTTGGTAAATTGCTGACAACACCGCTATAATTGCGCCTTTTTATCAGCAATTTAGCACTGCCACTTTATGACAGTTAAACTTTCTACAGTTATTTTATTTGTTGGCTTACTGACAGGATGTACTGAAACACCCATCCATTCCAGTGCTGAAGTCAAACCAAGCAAGTTATTCCAAACTCGCCAGATCAAGGAACTTACCTCCTCACAAGGCCTTTCCATCCGTGAAAAGAAAAAACGTTTTTTTAGTTTTTTAACGCCATTGATAGCACAAGAAAGCAACATAATTCTTAACCAGCGTAGCCGCCTAATCAATGCTATTAACCAAAAAAATGATAACCAGTGGCTCAACACTTTAGCAAAACAATACCAACTCCCCGTTGATAACGATTACCAGGAATTACTGCGCCGCGTTGACATACTACCCATAGAACTCATTTTGTCCCAAAGTGCTAATGAATCCATGTGGGGAGAATCACGATTTGCTCAACAAGGCAATAACCTTTTTGGTCAATGGTGCTTCACTCAGCACTGTGGGATAATCCCTTTAAATCGAGATGCTAAAAAAACACATGAGGTTGCCATTTTTAAACATGTTAATGCCTCCATCCGCAGTTATCTGCACAATATCAACACCAACCCAGCCTACGTTAAACTACGTACACTCCGCAGTCGTTTACGGTTTTTACAACGCCCCTTAAATGCTAAAATTCTTGCCACAGGGCTTGAAAAGTACTCTGAACGGGGCAAAGATTATGTCTCAGAAATTCAGTCAATGATTAAAATCAATCACTCCCTTATCCACTCTGGCCTCTTACCGTCCAGTAAAAATAAGGCCCCTTAAAAGAAGCTTTACCGTTACATTGTCAATGGCCACTACAGTATTACTTTATAAACAAAATGATCTATGAAAAACGGTCTTAAACAACAAAAAAGCACCCTTCAAGCCGTAAAAGGACAATGACGGCAATCATTATTACAACAGCCCCCCCGCTTTAAGTGATGCCACGCACTCATCACGTACTTGCCGTCCTCGATCGTATAATCAATCTTTTCCACCCAGGTATCTGTAGCATAGTCCTTTGCGATTTCTAACAACTCGGGATGTGACTTAGTAACCAAAAGTTTCTTAATTCGCTTACTCATGGCTGTAAGCAGACAGTCGGGACACAAGCAACCGGTTAAGCCATCAACCGCCATTACTAAAGGCAAGCGGTTACACCAACACCCCTTTCCTGCATCATCAAAACCACAAGAAAAAAGTTGTTGGCAAACTGAACACTGACTGGTCTGTGTATTTTTACTTAACATCACCGCCTCATTAACTTGCTGATAACAGATAGACTAAAAAAAGTCCTTAACTTATCTCAGTTATTAACTTTAACGTACAAACGCTGTTAACGATAATTTTTAGACTCTTTCCGCCTCGTTCTTTGAAAGAGTATCCACAATATTGCATAATAACAGTGACCTTAACCTAAAATTAAACAGGAGTATATTTTGCCTAAAGCCAGTGAATTAAAACAAGGCACAGCCATTGAAATTAATGGTGAACCCTATGCTGTCAAACATATAGAAGTCAGAAACCCAACATCACGTGGTGCCAGCACTCTCTACAAAATTCGTTACGCCCACATGAAAAGCAAACAAAAATTAGATGAAACCTATAAGGGCGACGACTTTCTTAAAGAGGCCGATTGCACCCGAATTCCGGTGCAATTTTCATATCAGGAGAGTGAATCCTATACCTTTATGAATCTTGAAAGCTACGATCAATACAGTCTCAATACGACAGACCTCGAAGGGCAAATAGCTTATATGTCAGAAGGTCTTGAAGGGATTATCATGCTTCTACAAGATGATACGCCCTTAGGCATTGAATTACCCACCAGCGTTTTACTGCAAATCACCCAAACGCCTCCTTCAATGAAAGGCTCTAGTGCCACGAAACGGACAAAAACAGCCTTACTTTCAACCGGTCTGGAAGTTCAAGTGCCCGAATACATAGAAACGGATGAAATTATAAAAATAAATACCGAAACCGGTAAGTTCATGTCCCGTGCCTAGTATTCCTGCAGGCAACTGGCTGTAGTGGTCAAGTATATTTGGCCACCGTTTTGTATTCAGCCCAGTAGCTTTTCTCGGCATCATTTGGTGCAAAGTGATTATTATCTTGATGAAGTCTGACTTTAATGTTCTCTGCTAAAATCAACCCAATAACAGAGCCCTAATAACCTGTCATTCCCGTATCGTATTAAGAGTGCGCCACGAGAGATACACAGATCAAACGTGCTTGCCCTATCGACTAAAAACGATAGATATGCACTTTTAATCCACGCCCAGCAATGGCGTCTTTAAAAATAGCAGGTGGATTTATTTTCGTAACAAACTGACATGCGGGACATTGTACCGAGACTAATTCGGTTAAAAAGTCATCCCCTAATTCCGGTGAATTCAAACACAATAAGATCAGGCTATTTTTTTTCATAAACAGTGGTATACGACTCACTATCTTTTTGTAATCTCGTTTAATATCAACACTGCCTTTTTGATAAGATGGGGGGTCACAAATCAATAAATCATAGGGGCCGTGTTTTTTGATTCGACTAAAAGATTTGAAAATATCCACTCCTTCAAAAATAACCTGCTGCGTATTTTGCTGATTTAACCGATGGTTTTCACGCCCCTTTGCTAATGCCGCTTTACTGGTATCAAAATTCACGACTTGGTCTGCCCCACCGGCCAATGCAGCCACCGAAAAAGCACAAGTATAAGCAAATAAATTAAGCACCTTTTTATTTAATGCATTTTTCCTGACCCAGTCCCGACCATTACGCATATCTAAAAACAAACCACTGTTCTGATGTCGCCCTAATTCTATTTGAAATAAAAGCCCATGTTCCACAGTAACGAGCTTTGAAAGACTATTGCCACGAAGTAACTCAAAAGAACAAGCCTTACGAGAACGGTATTGCAATAAAACCGACTGACATTCTGGAATTTCCTTCATGAGCCAGTCCACTACTTTTTCAAGCCACTGATCATAACCGGAATCATAAAGACTAATCAGTAAAACCGGCGGGTACCAATCAATATTAATACCCTCAAAACCAGGGAAAACCTGCCCCCGCCCGTGAAACAAACGTTGCGATTCACCGCTCTTTAGTTTCCTAAGCTCTATGAAATTAATTAAATCAACCCACAACACACTATTTCTCTGAAACTGGTTCATACCTTGTCATCTCAGCCTTTTTCAAACCTAACCGTTTAAATATACGTCATCACACCCAAGCACATACGCTCTGAGCCATGATGTTTACATAATTACCGTCACCTGAATACAAATAACCTTCCACCGTCTACTGTGTTCCTTAAACTCGCAGAGCTAAAAAAACCCCACCACTTTTCCCGGTGAGGCTTGCTTTAAAGTATTTTTTTGCCTATACATAATGACATAACGTTATTTGCTTTACATCGATAAAACTCTACCGTCCTACCGTGGTTTAGGATGAAATAAAAACATCTCTATAATTTTCTTAACGGCTTTACCGTAACAACAAAATAAACACCCTAAAAGAGCACTATTTACACTAATTTTAAGAACTTTCCCTACCCCTTAAAGGTCAACAGAAAGAGTTCTATTAGAATCATAAGGAGGTTGTCATGCGCTACTCACTTATTATTATCCTCACTGTTTTCTTAACACCCGCTAATGCTAATAGTTCACAAAAAGAACAGCAAGATATGGTGATTTTAGGGGAATCCCTTTTAGGTTGTGTTTCCGCAATGAGTCAATCTTTTGATCAAACACCTATTCTGGCTATAGACGACCAAGGAAGAACGATAACCATCCAATTAAACAACCTTATCTCAGACATAAACACTTAAGTTTTAACATTATCCAGCAAATTGATCCCAGTCGGACAAATGCCTTACTTGAAGAAACCTTAGCAATAAACAATACCTTTTATGCGACTCGGCTAACTAATATGGAACGTGAACAATTGCTGCTGGGGTGTTCTAAATTAGTTACGCTTGTTTATCAAAATGCCTGAAAATTACCGGCTTTAAATATTCTTTTTCAATTTCAGAGTGTTCAATGTCGCTCATGCCGCAATATCAATGAGTTCTACAGCTAACCAATCAATACAAATAAGCCCGGGGTTATAGGGAACAATAATTTCTTCCTTTGCCAAACTCGGATCTTCAAGTGGAACAAAAACTGAATACATTTTTTCATCATCATTCTGAGTCATAGTGAGTCCTCCATATTACGATTTAAGTCTAGCCTTTCTGACTAAAAAAACCATGAAGGAAAAATGGAGATTTTTCACCGCCCATATTCAGATAAATTTATCTTCCAAAAGAAACGAATAAGTCACCTGTCATTAGGGTTAAATTTAAGTTATCGTGCTAATAAAAAATTGACTACTCAACTATTAAGCTCACTGAAATCAAACTGAATTTTAATAAATCGTTCGGTTATACAGTGCAGCGATCAGCGTATTACTGTAGACAATACCAACCAAACGATCTTGATTATCTACAATAGGGACTTGTTTATGAAGTTGCTGTGCCATCAAGGGAATAAGCGATGCAATCGGTTCATCTGCTGAAATACTAGCCACGTTATCAGACATAATCTGACCTACCGCTTCAGGCTTTCCTGAATGCAAGAATCCCGTTTTGTGGATAAAACTTTTGAACCGCTGCTGAAAACTAGCATAAGGGCTTAAATCAAACCCTTTTAAAAAATCATTCCGCGTCACTATACCAATAACGCGCCCCGTACGATCTAACACCGGTAGCGCTCTGAGTAATTGCGTGTGTAATAAACTCCAAGCCGCTTCAATATCGGTCCCAAATTCAACTGTAGGGGTCTCTGTCACCATGATATCCCGACACAACATAGACCCTTGCTTGCGTTGAAAAGACAATGCTTCCATTTTATTAAACAAAAGAGCAAGATCTTGGGAAGTTACATCTATAAAACCATCGTGTTGCGCTAAAGCCGTTTTTAAATCTTCATCCAAAATACCCACATGACTTAAAACGATAGACTCTTGATCAAGGAACTGTTGTTGACTGCTTCTAACTTTTGAACCGGAAGGGTAATCTCGGTTTAAAAGCCACCGGTTAATAATTAATGCCAAAATCAATAAAATAACAATATTAAGTCCAACGGGTACTAAAACAAAATTAAAACCCAAACTGCCTAACTGCTGATCAGCCACGATGGGTGCCAATGCCGTCGCTGCCCCGGGCGGATGCAAACATCGCAACAATATCATCAGTAATGCAGAAATACCGACTGCAAAGGCTGCAGCATAAATTAAATCAGGAAATAATAAACCAATGCCAACCCCTGTAAACGCTGAAATAACTTGCCCACCTAAACAGGCCCAAGGTTGAGCCACAGGACTATTAGGAATAGCAAAAATAATAACCGCTGATGCACCTAAGGAAGCAACAAGAATTATTTTACCGGGTCCTGATATAATTTCATTGCAACTATATGAGACTAAAAATATCGCTATGAAACAGGCTACTGAAGAAACTAAAGCATCCCTAAATTGAGTCATCATTACAAACTTCCTCATCGTATACATTACAAGGTTTACCAAGCAACTTTAGTTCACTGATTCAATACAAAAGCATCGGAAAAAATATGACCACACGATGCACCATTTAAAAAAGCCCGTTTTTGTGAATCTTTAACCATCTCAGGATTGCCACAAACAAAAACCCGCCAGCCTTTGAGATCAGGGTATTGTGAAAAAGCCTTGTCGTTTGCTCGGCCATTAAAAAAAGCAGCCGACGCCTCTCTAGAGACACAACCTGAATAGTAAAAATTTTCGTATTTGTCAGATAACTGAGTTAATTTAGCATTTAAATACAAGCCCTCAGAATAGTGACTGCCATGAAACAAATGAATGCGTCCTGAATGTCCGTGCTCAAGCGCATCAGTTACAATACCCAACAAAGGTGCTAAACCGGTACCGGTACCGATTAATAAAAGGCTTTCATCCGTATATTCAGAGCTATAGATACAATTGCCTTTCGCTTCTGACACCAAAAGAACATCACCCAACGCTAATTCATTAAAAGCCCATTGACTAAACTGACCCTTGTTAAATAACCGAATATGAAACTCAACTGTGTTCGAGTGATTGGGGGTACTGGCAATAGAATAACTTCGAATGACCTGCTCGGATTTTTTTAAATTCACAAATTGCCCAGCGTGAAATTCAAAGGGCTTATGAAATTCTAACGTTAATCGCAAAACATCCTGACTTAACAAAGATTTGCTAACAACACGCGCATTAACAAAGTCCCGAGACTCAATCGGCATCAGAGTAATATCTTCTTCCGGTTGCCACTGACATGCCAAAAAGCAATTTTTAGAACGCTGATTATTAGTGAGATTGATCTGTGCATAATCAGGCGGACGGATATTACTGCGTAACAGACAAGTCTGACAAATACCTTGCTGACAACCATAACTAAGATCAACCTTCTGGCGCAACAGTGCTGCCAAAATGGTTTCACCCCTATGGCAACTGTATTCACGCTCACGGTACTTTAAAATAGACATTTAATACAGAGACCGTCTAAGATTATCGTTGATAACCACAAACGGTCTCTGAAAAATAATTAACCATAAATCAGCCAAACTATTTCCCTAACACATCCCCTCGTGTGCTACCGGCTATAGCCATCACTTCATCAATTAATTCATCAGGTACATTTAGCTCTCCTAATGTCGCAGCAAGATGGCCTGCAACGGCATCGAAATGGCTATCATTTAAACCATCTTCAACTAAATGAGCATGCCCTTCACGTAAATCTTTACCCGAATAATTATTAGGTCCTCCAAATGCCATCGTTAAAAAGGCTTTAAGTTTTACCGATTGTTGCGCCATATCCGTCGATTCAAAAAAACGGCTAATGCTGTCATCCGCTACCACTTTTCGGTAAAAAATATCCACAGCAGCATCTACGGCACCTTCTCCTCCTAAACGTTCAAAAAGACTCATTCCAAACCTCCTATTAGTATTTTAATTATTTTAATTATTTTAAGTCGACACTAACATTGATTACTTTCGACCCAATAATTGTATGTAATATAAATAACTTATACAATATATTTATGTTAAAAGAATATGGGTGATTTTCTTGTATGAGTACCCTAATGATGAATATAATTTAAACCTAAAATAAAGCTTTCCAAAACCGGTAAGAAATAACTATGCCTCCCATAACACCCAGACAAAACCAAATTCTTGAACTACTGCTCAAACACAGAAAAAGTCATAGCATCAACAAAATTTCTGAAGAATTGGGTATTTCACGAACCGCTGTACTGCAACATTTTGCTACTTTAGAAAAAAATGGTTATATCACTGAAAGCGAATCTCAAAAGACCCGTGGCCGACCCGCACGTCATTTTGCTTTAACTGAAAGAGGCATCAAGTATTTCCCAAAACAATATGCTTGGTTTTCTGAACTCCTTTTAAAGGATTTCAAAAAAATACTCGGTGCAAATGCCTTCAGAAATCACCTTAAAAACATGGGTATGTCGATGGCTCAACAGTTAAAAGAACCCCTCGACGAACTTAATATAACGGATCGACTTAAAAAATTAATCGTTATTATGTCTGACTTGGGTTATCAGGCCACCCTAATCGATGAAACCAACAATAAACCGTATACCCTTATTGAAGCCCATAACTGTGTCTACCACGAGTTAGCACAAACGCACCCCGAAATCTGTGAATTTGATATCGGTTTAATGTCAACTTTTCTAGAACAAGAGGTCGAGTTGACCGAGTGTCTTGCAAAAGGAGGTTGTGCCTGTCGTTTCAAAATTAACACAATGAAAAAAGATAACGGACTTCATTAACATTCACTTTTAGCAAAAAAAAGCCAACCGCGAATGCGATTGGCTTTTTATAACCACTTAATAACTAATCAACCGGAATTAATCTTCCTCTTCTTTCGGTTTGAATCCGAAGAAAAACCAAAGCATTGCTATAGCAGCACCACCAAGCAACGTAAACATGACCGGCTTAACCAATGAAACCGGTGCATCTTCATCTGGAAATTTAAACTTCATTAATGCACCTAAACTTGGATCATTAACCTGAATCGTTATCGACTTTGCCGGGAAATTCAAAAAGTGCACGGAACTACCATCATAAGGTTTACTGTTTCTGGCATCACCATCAGTCGTATGATCATAAAGCGCTGATGTACTGATCTGCCCTGAGGATAATTTACTGGCGATCGCTTGTTCTATTTGCGCAGTCGTTTTACCTTGTGTTGCGATAGAAATTATCTGACCACCATCGATTGAAATATCAACACCACCCCCTGATGCTACTGACGTTTTTTTGTCAATATCAGTGAAAGCAGCAAGATACTCTACCGCTGCAGAGTAAACAATATCTACAGAAACCGCCACTTTTGCAGCACTGAAACTCTTGCCATGTAAATCATAAGTCATTTTTCCGTTGGTATAATCTCGGAAAGTCACTTTAAACAAGCTAAAACCTTCTTTATTACTGATGGTCATTTCCGCTTGTCCAGGCACATTAACTGCTTCAACCCCGCGCCAGCTGGGGTATTGCTTGATCATTCCATCTGACATGGCGATCGCTAATTTTTTAGCAACCCCAGGACCCGTTGTAGGCTTAGGGCGGTCAGCACCACTCACAAAAGTAATGCCGGTTGACTCATAAGTGACATCGCCATCAATTCGCCACCGTGATGTCAATGCAAAAAGAGAATCACCCGGTTTACTGGCTTCTCCAGTATGCACACGTATTTGATCACGCCCAGACGGAGTAGCCCCGTAAGCAACCTGAAAAGACGAACTTAACATTAATAAAAAAGTTGTAATAAAAACAACATAACTGATCTTTTTAGTCATTATTCCACCAAATAAAAAAAATATACAAACCGAACGACGATTACTTTTTGTGTGCCTTTATTTAATAGCACTCCAAATCTGCAATCAATTATTCACCAAAAACTCATTACGGTAACAGCCTTAAACTATCACCTTAATTTTTTTCTGCCAGCCGGTATCCGACTATCGTTAAAGAAAGGTTAAAAGTAACGTTTAGAACTTATTCAGACACTGATTTAAAAAAACTTTTCGGCGCCCCACAGATAGGACAAACTGAATCATCAGGAATATCATCCCAACGTGTTCCTGGCGCAAAACCACTGGCTAGACCCTCTTTTTCTTCATCGTATCAGTGTTCACACTCCATACAACGGTAGTTATTAAATTTCTCCAATATACCCTCCAAAAGTGAATCTTGATTATTCTACGCCATTTCGATACATTTCACTTAACAACAGCCAATATTTAAAAAATAACTAATCGTTACTCTTCTCTTTTAATTGCCGCTTAATCTCTTTTTTTGATTGGCTGAAGGCCTCTGTCTCCATTTTAGATTTTACTAGACCGGTCTCCGTAACCCCCGTTAATTTTTGCTGTAATTTAGTTAATGCCAGGGTTAATGACCTTTCCATAACAACTTCGCTATCTATGGATGCAATAATTCTTGAAAGCTGAGGTATTTTAGCTTTATCAGCAACCATATACACCGGTTGAACATACAAAATAGAATTCCCCATCGGCAAAACGACCATACGCCCTTTAACCACATTTGATCCATGCTGATCCCACAACGTAAACATTGAAGAAACTTCAGGATTCTGATCAATCAGCGCGTTGACCTGAGCTAAACCATTCACTTGCCTATTCTTATGAAACTTATAAACAGTCAAATTAGGGGCATAAGAATCAACGCATACGTTCTCTTGTCTATTAAGCGTTCCCGCTATTGCTAAAATACTTAAATTGTCACGATTCACCGGTGTCATTGGATTGACTAAAACAAATTCCTCTTGCCCCTTACAACGATTAAAAGCGGTTGTAATATAATAGGGCTGAACCTGCTTATCGCCAACCGTTGAAAACGCTAATGTTTCTGACTGCTGATAAAATAGTTCCGGCTGAGTCTGATGATATTTTGCATAAACTGACATCTGCAAAAAAAATAACTCCCGCGGATAGCGCAGTTGCTTTTGCAAAAAGTCTGGCATGTCATCTAATGGTTTAAAAACACCCGGATAAGCGCGGTTATAGGCTGCAATTACCGCATCAGATGGGTCTGAAATATAAAAATTTAATTGCCCACTGTATGCATCGACCGTGACTTTAACCGAATTACGAATATAGTTAAATTGTCGATTTCCATCAGAAAATTCATGATCCATTGGGAATGAGACTGGGTACCAATCAGATAACGTATAAGCATCTAAAATCCAATACAGGCGATCATCACTAATAACCAAATAAGGGTCCTTATCCAAAGTCAAAAACGGCACCACGGCTTGTACTCGCTCTTGAATATTACGGCGAAAACGCAGTTTACTTTTTCGCGTAACACTGGTGGAGAAAAAAGGTTTTTCATCCCCTAAATAAACTGAAAGCAGAACCTTCCTAAACAAAGAATTAAGGGGAATTCCGCCACGGCCATGATAATGATCTAGCGTGGATTTATGCGTGTGTCCAGAAAGTCCAACTATATCCAATTTATTCGGGACAATCGCATAATCGTAGCGTTCCTCACCATAATATATTTCAGGGTGCTCAATCTTAAAACCCTGTTCTGATGTCAAACTCAAGTCCTGTAAATACCACTTAATCGGTTGATCTGCATCCTGAGAAGTCGGCGTGACCACCGCGCCATAACCATGGGTATAACGGAGATGTTTATTCTCCCAAGTTTGGGCATCTGGAGGTAGCCTTCCTATATTCAACTCTCTTGCAGCCAAGTTCACCTGAGTTAAGTGGTCATTAATAAAATAACGCGACTCATCAACATTTGGAAAACTATAATAACTCCTGATTCCTTGGAGTTGCCTATACCCATCAATCAATAGTTCGCTATCCCATAGCGGCACATTGTCAAAATGTTTTTGTAGTTTCCATTTCTCAATGTCAGCCACAGCATTTAAAGCTAATCTTTTTTCTTCGACATGAATATTATCAAGTTTATAAGCGGCTAAAGTCGCCTCAATATTATTTTCCATGAACGCACGCTCCATACTGACTGGATTGGGTTTCACAAAATATTTAGACACAAAGTCTGGAATAACAGGCCAAAGTTGCAACCCAACAAGAACAGCAAAAAATAAAACACATGATGTCATGGGAAAAACACTGCGTTTACTTTTAGAAGAAAAGTAAGTAGCCACTAACGCCACCAAACAGATAAAGGTTATAATTTTCAACCAGATCAGCGGTAATTGATAACGTAATTCAACGAAACCAGGGCCAAAAAACTCCGGCAAGTGGTCATCAACATAGAGCAAACTAAACCGCTCTAAAATCCAACCCCAAACCGAATATATCAGCAAAAACATTAATAGAATTGCCAAGTGAATTTTAACACCCAAGGGATAGTTCTTTTTTTGTGCCGGTATATAATGGTGTGCCAGCCAATATTGAAAACTAACTAAGAGCAAAATAAAAAAGGAAACAACCCATAATTCCTTTTGCAACAAGTTATACATAGGATAAGAAAACATATAAAAACTGGTGTCATTGCCAAAAACTGGATCAACGACTCCTGAAGCACTGCCAAAAAAGAATAAGGTGGCATACTCCCAATGTTCATAAAATGGTATAGCTATAAAAAAAGCCATAATCAATGAGACCGGGGTTAATAGAATTAATGACCCCGTTCTGAACCAAGTTATGATCTGATTAAGTTTTTTTCGTTGGCTACTATCTAAGATCGCCTCTTCCTCGGCATCAATCCCTAAATAACGAGAGGCCATCCAGAAATGGATAAAAAATACACCAAAGAAAAAAACAGTCACGCCAATGGAAAAAAAATAACGGTAAAAAGTCCGAAGCCAAAAGTAATTTTCAAATTTAAGTGATTTAAACCACCAAAAATCAACAAATAAATCTAAAAACCAAAAATAAAAAGCAACGTAACCCAGTAACAACACGATAGTTATCACCATTAACAGAAAAATTATTCTTTTTACCTTAGCCATCAATATCCCAATTTAAAAACCACCTAGCCATCCAAGAATTACCATAAATCACCTAATTACTCAGTTAATCTACCACTAAATGTAACCGCTATTTCAAAATATTCTAAAAACGTTATCCTCATTCAGAAACAGAATTCCTTTAATCGAAGCTATTGCTAATTGTATGGATTTAAATAGCTAAATAAAAAAAGTTCGCCTGTAAGCCTCCCAAAAAATAATAGCCATTGAAAAGAAAAAAATTCTTAGCAACTAAAACAAGGCGTTTTTTATGAAAAAATTACATTCGATAAATAGTCAAATTTTGGCGCTGTTAAAAAAACACTACACCTCAGCACCTGACTTATACCGCGAACACGGCATGCGTACGGCAAATTTTTATACCTGGCAAGCCAAATAGTATGCGTCCCTCATGCCAGGCATGAAAGCACCAGAGAATGAAAATAGTCGTCTTAAAGAGAGGTAGACTGTCAGTATCTGCCGCTGTCAAAGTAGCCACAAAATAAATTTTATTCGGATGAACGACCGTAAAGCTTATACACATAGAAATAACCAAAACTCCTAACTCACCCGATAAAAGGATTGCAGGCTACCTGATCCCGTCGATAATGAGTCCTGAAATAATCAGGTAAAAGGACTTATGATCCGTTAACCGTTATTCCATGGTCATTGTTTATCGTTTTTGCCATGCACCACTTGCAGTTTGATACCACCAACCGATATTTGCATTACTTAACCAATGGCGAGCAAAAGTCGTTTTAATTTGAACATACCATTCTGGGTGACCATTAGCATTGGCAATAGCTTGATACAAAGTCTGGCGATCATTATTCTCTGACGCTACTAATTTCTTCAATTGATTACGGTTTTTTAAAGGAACCTCGGTTAAATTTCTAACGACCAGAAAACCATCTGCCTTAATACCAATAAGTCCCGAGGCATAATTTTCCTGTAAAACTGAAAAACGCTGTTTCATCGTATGTCGAAGTTTATTTATTTGAACCGTTTTAATAGACAGGTCAGCCTCTCCTGCCGCATGTGCAGGAGAAATGATCACCGCTAATATCCGATCAACTGCATAATAAAATGCAAGTCGCCCGTGATTGGCTCTGGCTTCCGGCTCACTCTTCTCTTGAGTCGATACACCTTGAATTTCTTTAATTACCTCATCGGCGACTTTATCGGCTGCTGCGGCTGGAAAATAAATATTAATCGTTACGCAAGCGGTCAACAATAACGCACTTAAAGTTGAGATCTTTTTCATAGGACGCTCCCCGTCAGTCTAAAATTCGGCCTGTGAAATTCTTTCCAGCCGCTTTAATAACACATTGAAATCCAATTGGGTATTGTAGGCAATAACATCAACGCGAGGTAACCCTTGCCCTTTGACTAAATAAAAACCTTCATTTACTGCACTGACCCCCATTAATTGGCAAACACCTTGATGTAAATAACACCCCATCCCTAACTTATCATAGCCAAATAAATCGAAATATCTCAAAAAAGTTGTCGACAGTAATCCAACACCCGGTCCACTCCCAATACTCGCGATATTATCCAAAGCCCGTTGGCTAATTTCATGTTTGCTACTATCATTTTCTGGTGTCCCTAACCAAGCAAAAAAGGTCACCGGTTGCCAGGTTAACAAATGTAAATCATTAATAAAACCAGACAACTTACCGGTTATCTTACCGGCCTTAAAAGTCTGACTAATCTGTTGCAGGTCTAAATCATCAACCTCCACATCGGCAAACACCTCCGGCTGTGCACTCAAAAAATTTGCCAACACTAATTTGTTAACCCGAACATAGCCTCCAAACACCTCGACCCACAATTCTCCTGAGGTTTTTATCTCTCCTTGATGATAAGTAATTTGGGGAATTCCACCTGAAATCGTTCCATGCAAATCAGGCCATTTTAATATTGTGGCCAATTGCTCCAAGGAAATTCTCTCAATTATCCCTTGAAAATGGGTCACCGGATCTTGTCCTACTATCGACAACCAGTCAAACTGACTCACATGAATATTGCCACCTAAAATAGGTAAATCAAGGGGCTGGGTTAGCTTTATTTTATATTGATCTGTTGTCAGTACTAATTCTGCCGGCCCAATAGGCAATTGGTAAATAAACAAACGATCCCAAGCCAAGGCGCTTTGACTGTGTGCGGCTAACTGGCTACTCCAATTTATCGTTCCACGACCATTCTGAAGATGGATACGCTCTTTAGGATCGATCAAATTCAGCGCGGTAAATTTTAAACTAATTTTATTAATCGATTGCTTAGAAAAGTCCACTTGTGCATCCAGCCCCCCTGTAACGGTCATACCCTCGAACAGGCTTTCTGCTAAAAAGGGTTGTACATACGTGCGCTCAAAAAGTTGTAAATTTTCAGTATTAAAACTCAATGAGGCTTGTTCAACTTTAATGCTGTTATCAATCGTCACACGACTCTGCCCGGCCAAGTACCCCATTACAGGGTCATCAAAAATAAATTCATTAATCTTTAACTCTTTATTTTTCACATCCCACAAACCGTTCGCTGTAAACACTAGAGGTTGCTCGGGACTGGCATGATAGACCGGCTCTAGATAAATTTCACCGTGAGATATTTCTGTCTGAATCTGCCAACGCCACTGCTGCTGCATAGTTACATCCAACACGGTCGCGAGGTCCAGTTCCTCACTCCCATATCGTCCATCACCCGTTTGAATTGAAACACTTTTTAAAATAAAATTACTGTGTAAATCAGTTAAGCCACTTTTAGAAAATATCATATTGGTCGCTACATCCATAGTGCCCTGTGCCCAATCAATACGATAAGACGGCAATAATGGCTTAATTACACCGCTAGTAACACCTTGTAAATTAATGTCCAACTGACTCGCACCGTCACGGCCAGGCGTTTGTATAAAACGAGCACGCCCAATGTCTGCCAAACTTGTTAACTTAAGCTCATTTTGGGTTTCACTCACCCGTAAGAAAAAATCAAATACGGTTTCATAGATACCTGAGACCGATAACTGCCCTCGTCCCTGCTGACAGGTCAACTCATCCACACTGAACACTATACGACTACAATAAATATTATTTATCACGACCCCATCAGAAAGTTCTGGAGCAGTAAGTCGGCTCACTGATCCGTTAATTTCAGTTTGGTGGCCGCTTGACTCAAGCAAAAACAATTGAATATTTTTAAGCTCAAAACCAGCAATTGACAGCTCATTAATGGTTAGAAAGGGTGTGTTTTTTAAGGATGTAGGGGGTAAAAAAAAGAGCAGTAACAAGAGACTGGCAATTTTCAGTTTATTCATCTAGGTAACAAGTTTTTAGTCAACAGCATTTCATAGCTCTAGCTAATAAACTACATAATTTATGCGTTCTTTAGCATTAAAAAAACAGTTTCAGCCGACTGACATTCTGAGACTTTCAAGACCATAATAATGTTGTCCAACTTTAACCGCATCAGGCTCAAGAGCGAAAGAACTGAACCCCGTTGCACGGTAGAACTGACGTGCGGCGAATGCCGCAGTGACTACGGTCACATCCAAATAAATCACCTCCGGTTTTTCCGTAATACTATTAATACACATCGTAAGCAGTTCTCGCGCAATGCCTTGCCGCCTAAATTCTGGCAAAACATACAACCCATGCAAGGTCGCCTTATGAGCAAGTCTATGTTGCGTCGCAAAAGCGAGCGATAAGCAAGCTATCAATTCTTTTTTTGTGCCCAAAACACCGACATTAATTAACGACTCATTTTGACCGTGATCTAACATTTCAGTCATCTCCCGTTCAGTTAATGTGCGCACTTCATTATGAGAAGTTATCCACGAAAAAGGTGACTCTTGTGTCGCCATCAGCATTAACTTTTTATAAGCTTGGCAATGACTGGCATTTAATTGCGTAAAAATCATATAAAATTAAGGTCATAAAGTAAAAACATATAAACAAATTACAATAATAACCACGGTCATCATCTTAATGAGTTTAATAATAACATCACGAATAAATCTCTCTATTTTATCACCAACAGAGAGCTCACATTCTAACACGCCACTACGCAAGCACTCGATTAATCCTTTTAAACCAGAAAGACGGTGATACTTTTTTTATAATTCCCTAACATGATAAAGTAACGACTGTTCTCAGTATCTCAATCTAAAATCACAAATTTACGCGCTATGACTTTCTCAGCATCCCTGCCTGACAACCATGCCTTACGTGAACAATTACATCATGAGGCCCATGCTCGACAAGCCATCAAGATTAAAAGCCCAGCACAGGCAACCCATATTGCCTTAATTCACGATGGTGACCAAAAAATTATAGAACTTAAACACCTAGAATCTCTCTGCGAGACCTTTAACCGGCCACGACCCTCGTCAGATACGCTTCACTTTAGTGATGATTTCGGAAACTTCCAATTTCAATGGCAGCACCACGGCGAATACAGTACCTATACTTTTTACCAACATCATTCAGAACACCCACCCTTTAGCCAATCGGTACTCAATCAAATACCTGCGGCATGGCTAAAAGCATTACCCGGCAAGATTATGGTCGCCATTCACGCGGCTATCATTAAATCTGAAGCGCAACCTGACTTTCAAGACATTGCTGAACATTTTTCAGGCGGTGCTTTAGTCGGTGCAGAAGTTGCCAGTGGGGCTGCGCTAGCTTTTACCGATTTCAAAATACAAGCAGATGGGTTCAGCCGTTTTGTTATTTATGATCGCCAACTTAATTCACGCCAAGCCAGCCGATACCTACAACGGTTATGTGATATTGAAGTTTTTCGTATTATGTCATTGCAAGCCTATCCTGTCGCACAAGCGTTAATGCCTAAACTTATTCGTGCCGATCAAGATCTATTGCGCATAACGACATCTATGCATCAATTAGATATTGATGACAGTCAATTACTCGATGAATTAACAGCCTTAGCCGCTGAAATAGAAAATTGCTTTTCTAGCACCCACACTCGATTCGTTAAAACAGCAGCCTATTATCAACTCGTTGAGCAACGCATTAACGAACTTAAAGAAGTCAGAATTCCCGGCGTCCAAACTATCAATGAATTTCTAAACAGACGATTAGAACCTACGATTAATACCTGTGTAGTGACTGAAAAACGTTTAACCATGCTCTCAGAGAGGATCAGCAAGGCCAGTCAATTACTGCGTACCCGTGTTGATATCACTTTAGAGCGACAGAATCAGTCTTTACTCACGTCTATGGATAAACGTGCTAATTTACAATTACATCTGCAATCAACCGTTGAAGGACTTTCTGTTGCCGCCATCAGTTACTATACCGTCGGTTTATTTAACTATATTGCCAAAGCAATTAAAGCTTCTGGAATAGCAGTCAATCCCAGCCTGATAACAGGGATATCAATCCCCATCATCATCTTCTTTGTTTATCGAGGTATCGGTAATATTCGAAAGATGGTCAGTAAAATTCATGAATAAGCGATTATTCAGCCAACCAAAAAGACTAAAGCGCAGGCCTGACCACACCTTGAAGTGGTCAATCGACAATACTCACCACATCGTCACAGGTGATTGTACCTGCACTTAACACGTCTGCATAAACACCTACATGCGCACCATTGTGCTGTGCCGCTGTCCGTAAAATATTAGTATCTTTGGGCAAGTCCCCTTGTGACACTGTCGTCATTACACAGCGCGGACACAAGTCCGTTATTTTTAATTGAACCTCACTACCTATCTTGAGTATTTTACCCACCCAATCATTCTCAACAAAACCAGGTTGATCAGTATTAATGATAATGTTGGGCCTGAAACGACGCGGCTCAAATTGCCCTTCCGGATATAACTTGCGTAACTCAGCGAGTGTTGACGTGGTTAACAAATGGATTTTCGCAAGATCAAAAAAAGTCCCTGCTGGCATGTCTTCGTCAGTCACAACATCTCTATTATCAAGCTCTGTAATATCAGGCCAGTACTCTTCTAATTGCGGTTCATTCAGTGCTTGCGAAATAAATTCAACATCCCGCCCCAAAGCTTCACTCAAAATAACATTAACACGTCGATCATCACTCTTGACGGTCGACCCATCAGGTAAAGTAATACGCACACAGTTCGAATATGGAAAGTCTTCATAACGAGAATGGTATGAAAAAATATTAGGCCATCGCTTCGGATTCTTAGCGCTGACAATTTTCCCTGTTTCTACATCTATAAGTGCCGAAGAGCGATCTCCCAAAAGTCCTTTCTCATTCACTCCAGTAGCACGCAACTCTTCTCCAATCATTGATTTAACCGGATAACGCCATAATGATGAGACCGTTATCATCCCGTCTAAAACCGCCATAACCCCCCCTCTTTTTTAGTTAAACGCTAACTTCTGTTTAGCTGTTGTAACACTAAATGAACTGTCCTGCAGTATACGCTGAAGACCAAGCCCATTGGAAATTATATCCTCCTAACCAGCCCGTTACATCCACCACTTCACCGATAAAAAACAAACCCGGCTGTTTTTTAGCTTCCATGGTTTTAGAGTTCAGATCATGCGTATCAACCCCAGCTAACGTCACTTCCGCAGTACGATAGCCTTCAGTACCGGCAGGTTTTAATTCCCAAGACTGTAATTGCATTGCAATGAATTGTAATTTCTTATCGGGGATCTCAGCCAAGGGTGTTTGTGCATATTCAGCCCAAAAGAGGACTTGCAATTCACCCACCAATGACCTGGCTAAATGAGCAGACAAAACAGTTTTCAGATGTGCTTTCGCTTGCTTTTCTTTTTGCATTAACAAATACTCCGCTAACGCAAAATCTGGCAATAAATTAACCGTTATCACGCTACCCGGCTGCCAATAATTGGAGATTTGTAATGCAGCTGGCCCACTCAAACCACGATGGGTAAATAAAATATTCTCTCGAAATGAAACCTTTCCACAACTTAGCTCAGCATCAACAGCCAATCCTGATAATCGCTCAGAAATCTCCTTAATATGGTCACTAAAAGTAAAAGGAACCAATCCTGCACTGCGGGGCAAGATATTTAAACCAAATTGTTTGGCAAGCTGATAACCAAAACCACTCGCACCCATCTTAGGAATTGATAACGCACCTGTTGCAACAACCAAAGAATAACATCGATAACTTACAGTTTCCGTATCAACCTGATAACGTGCAGTCCCCTCGGTATTCGTTTGAACCGCCTTAATGGTCACATGTGTTTTTAAGTTAACCGACAATTGCGCACAATCGTCTAATAACATATTCAGAATATCTTTAGCAGAATCTAAGCAAAATAATTGACCATGTTTACGTTGTTCATATTCTATTCCGTGGCGCTGAACGATATCAATAAAATCCCATTGGCTATAACGCTTAAGCGCAGATTTACAAAAGTGTGGATTAGCAGAGATATAATTATTCGCATCCACCTCAACATTTGTAAAATTACAACGCCCTCCCCCTGACATAAGAATTTTCTTGCCCGGCTTATTACTGCCTTCTAACACCAAAACAGAACGCCCTCGCTGAGCTGCTGTCAAAGCGCACATTAACCCCGAAGCTCCAGCCCCCAAAACAATGACATCATAATATTTCATTATTCAATAAACCCAGAGACTGACTTATCCATCTAATCGCTGATTAGCCATCAAGGTTTTCCCGCCAGGTTAGAATATAATCCTTTTGTTGCTTCGTTTCAGGCGATTTCGACGCGGCTGATTTAGGGTTTTGCAACCATAAGTTATTCAATTGTGCCAAGGCATCTGTACCCTTAAAACCTTGCCGCGTCAGCCAACACCCAATAATAGTTCCCGTTCTACCCACCCCTCCTCTACAGTGAATATAAACGACCCCTTCTTTTGTTATCTGTTGATCGATCAAATCCAAGATTGCTATCGTTATATCAGATGACGGCGGTGTGCCAATATTTGTTATCGAGAAACGCTGATATACCTGATCGTCCAGAAGTGATGCGTATGAGGCTAAACCCTCGGGTTCACCGGTTAAATCAATAAACGTTGTTACCCCTGCTTTTTTTAACGCATCCAGATTCTCACTGGATGCAAGCTTACCTACTCCCACCGGGTGCTCACCTGCCAAGACTTTCCCAGGCACCACCCAATAACAACACTTTATAGGTTTTTTCATAATATTTTCACTCTATTTCACTTATTAACAAGGTTCACAAATTAATTGCAATTTATAATAAATTAACGCTGCGACACATTGTCATGTGACAATTTGCCCCATCGTTTTACCAACTATAATCAGCTAAAATAGCTTCTATTAAAGGACTTACTTTACTGGTTTAACTCTACTACTTAACTCAAAAACAAGGATATATATGCGAATTATCGGGACTTCTTTAATGGTTTTTTTTGCTCAGTTATCAATTTTATTCCCCTCTTTATTTTTCCGCATTATAAAAGTTATTGGGGCTGTCCTAGATAACTAGCCCAGTTTCTCTTTAACCCATTGATTCAATTGCTTTAACTGACTCTTTGGATCACTGTTATTAAATCGCCATTCACACTCTTTTAAAAAGAGGTGAAAATGGTCTT